>Ga0210400_10002149_pt1 | contig 18685 bp, 12 predicted proteins | sample IncBWH26MmetaG_FD_155456 | JGI IMG/M metagenome (GOLD analysis project Ga0210400, IMG submission 155456) | Forest soil microbial communities from Barre Woods Harvard Forest LTER site, Petersham, Massachusetts, United States - Inc-BW-H-26-M | ecosystem: Environmental > Terrestrial > Soil >...
ATTGGCGGGGCGGTCGCCCTGATCCTGGTCATCGGCATCGCGGTCACGATTTATGTTCACACTCTGAACAGCGACGATGAACCGGGCGCGGGACAACCTGTTCCGGTGGCCGAGACTCCCGCCCAGAACAGCCAGCCGGCGCCCAAGCAAGCACCGGAACCAGCGCAGGCCGCTCAGCCGGTTCAACCCACGCAACCCGCCGAGACTCAGCCCGCGGAAACGTCAGAACCCGACACCGCGACGTCTCAGCCGGCTCCAAACGTAAGAGGCCGGAACGGAAGGAAGTCGAAGTCGGCGCCAGCTCTGGTTATTACCGGAGGCTTGTCCATTGACTCCACTCCACAAGGCGCTCAAGTGCAAGTGGATGGCGTAACCGATCCAGGTTATGTCACGCCATTCGCGTTGACCAATATGCAGCCCGGGCAGCATTCCATTCGCGTCAGCAAGCCAGGTTACTCGACCGACACGCGTACCGTGAATGTGACCTCGGCCAACCGGGCAAGCACAATAATTCACCTGACGCAGTTGACGGCGACGCTGGTAGTGAAAAGCGATCCCGCTGGAGCCAGCATCTACGTCGACGGCCGCGACGTCGGCACGCGAACCCCGGCCCAGGTCAGCGTCGACAAAGGCCAGCATGTCGTACTGGTCCGCATGCCCGGCTACATTGACGAAACCATGAACGCGCAGTTCGCACTGGGACAGACCTTCAACTTCTCCCCGACCCTGCGTTCCCTCGGCAACACCGAGAACATCAAAACCGTCGGGGGCAAGATGTCGAAACTCTTCGGCGGAAAAGGCGCGCAGGCAGGACAAGGGATCGTCAGCATCCGCACTCAGCCCAAGGGCGCCCAGATCGCGATCAACCAGCACATGCTAGACAAAGGTTCGCCAGTCGACGTAGCCCTCGATCCCGGCAACTACGTGGTCGACATCACGCTGAGCGGATATGCCCCGGTGCGCAAAGTCATCACCGCCGATAGGGGCGGCAAAGTGGTGGTCGACGAAGTCATGCAGCCGCAGTAAAGCCGACAACCGCAACTTCCATCGCGTACTCAGGGACGCGGTTCTGCCTATGGCTCAGGACTCGGCGTTGGAAACGCCGGGCAATTGTCAAATGTTCCTGACTGGACAGTCCTGTCTGCCTCCAGATTATCGTTCTCGCCGACCTCATCAGCCCGGATTCCTTACCTTAGCGTTTTGTCGCCGTGATCATGCAGTAGGTCATGGGGCCGAGTGGCGCGCTGACCAGCGGCAGCAACACCGGCGCGAGCACGTTGTTCCAACGGGCGCGAGTCATCTTGCCTTTGCCGAACACTACGTCGGTCAACAGGAACTTCAGCGTCACCCAAGGAATGTGCGCGACCGATGGCGCTACGCGCATCTGCAAGTGCTCAATGATGATGTCTGTAAAATCCAGATCTTCCAGCCGCGCCCTGAATCGGTCAAGCTGCGCCAACTGTTCGATGACCCAGCAGTCGCACAGCTTGCGGTAGATGCGCCGCTGCAGAGCGTTGGCGAACCGGTCTCTTGCGAGAAAGCCGTCTGCAACAACGAAGCGGCCTCCGAGCCGCAGCAGACGGTGCGCCTCCTCCAGAAGCGCCCCCTTATCCGCACCGTGGGCGTGACAGCTGCTCTCGAGCGCATAGACTCCGTCGTAGCTGGCGCTTGACAGTGCTGTCGCTTCGTAGTCGCCCTCGACGACGCGCACACGCTCACCGCAACCGGCTGCGCGGTTCAAGGCACGTGCGTTCTCCACCTGCCACGGTACCCGCGTAATCCCGAGCAGCCACGCCTGCGGCAATCGCCGCGCAAAGCTGCGCAGCGTTGCGCCGAGGCCGCAGCCAAGGTCCAGGAGTTGCGGTTCCGAAATACCCTCCAACTTCAGCCGCGCTAGAACCTCTGCATTCATCTGCTCTAGCATGGTTTCCCGGCGGAATGGATTTACGCCGGCTCGGTAATAGCCGAAATGCATATTGAACTCTCGGCTCCACGCTGCGTAGTCTGGACCGGCCTCGCTGTAGTACTGTTCCAGGCCAATTTGAGGTACAACGTGTGCTGGCGAGGCTGGCTTAACTGCGGACTCTGCAATCAACGTCGATTGTGAGGCAATCCTTTCTGATCCTTCGCTCCGAACAGGGTCGACAGCCATTCGTTATGCCTGCGCCGAAAGCGGATTAGGCTCTGGCAACTGAAGGATCGTCGCTCGCGCCTTTTCTGATAGGGTCATTTAATTCCTTAAATACTGTTATTTCAGTATATACGGAAATAGGGAGCTCAAGAGGATACGGCATGCGAAAGTCTTTCGCCTGCCCTCTTGTCTTTGCGGAGATTTAATTGGGTAATTTGAAGTTGAGCGTGACCTGAGTCTGAATTTCGACGGGCTCGCCATTGAGCAGATATGGTTTGTACTTCCATTGCTTCACCGCTTCGGCGGCGGCCCTGGCCAGCTGTGCATCTCCGCTCAATATTTTTATGTGCGTGATGTCACCGGTTTTCGAGAGCGTCGCCATCAATTCGACGGTGCCCTCAATCCTCAGGCTCAAGGCGTTTCTGGGATAGACCGGCTGAACTTTTTTGATCAGCAATCCCTGCGACACGCCCTGCGAGATGTTCATGGTCTGCAATACCGGTTTGGGGGCGTTTGCCGCGCCACCGATCAGGTCGGGAGAAGGCGCGCCTGCGCCGGTGGTTCCCATTCCCGCCATGCTGGGAGGCGGAGCGTCTGGCGCGGCCGCTGCAGATTTCGCCCGAGCCGTGCCGGCTTTGACCACTAGGGGCGCGGCGGCGGGCTTGCTGGATGCGGCGTCCTCCGCAGCAGAATCCGAGTCGTCGCCGGGATGCTTCGTTGCCGGTTCGGCATTGGATAATGAACTCGGCGAAGCGACGGAGGCTGTGGGCTTCGCTGTAAAGGGCGCGGTCGCGGCCCGAGGGTTAATCGGCTTCGCGGCCTGCGTTGGAGCTGGTGCTGGTGCTGAAGTCTCAGGTGCCGGAGTGGTCGCCGGCGGACTCGTGTGTCCGAACTGCGTCCAGCCGAAATAAGCCACCGCGACGACAATCGCCGCGGCGGCGAAGCCCAGCAAAATTCTCTTGCTTCCGCCGCTCGATTTCTCCGGAAGATTCGACCCGCCAAAAGTGAACGATGGCTCGGGCCCGCTGTGGCTGGACGACGCACTTTGCGCTGCTTCCGCCGGGGTATCGACTAGAACGTCGTCGGCATCTGTGTTCTTGGAGGATACTCCCGCTCCATGCGAAGCTTGAACTTCCCGGGCCGGAGCGGGCGCGCTGGCAGCTCCCCTGCCGCCGCCGAACGCTGGCGGCAAACCGGCGGGCGACTTCGAGGCTTGCGAATCGTGAGCCTTCAGCTTGTTGAACGCGGTTTCAAAAGCCGCAGCGTCGGCAGGCGCGGCGATGGAGTCATCCATGATCTCGAGCACATCGTCATCTTGCGCGGATTGCTCTCTCGCGATCTGGTTTTTTGCCTCCTGGAAATGCGCCTCCTGAACCAGCGCGTCGGGAACCGGCGTCGCCCGAGCGGAACTTGCCGCCGAACTTGCTGCGGAACTTGCCGCGGCGGTTGCGGGCCATGGCGCGCTGGTGGTCGGAGTCGGTTTCGCTTCGGCCGGCCTCGGAGTGGAACCTGTAGCCGGTGTGGGCGTGGCCGCTGCTTTCGTGGCTGGAACGGGTTTGGCGGCAACCGGCTTCGCCGGCGCTGCCGCGGGAGTCCCGCCCGGTTTGGCGGGATCGCCCTTGCGCAGGAGCCCGCGCGCCACGCGCAGCGTTCCCTTGGCTTGTTCAATATTGATGGGTTTGGTCAGGACGAGGTTGGCGCCGATGCGAAACGCCTTCGCGACCCCGGCCTGACCTTCCACGACAGCTACGGCAAGCGACCCCTGGTTGGAAGTCGAGTTGCGCGCGCTTTTGAATAAAAGTGTGGCATTCTGCTCGTTATCGCAGTCGACCACGACAGCGTCGAAGTGTTGGCCCATCAGCTTCTTGACGGCAGCGAATGGTTCACTGCAGGACTCGATGGTGAACTCCAGCTCGCCCAGGACTTGCGTCACGGTGCGAGCCGTCTTTTCATCGGGACAGAAGAGAAGAGCTTGGTAACCCATACCAAAGTTATCCTAGGTACACGGGTAAGCTCCGGCAAGTTACGCAGGTAATTCGCGATCCGTCGAATTCTGTGGAGTTTGCCTACTGTGTTCCTCCCGGAGCGGGGTTTCCCCACCCTTGTCGCGTTCTTTGCGACAGGGTGGGGATTTTGACTCTCCCGCTTTGCCGGATGAGCGGTGAAAGAGCAATGGTACGGTCACATACAATATCGAGCCATGCGCCCGCCTGTGGCAGGCGCGTCGTTCGAAGTACTTGGCGTAATCGCTGGTTGCCTCAATTGACTGTCGTAAATCTCATTTGCACAATAACATTGACAACTCATGGACGGCTCTATGAGAAGAAATGAAATGCTTTTGTCGTTGAAGGAACTATTCGTGCCAGCGCTAAGAGAACGAGGATTCAAGGGGTCATTGCCGCACTTCCGACGCCCGATGAAGAATCGGATCGATCTTCTGACAATCCAGTTCGACAAGTGGGGCGGGGGCTTCGTAATCGAAATTTCTAACTGCGCACTTGAGGGCGTCACAATGCCTTGGGGAGAGCCCATTCCGCCCAACCGTGTCCGAGCGTGGGATGTATACCCGCCCAACCGAAGAAGGTTAGGGTCTGCGATGGCAGGAGAGGATGGCCATTGGTTCAGATTCGACGGATGGAGAGGGACGGGAAAGGTCGCACGGGAAGCTGTTTCATATCTTCAAGAGGCTGAACAGTGGTGGGGAACTGCGGACCAATGGTGGAAGAAGGCCGCGGACCGTTGACGATAACTCGCCATAGCACAAGTAACGGCCTCTCTGCCTTTCTCTCTCGTGCTTTCCTGCCGATCTTTCGTTCTTCGGGATTACGGTTTTCCCATCGTCTCAGCCCACGCCCTACCGGGTTTTTCCGGGATCACCGGGCACATTACGGAGGGCGGACTCCGGCTGCGGATACTCGATCGATCCCTTCAGCGCCGCGATGTCGTCCTGATGAAAGTCAGGGAAGGGTAACTGCTTGCCGTCGCGCAAGTCCGCGATTTTCTTGACCGCGTTGTCGGCTTTCTCTTTCTCCACGCCACCATCGCGGCTCAAATAAAGCGTCTGCGACGGCAGCGCCAGCCCGCCGCCGGAGTCTTCCAGCACATCCATAATCCGCAGCAGCAGGTCTTCGCGGACGGCGGCGAATTCGTTGAAGTCCCGCGTCAGGATGTAAGCGACCACTTCCACGCTGAGCGAACTGCCCGCAATGTCTGTAAGCCGCACACGGACGCTGTTGGTCTCCACTTTCGCATGGCTGTAGAGCAGGCGGCGGATTTCCGCCAGCACGAAGCGGACGTGGTCCGGCTTGCTCTCCGGGCGCAGCCCAAGCTTCGTCTGAAACAAAATCTTGTCACGGCGGCTCAGGTTCTCCAGGTTGATCGTCGCCACGGTTCCGTTCGGAATCGCCACCAGCGTTCGCTCATCCGTGCGGATACGAGTCGACCGCAGCCCGATATCTTCGACCACACCAGTGCGATCTCCGAAGCGGCAGACATCGCCCACGCGGAACACTTCATCGCCGAGGACGGAGACGCCGCCGAAAAGATTTGCGATGGTCTGTTGCGCGCCGAACCCAATCGCCAGTCCGCCAATGCCGAGCCCGGCCAGCGCCGTGCTCATATTGAAGCCGAGATTGCCCAGAACCGCCAGAGCGCCCACCGAAAAAATCACGGCCTTGAGAATGCGTTCGCCCAGCAGCATGAGCGATCCCGTGCCGGCGAGCCCACGCGCCAGAGCACGATTGCGCACTCGGCGCAGCGACCAGCGCACCGCGCGCCAGACGATCCAGGTCATGCTGACGATAAGAGCGATCGAGGAAAACTGGAAATAGTAATGGCGGGGCAGCAGCGCGATGCCCAGGTAGCGCACGAAAAACTGGTGCACCAGAGTTCCGGTCAGCAGCCACGCCGGCGCCGAAACCGAGCGCCAATTCGCGATATCGACGTGGCCGCGCCGCCGCGCCCACCAGCGCATGGGAATTTCCAGCACCACCAGCACGATCCAGCCGATCCCCGCAGCCACGGGCAGGGCAAGCAGCAACGCGAGCCACTGCCACAGCGGCATTCCGGCGATCTGATGTTTCACCAGGACAGCGGGCAGCTTGCTCTCAACCTGCCGTGCTTCGACTTGATCGTAGAGTTCCGGAACTTTAGCCAGAGTTTCGGAGGAAATGAGCCAGATTTTTCCGGCGCTCGGGTCCGATACTCGTACCAGTTCGAGATCGTCCTCGACATCCCCGGACGACATGGTGCCCAATTTCTGCCGGCCCAGGGGAACACCTTCCTGCAGAGTTCCTTCCGGCAGAGTAAAGCTTCCCAATCGGCCGCCGGGAGTGAAAGCCTTGCTGTTTAGCACCGCGTTGAGTTTATTGGCGATCTGCTCGCCTTCGGCTTGCCGGTGTGCCGCGTTCATCTGCAGGTATTGCGCCGCGATGGTGTAGTTCCCGGACTGCGCCGCTTGCAGAAACCCATAGACGGAGCCTGACGGCGTAGCACGCCCCAGGGGATCACTGGCGCTCGACGTGCTCGTAGAGGTTGAAGAAGAAGGCAGCGTACCGCTCAGCGGCGACTGCGCGGTGATCGGAAGAACCGCAAGAAAAGAAAAAATAAGAGGCAGTAACGTCTTAGGAAAGGCGGACATGGTCTTTCTCCAGCACGAACCGCTTCAGACGCGGGCACGCGCGGCTCGCCGAGTGAATTTATTGTATCGAAACGAGCGGAGGCAATCGGAGCGGAAATAGGAACGTTGCGCGCGCTCTAGCCTCGCTTCGGCCGGTAAATGTCAGTGCTGGTGCCGAAGAAAACTTCGGCGGATTCCATCACCGTCTCCGAGAGCGTGGGATGCGGATGGATAGTATGGGCCACGTCGTGCGCCAATGCCGCCATTTCGATGGCCAGCACACCTTCCGCGATCATCTCGCCGGCGCCGACGCCGACGATGCCGACTCCCAGCACCCGTTCCGTCTGGGGATCGATGAGAAGTTTGGTCATGCCTTCGGGCCGGTCGAGAGTGACAGCGCGTCCGGAGGCGGCCCAGGGAAACTTCGCAACTTTGATCTCGCGATTTTCTTTTTGCGCCTGCGTCTCGGTCAGGCCGCACCAGGCGATTTCAGGATCGGTGAATACAACTGCCGGGATCGCATTGGGTTCGAAAGCGACTTTGTGTCCGGCGATGGCTTCGACGGCGGTGCGGCCTTCATGCATCGCCTTGTGCGCAAGCATGGGCTCGCCGACCACGTCGCCGATGGCGTAGATCGACGGGTCGGCAGTCTGCAGTTGCTTGTTCACTTCGATGAAGCCTTTGGCCCCAACCTTGACTTGCGTTTTATCGAGACCGGAAATTTCCGAGTTGGGTTTTCGTCCCACCGACACCAGCACGCGATCGAAAACTTTCTCCTGAGCGTTGCCGTCCTGCCCCTTGAGCGTGGCGCGGATGCCGCTGCCTTCGTCCTTGACCGCGGCGACCGTCGTGTTCAGCAGAATTCCCTCGAACATCTTTTCCAGCCGCTTGTGCAGCGGGAGTACCAGATCCCGATCCGCGCCCGGCAGCAATCCGGGAAGCATTTCAACCACGGTGACGCGCGTGCCCAGCGCGGCATAGACCGAGCCCAGTTCCAGGCCAATGTATCCGCCGCCCACGACCAGGAGGGTGCCGGGAATGTCTTCAAGGTTAAGCGCGCCGGTAGAATCCATCATGCGCGGCGTGTCGAGCTTTAACGTCGGGACGATCGCCGGCCGCGAACCGGTGGCGAGGATGATGCGGTCGAAAGCCAGCGATTCTTCCCCGCCGTCGGCCTTGGTGACCCGCAGCGTCGTGGAATTCTCAAACCCAGCCCGCCCCTGCACGTATTTCACTTTGCGTTGTTTGGAGAGAATGCCGAGGCCGCCGGTAAGTTTCTTGACAACGCCCTCTTTCCAGGAGCGCAGCCGCGCTAGGTCAATCGTCGGCGGCGCAAAATCGATGCCCCAGTTCTTGGCCTGTTCCGACTCTTCGATCAACTTCGCCACATGCAGCAGCGCTTTCGACGGGATGCACCCGCGGTACAAGCACACTCCGCCGGGGTTCACTTCGGGATCGATGAGCGTAACCGTCATGCCGAGATCGGCCGCGAGAAAGGCAGCGGCGTATCCACCGGGACCGCCGCCGACGACTGCAATATTCAAGGGTTCGGGCATAAGACTTTAACCACAGAGGGCACGGAGGGACACGGGGTAAGGGCGATATTTCGTCGATTTCCTCTGTGCTTCTCTGTGTCCTCTGTGTTTCATGATCTTGATTTTGAGCTATCCCTGCACCGACAGCAGGAACGGCTGCTCAAATGCTTCCGCAATCCAGCGCAGGAAGCGGGCGGCATCGGCGCCATCGATCAGGCGGTGATCGTAGGAAAGCGAGAGCGGCAGAATCAGCCGCGGCTCGAACTTTCCCCCATCTTTCGACTCGATCCACTCCGGCTCCATGCGCGACCGCGACAGCCCGAGGATCGCGACTTCCGGATAGTTCACGATGGGCGTAAAGCCCACGCCGCCGATCCCGCCAAGATTCGTAATGGTGAAAGTCCCGCCCTGCATTTCCTCGGGAGTAATTTTCTTGTCGCGCGCTTTCTTGGAAACCTGTGACAACTCGACCGCCAGTTCAACGATGTTCTTCTTGTCCACGTCGCGGATCACCGGGACCAGCAGACCCCGATCGGTATCGGCAGCCACGCCGATGTGGATGTATTGCTTGTAAATAATTTCTTCCTTCTCGATGTCGATGCTGGCATTGAACTGCGGAAATACCTTGAGGGCCGCGGAACACACTTTCAATGCGATCGCCGTCACCGTCATCTTGCCGCCGGCCTCTTCGGCCTTCGGCGCAAACCGGGCGCGCAGCTGTTCCAGTTCGGTGATGTCGGCGCGGTCGAGCTGGGTGACATGCGGAATCGTATTCCACGCTTCAGCCAGATGCTCCGCCGTTTTGCGGCGAACCCCGCGCATGGAGACGCGTTCCACCTTGCCCCACTTCGCGAAATCCGGAAGCTGCGGCTGCGCGAAGTGGCCCGCGCGCGGCGGCGCCTGCGCCGCGGTAGCTGCCGCCGACAGCAACGCCTTGGCATGAGTCTTAACGTCATCTTCGCTGATGCGGCCGCCCGGCCCCGTGCCTTTGACTTCATAGATATCAACCCCGACTTCGCGCGCAAATCGCCGCACATGCGGCGCGGCTGGGATGGGCTGCCGATGTTCGGTACCCGCGACTTTTCCCAGTTGCACCGGCATGCTAAACACCGGTGCCGACGGCTGCGGCTGGTCGGGAGGCAGTGCCTGTTCTTCGGTTTTGCCCTCCGCGCGAATCGCCGCCTGAAATGCCAGCCGCGCTCCGTGCTGTCCGGAGACGTGCTCGACGGGAGCATTGCTGGATCGCGCCGGGGGTGTCGCGGCGGCTCCGCCTTCGAGCGTGAAGATCACCTGGCCAACTTTGATCTTCTCGCCTTCCTTTACCTTTACTTCTTTGACTACGCCGCTGACCGACGACGGCACTTCCACCACCGCTTTATCGGTTTCCAGTTCCATCACCGGCTGGCCTTCTGAAACTTTGCTGCCGGGAGCAATCATCAATCGAACCAGATCGCCCTGGGAAATATTTTCTCCGAGTTCGGGGAGCTTGAATTCGCCGGCGGTTTGGGGCTGGGCGCGGCGCTCCGCGCGCTCTACGGCAGGAGCGGAAGTCTGCGGGGCGGGCGGCGCAGGACTTGGCTGCGATGCTGGAGCAAGAGCGGCGGCGGGTGTTGGCGGCGCAGCCGTTGCAGCGGGCTCAGGAGCGGACGTTGCTCCCGCTCCGTTCTCTACCGTGAAGATCACCTGCCCAACCTTGATCTTGTCGCCCTCTTTGACGCGAACTTCCTGCACGGTTCCGCTTACCGACGACGGCACTTCGACAACGGCTTTGTCGGTTTCGAGTTCCATAACCGACTGGCCGGCGCTCACCGTGGCTCCCGGCGCAATCATAAGGCGGACCAAGTCGCCCTGGTGGATATTTTCTCCCAGCTCGGGAAGTTTGAATTCAATCACCGCGTCTGTTTCCTTTTATGTCTCACTCAGATTTGTCACGCCTGAAGGCATATTGTGATACGAATTCCAATCAGCTGACCGCCGGATTCGCCTTCTCGGGATTGATCCCCAGTTCCCCAATCGCTCGTTTCACCACGTCGGCGCCGATTTTTTTCTCTCTCGCCAGCGCGCCCAGAGTCGCGAGCACAATGTGCTTGGCATCGACTTCAAAGAAGTCGCGCAAAGCCACGCGGCTCTCGCTGCGTCCGAACCCGTCGGTTCCTAGAGAGACGAGTTGACCGGGCACCCACTTGCCCAGACTCTCCGGCAGCACCTTCATATAGTCAGACGCCGCGATGAACGGCCCCTGCGCGTCTTTCAACGTCTGCGTCACGTAAGGAACCTTCGCCGCGTCCCCGGGATGCAGCATGTTCCAGCGCTCGCAATCGTTGGCGTCGCGATAGAGTTCTTTGTAGCTGGTTACGCTCCACACGTCGGCCCCGACTCCGTACTTTTCTTCCAGAATCTGCTGCGCCTTGAGCACTTCGAACATGATCGCGCCGCTGCCCAGCAGTTGTGCCCGCAGCTTGGCGTCGCTCTTGGCCGAAACTTTGAAGCGATAGAGCCCTTTCAGAACGCCGTCCCGAACATTTTCCCCCGCGGGCATTGCCGGCATGGCCAGCGGCTCATTGCCCACGGTCAGGTAGTAGAAGATCGACTCCTGATCGACGTACATCCGCTTGATGCCATCCTGAATAATGATGGCAATCTCATACGCGAACGCCGGATCGTAGCAGAGCAGATTCGGAACCGGAAGCGCCAGCACGTGACTGTGACCGTCCTGATGCTGCAGCCCTTCGCCCGCCAGCGTGGTACGTCCCGCCGTGCCACCGACCAGAAATCCGCGGCAGCGCATGTCGGCCGCGGCCCAGATCAAATCACCGATCCGCTGGAAGCCGAACATCGAGTAATAAATAAAGAACGGAATGGTGTTGATCCCGTGATTGGCATAAGCCGTGCCCGCCGCAATGAACGAGCACATCGACCCCGCCTCGGTAATGCCTTCCTCAAGAATCTGCCCGTTCTTGGCTTCCTTGTAATAGAGCAGCGTGTCCATATCGACGGGCTCGTAATTCTGCCCCACGCTGGAATAAATTCCCACCTGGCGGAAGAGGGCTTCCATGCCGAAGGTACGGGCTTCGTCGGGAACAATGGGAACGATCAGCTTGCCGAGTTCCGGATCGCGCAGCAACTTCGCCAGCAGGCGCACGAAAACCATGGTTGTTGAAACTTCGCGTCCGTCGGTGCCTTTGTGGAATTCCTCGAAGTGCGCGTCGGGGATGGCCGGCAGCGCCGCGGCCCGAACCTTGCGCGTCGGCATGTATCCACCCAGTTGCTCGCGACGCGCCTGCATATACTTGATCTCAGCGCTGTCGTCCGACGGACGATAGAACGGCGCGTTGTGCAGTTCGTCGTCGGGAATTGGAATTCCAAACCGCGAGCGGAACAACTGCAATTCGTCTTCGTTCAGCTTTTTCTGCTGGTGAGTGATGTTCTTGCCTTCACCGGCCTCGCCCAGCCCGTAGCCCTTGATGGTCTTGGCCAACACGATGGTCGGTGCGCCGGTGTGGTCAACCGCGGCGCGAAATGCCGCATGTACCTTGATGGGATCGTGTCCGCCCAGCCGCATACGCGCCAGTTGATCGTCGGAAAGATGCTCCACCATTTTCAGCAGCCGCGGATCGGTGCCGAAAAGGTTTTGCCGGAAATAAGCGCCGCTCTCGACAAAATATTTCTGGTACTGCCCGTCGCTGACTTCGCCCAAGCGCTTGACCAGCAGGCCGTCGCGGTCGTTCTGAATCAGACTGTCCCAGTCCGATCCCCAAATGCATTTGATGACGTTCCAGCCCGCGCCGCGGAAAATCGCTTCCAGTTCCTGAATGATTTTTCCGTTGCCGCGCACCGGACCATCCAGACGCTGCAGGTTGCAGTTCACCACGAAGATCAGATTGTCGAGCCGTTCGCGCGAGGCCAGCGTGATCGAGCCCAGCGACTCGGGTTCGTCCATTTCGCCGTCGCCCAAAAATGCCCAGACTTTTCCGCCGGTTGACTGCTTGAGCCCGCGATTCTCCAGATACTTGATGAAGCGCGCGTGATAGATCGCCTGGATCGGCCCGAGTCCCATCGAAACCGTGGGGAACTCCCAGAACTCAGGCATGAGCCACGGGTGCGGATAGGAACTCAATCCTCCGCCGGGCTTCAGTTCGCGGCGAAAGTTCTGCAGCTTCTCTTTCGAGATGCGCCCTTCGAGATAAGCCCGCGAATAAATTCCCGGCGCAGCGTGCCCCTGAAAATAAACCACATCGCGATCGCCGCTCTCAGTCTTCGCGCGAAAAAAATGGTTGAACGCAACCTCATATAAAGTCGCCGCCGACGCAAACGTCGAGATGTGCCCGCCAATCCCTTCCTGAATCTTGTTGGCCCGCACCACCATGGCCAGCGCATTCCAGCGAACCAGGCTCTTGATGCGGCGTTCCATCTCCTGGCTGCCGGGAAACGGAGGCTGCTGCCGCGAAGGGATCGTGTTCTGGTACGGAGTCGTGGCGGTAAAAGGCAGGTTGACACCGCCCTCGCTCCGGGCGTGCAGCGCCAACTGCTGTAGCAGGCGACCGGCCCGGTCGGGGCCGCCTTTTTCAAGAACATAGTCCAGAGAATCGACCCATTCCCTGGTTTCCAAAACCTCTAAGCCGTCGGTTTCCGTCTGAGCCACGTCTGGTTTCTCCGTAGAAGAACGCGCAATACTCCATCATATTCAATCGCGCGGATTTTTGCTGGCGGCCTTCGTGGCTCACGCCTTTGTTCGTCTCCTGGCGGTTCGGCTGGTTTAGAATCGCTCGGGCGAGCGCCTGCAGGAGGACTTCATGTTAAGGATCGCGCTGCTATTGGTAGTAGTGGTTGTGCTGATTGTTCTCGTCCCGCGCCTGCTGTCGCATTCGCCCGCGCCTGCGGAGGGGAGCAACGCGCCCGACTTCACTCTGCCCTCGCAGGAGGGCTCGCCGGTCAGCCTGAAAGACTATCGCGGAAAATGGGTCGTCCTTTATTTCTATCCCAAGGATCAAACCCCGGGGTGCTCCCGCGAAGCCCACAATTTTCAGGTGGATCAGCCAAAGTATGCCGAGCATAACGCGGTCGTGCTGGGAGTCAGCCTCGACAGCGTCGACTCGCACAAGAAGTTTTGCGCCAAGGAAGGTCTGAACTTCAAGCTGCTGGCCGATACCGATCACAAAGTCACCGATTCCTACGGATCGCTCACCAATCTAGGTCTGGTAAAATTCGCCGCGCGGCACACCTTCCTGATCGATCCTACGGGCAAGATCGCAAAGGCCTACACCAGCGTCGACCCGATCAAGCACAGCACCGAAGTTCTGGGGGAGTTGGACACACTGCAGAAGTCCGCAGCCGTAAAGTAGATCCCCCAAACGACGGCCTGTCTTCCCGACGACGCCCTTGCCGGACTCGGTAGCGATGAAGTTCTTGCGACCCATACGGCACACGGTAGAATGATTTCGCCCTCTTGAAAGGCGACCCAGAAAATGCCCGACCCGGAAATCGTTGTACCCCAATCCCCCGCTCCCGCGCCAACTCCTGCGCCACAACCCCCGAACGAGATTTTCTACGGGCCCAACGGAATTCGCGCCGGTTGGCGCGTGATAATTTTTCTGGCCCTGGTGGTCCTCGTTACCCTCGTCTTGATTACCCCCTTTGTGCTGATGCGCGCGCTCCGAGGCGCCGGGCCGCAGGTCGGCATCGGAGTCGGTGGCCTCACTCCGCTGGGACTCGGCATCTCCGAAGGAAGTCTCTTTATCATCCCATCGATCGCGGCGCTGATCATGGCGCGCATCGAGCACCGCAAATACGGCCAGTACGGATTGCCCGTCCGCTTCGCCTTCAGAAAAGATTTCTGGATCGGCATACTGGTCGGCTTCCTGGCGATCAGCGGATGCCTGCTGGGGATCTTCGCGTTTCACGGCTTTCATCTCACTGGCCTGGCCATTCACGGCAGCACTATCGCGTCCGCGACCGCGGCCTGGGGCGTGACCTTCGTGATCGTCGGCCTGGCCGAGGAATTTTCTTTCCGCGGATACCTTCAATACACGCTCACCACCGGCATGGGATTCTGGCCATTCACGCTCGTAGCGAGCGACGGTTTCTGGCCCTCGGCAATTCTGATGTCCGCCCTGTTCGGTGTGGCTCACATGGGGAATCCCGGTGAGACCTGGTTCGGACTGTTCTCCGTGGTGCTGTTCGGTTTGTTGTTCTGCCTGTTTCTGCGCCGCACCGGCAATCTGTGGTGGGCCGTGGGTTTTCACGCGGGATGGGATTGGGGCCAGACATTTTTCTACGGCGTCCCGGATAGCGGCATCGCGCCGTATCACAATTTGTTCGGCTCCGCCTTCGATGGTCCGCGTTGGCTCACCGGCGGCAGCGTCGGTCCGGAGGCCAGCGTGTTCACTCCCATCGTGCTGGTGCTGGTCGCAATCCTGTTCACCCGCGTTTATCGCGAGAACAAATACCGGACTACTGAAAGCTGACTCCTGGCCGCTGACGGCTGATAGCTGACGGCTGACAGCTGTTTCCCGAGTGTTACACTTTTCTTTCACCCATCCTTGGCGCTTGCCCGGAGTTCGTTCCCCAATGTCTGAAACCCAAATGCCCAGCCCCCGGACACGTGTCGTCCGCGAACCCGATCGTGCGGTTTACGATCGCGAAACCGTCTACCGCATTCTCGATGAAGGATTTCTCTGCCACGCCGGCTTCGCGGTCGACGGCCAGCCATTCGTGATTCCAACTTCGTACGGCCGCAAAGACGCCAGCCTCTACATTCACGGATCAGCCGCCAGTCGCATGCTGCGCCAGTTCAAAGAAGGCGTCCCGGTCTGTATCACGGTGACTCTGCTCGAAGGCCTCGTGCTCGCCCGGTCGATCTTCAATCACTCTATGAATTACCGCTCGGTCGTGATCTTGGGGAAAGCAACGCTGGTGGATGATCCGGCGGAAAAACTTGCGGCCCTGCGAATTCTGTCAGAGCACATTCTGCCGGGGCGTTGGGATGATTCGCGCCAGCCCAACGACCGCGAACTCAAAGCCACGTCGGTGCTGCACGTTCCCATCGAAGAATTTTCGGCGAAGGTCCGCCAAGGTCCGGCCATTGACGACGAGGAAGACTATTCGTTCCCGACCTGGGCCGGAGTAGTGCCGCTGGAAATGTTCGCGGGCAAGCCGATTGACGATGCCAGGTTGCTGCCAGGGAAAGAAGTGCCAGCGTACGTGCGAGGATACACTCGCAAGCGCTGAGCGATGGATTTATGTAGGGACAGCCGCCCCTTACGGAATCAGTAGCAGCTTGCCCGCGATTTTCCGCGCTTCCATGTCGCGATGCGCCTGCGGGGCTTCCACCAGCGGATACGTCTTCGCAATGTGCAGTTTGAGCTTCCCTTCCGCGATCATCGCGAACAGCGCACCCGTGCGCGCCAACAATTCCTCGCGCGTGGCGGTGAAGTGTGCCAGCGTGGTACGCGCCATGTAGAGCGAGCCTTTGTCGGAGAGCTTCGCAGGATCGACCGGCGGCACGGGGCCGCTCGACATGCCGTAGAGCACGAGCATCCCGCGGGGCCGCATCACGTTGAGATTTTTTTCGAACGTTGATTTGCCCACGCCGTCGTAAACCACGTCGACGCCCTTGCCGCCGGTCAGGCGCTTCACTTCGGCTTCGAAATCCTGCTGCGTAAAGACAATCACTTCGTCGGCGCCCGCTTCGCGCGCCAGACGCGCCTTGTCCTCGTTCGAAACCGTGCCGATAACTCGCGCTCCGATGGCGTGCGCCATCTGCACCAGCAGCAGTCCAGCGCCGCCCGCAGCCGCATGCACCAGCGCGGTCTCGCCGGCCTTGAGTTTGTGCGCATCGTTGGCCAGATAGTGAGCGGTCAGGCCATGCATCATGGCCGCGGCGGCTTGCTGATCGGTGATGGTCGCGGGCACGGGCACCAGGCTCTCCGCGGACGCTGCCACATATTCGGCATAAGACCCGAGTGCGCCGCTCCACGCTACGCGGTCGCCGACCTTCACCGCTTTCGCCTGCGCGCCGACCGCCGACACCACGCCCGCGCCTTCCTGCCCGGGGATAAACGGCAGCTGCGTTCGCAGACTTCCATCGCGGAAGTGGCCGTCGATCGAGTTCACGCCGGCCACGGAAACCTTCACCACTGCTTCGGCCGGCTTCGGTTGAGGAATCGGGAACTCTGCGAGTTCCATCACCTCAGGCCCGCCGGTGTGCTGCACTCGGATTGCCTTCATGAGATGTTCCTTACTCTCGCTCTGTCATCCTGAGGCCCGCGCTCTTTGCGGGCCGAAGGATCTATGCAATGGCCAGTTCCGATGCAGTCGACAAATTGCATAGGTCCTTCGCTTCGCTCAGGATGACAATGCAGAGACGACAGGCCGAGTAGATTTTAGATGGTTGACGCTTCGCCCTACGGGATCAGCAACAGCTTCCCCGTCGTCTTTCTTCCTTCCAGATCGGCGTGCGCCCGCTGCACCTCGGCCAGCGGATAGGTGTGCTCGATCCGCAGCTTGAGTTTGCCGGCCGCGATCATTCCGAACACCGCGCCGGATCGCGCCATCAGTTCTTCTCGCGTCTCGATATAGTGCCCAAGCGTGGGCCGCGTAACATGGAGCGAACCTTTATGTGACAGCCCCATCAGATCATACGGAGGCACCGCGCCGCTCGACCCGCCGAACAGCACCATCATCCCGCGCGGGCGCAGAACGTTCAGCCCCTTCTCGAACGTCGTCTTCCCCACCGAATCGTAAACCACGTCGACGCCCTTGCCGCCGGTCAGACGCTTGGTCTCGGCTTCGAAATCGGACTGAGTATAGAGAATAACTTCGTCCGCCCCGGCTTCGCGCGCCAGCTTGGCTTTCTCTTCGGTCGAGACCGTGGCAATCACGCGCGCCCCAATGTTGTGCGCCATCTGCACCAGCAACAGTCCCACGCCGCCGGCGGCCGCATGCACCAACGCAGTTTCGCCGCGTTTCAGCGGATAGGTGTCATGCGTGAGATAGTGCGCTGTCATGCCCTGCAACATAGCGGAGGCGGCCTGCTGGTCGGTCACACTCGTTGGCACGGGAACCAGGCGACCCGCGATCACGGCGGCGTATTCGGCGTACGAGCCCAAAAGCCCGCACCAGGCTACGCGATCGCCAACGTTCACGGTTTTCACATCGGCACCGACTGCCGTCACCACGCCCGCGCCTTCTTGTCCCAACACGAACGGCAGGGGAGCTTTGTAGCGACCCTCGCGGAAGTACACATCAATAAAGTTCACGCCCGAAGCGGCTAGCTTCACCACCGCCTCATTCGGCTTGGCCTCGGGAACCGGCAACTCGACCAGATCCATCGCCTCCGGACCACCGGGTTGTTTGACTTGAATGGCTTTCATGGGAATTTGGTTTCGCTAGTCTTCCTCGGGATTCCAGCTGTGGGACTCCGGCTGCCGGATCCCGGCAAGAGGTGATTCTACATGGCGACCGCCAGAATGCCAGCCGTTTGGACCTGCATCGCCTCTGCTACACTGGCACGTCTTTCCGCAAGGAGCCCCTTATGGCCGAAACCAAACCACAGACTTTTGCGAATCACACCCGCTGGGATCCGCTCTATCACTTCTTCGTACTGCCAGTCTTCCTGCTGGGGCTCATCCTGACCCTGATTCATTTCTTCGCCCACATTACCCACGGGGATATGCGCGATCACATTCATGCGTTCCTGCTGATTCTGCTGGCGCTCGCCTTGTTGCTGCTGGCGTTCAAAGTGCGCCTCTACGCGCTCATGGTGCAGGATCGCGTCATCCGCCTGGAAGAGCGGCTGCGGCTGACCCAGCTTTTGCCCGAACCGTTGCGTTCTCGAATTCCCGAATTGACCGAAGCCCAGCTCTGCGGACTGCGTTTCGCCTCGGATGCCGAGCTTCCCAAGCTCGCCGAACGCGCCATGAATGAAAAGTTGTCGCGCGCCGACATCAAGAAGGCGATCCAGACCTGGCGGCCGGATTACTGGCGGGTATAAAACAGCTCAAACTGTTGATAAGCTACTGTCACATTCATTGGCATGGGGATCAGGTTTTGAGTGTAATGGTGTTATCGACACCTAGTCTCAGAACTGCTAGCCTGTCCAGTGTCGCGCGCTCAGCCTAACCGCTCACTCATCTCTACTGCTGGCGTTCTACTTGCATTGAGTCTTTCACTCTCTTGTCATTCGAAGCCAACGGGGCGGGCGGAAAGGCCCGCTCTTCGGGGGATTCGACTGGCTCAACGACTGCCGACCTGATCGCTAGGGTCAAAGATGTGTCGGCGTCTACGCTGGAGAAGGGGTTGCCAAAGGTCAGATTCGAAGACTGGGTGCGTGAAAACGCTGGACCGGAGTGGACTACTACTTGGCGCTTTAATCGAGCAGATGAGCTGCATGCTTCGGGTCTT
>Ga0210400_10002151_pt1 | contig 18677 bp, 20 predicted proteins | sample IncBWH26MmetaG_FD_155456 | JGI IMG/M metagenome (GOLD analysis project Ga0210400, IMG submission 155456) | Forest soil microbial communities from Barre Woods Harvard Forest LTER site, Petersham, Massachusetts, United States - Inc-BW-H-26-M | ecosystem: Environmental > Terrestrial > Soil >...
CGTTCAATGTCGCCGCGAGTTCCTTGGCGACTATGTGCAGGGTTTGGGAGCTGATATCGGTCATGCCGGAACCGTCGGGAGCCTAAGCTCCGAAGCCGCTCGCCTTGCGCATTTTTGCGGGACTGTCTGGCTTTGCGGGACTGTCTGGCTTGGCGGGACTGGCCGGCTTTGCCGCACTGGCCGGCTTTGCGGGACTGGCTGCAGGTTCGCTCAATGCCGGCAACTTGCCCGATGTCGCGCCGGTGCCGAAGTCGGGCAGCCGGAAGCCGGCCACCGACTTGCGCAGCTGCGCCGAAAGCGCCGCGAGCTTCGCGATGGAGGTGGAAGTCGCCGTCGAACCTTCCGCCGTCTGCGATGAAATCTCGCGCACCACCTGCATGTTTTTCGAAATGTTGCCGGAGACGGCGGCCTGCTGGCGCGCGCTGGCGGAAATGTTCTGCACCAAGCTCGCAATCTGATTGGAAACCTGTTCGATCTCCTCGAGAGCCGCGCCGGCGTTTTCCGCCAACAACGCGCCGCCGACCACATCGGTCGTGCTGCGTTCCATGGACACCACGGCTTCGTTGGTATCGGTTTGAATGGTGCGCACCAGCACTTCAATCTGCTTGGTCGCGTTGGCGGCGCGCTCCGCGAGCCTTTGTACCTCGTCCGCCACCACGGCGAACCCGCGCCCCGCCTCGCCCGCCATGGATGCCTGGATCGAAGCGTTCAGCGCCAGAATGTTGGTCTGTTCGGCAATGTCGTTGATCAATTCGACGATGTTGCCGATCTCCTGGGAGCTCTCGCCCAGGCGCTTGATGCGCTTGCTGGTCTCTTGAATGGTCTCGCGTATGGCATTCATGCCGTCGATGGTGCGCCGTACCGCGTCGCCGCCCTTGTGCGCCACGTCAACCGAGTGCCGCGCGACATCCGAGCATCGCTCGGAATTGCCGGATACCTCTTCGATCGAGGCCGCCATGTCGGCCATGGATTCGCTGGCCGCCGAAATTTGGCGCGATTGTGCGCTGCTGGCTTTCGCCATGTGTGCCGCAGCGCCCTGGGTCTGCTTGGTGGCGCTATCGAGCTGAATAGCGCCGGCGTTGATGGTCGTGACCAGCTCGCGCAGCGCCTCGACGGCATAGTTGATCGAGTCGGCGATCGCGCCGGTAATGTCTTCAGTCACCGTTGCCTGAACGGTCAGATCGCCATCCGCCAAGCTCGACAGTTCATCGAGCAAGCGCATGATGGCTTCTTGGTTGCGTTCGTTTTCGCGCACGCGCAGCTCGTTGCTGCGCCGCTGGTCGGCGGTCTTCGAATAGACCCAGGCGAGCGCAGCGAAGAGCAGTGCCGCCAGCGCGAGGCTCGCCAGTATCCCAACTTTGTAACCGCCGCCGGTTTCCATCCGCGGCGCGGAATTTCCCAGCTGAGCCGCCAGGGTGCCCGCCAGCGCCGGCAGGCCGCGAGCCGCGGTCTGTGCCTTCGCGAGGGGCTCGGCCGCGCCGATCGCCTTGCGCACGCTGTTGGTGTACTGCTGATTGCGCTGCACCACCGTTTTCAAGCGCTGTTCGGGATCGGCGCCGGTGACTTTCTGGATGGCAATGCCGGATTCTTCTCCCGACAGGCCGCGGATCACTTGATTGAGGAATTCCAAGCTGTCCGCGAGGCGTTGCGCGCCCGGGCCGGCATCGCTGACGCCGGCGCTCAAGCCGTTCAAATCCTGCTGAATGCGCTGCACGGTGAGCTCGAAGCGCTCGAGGTAGCGGCTCATGCCCTCGAGCTTCTGCACGCCCACCGAACTGCCCAGATCGCCGAGCTCGGAGAGCAGTTTCGGCGCCAACTCGCGCACTTCTTGAGTGGATGCCTGGATGGTTTCGACCGCTGATCGAGCCTCCGTGACCGCCGTCACCTCATCGTTCAATTTGCCCCAGGCGGCCGCGTCGCCGGCGCCCGGTGTGCTGCCGCGTAAAGCCTTGAGCCGGGCCGCGCTCTTGGCAAGCGCATCGAAAGCGCTCGCTTCCCCTCGCAAGGCGTTTTGCGCCTCGAAGGGTATGCGCTGGATCACGAGCGAGAGCTGCTCGGCGGGCGCGGCGACCGGCGCGGAATTGCGCGTCAACGCCGTGAGGACCGCGGCGACGATCAGGCACAACACGACGAGCCCCGCCAGCACCGGCAGCAGACTCGAGTTGGGTGATTTTTCGATTCGCCTGGTCGTCATCTTTTGTTCCGCAACCTAACTTGCCGCCTGCAGAAAACTCTGGCTCTCCACCAGGGTCTTCAAGCTCAAGACCGGCCAAACTTCGCCCCCGCGGCGAAACGCGCCGGCAAGATAGCTATCGCAGCGGATCACCGTCGGCGGTGCTTCCGCGCTGAATTCCGCTTCCGCAAAACGCCGGAAGCCCAATACCTCGTCGACCATCAAGCCCGCCGGAATGTCCCGGTGATTGACCACCACGATCCGCGTATTGCGTCCCGAGGCGGTGGCGCCGCTGCCCAGGAATTGCCGCAAGTCCAACATCGGCATCAACGCTCCGCGCACATTGGCCAACCCACGGACCCAGCTCTTCGCGCCGGGAATGCGGGTGACCACCGCTGGATAACCCAAAACCTCGCGTGTCTCCTCGCGGGCAACCAAAAAAGTCTCCCCGCCCATGCGAAACGCAACGCCGACCCACTCCAGCCCGGCATCCGCTTCGGCGACGCTGTTCGCCGCCACCGTGCGGCTGCGCTTCTCCAGTTCCTTGAGCAATTCGAATGGCCGGTCGCGCAAGCCGCGCAGGCTCGTGTCCGACCCGCTAGTCGTAGTCGTCATGTGGCCAGTGCGGCCTGCGCCTTTTCGACCAGCGCCTGAGCGGACACCGGCTTGACCAGATAATCCACGGCGCCTTGCCGCAGGCCCCAGACGCGATCGGTCTCCTGACCCTTGGTGGTCACCATGATGATCGGGATCAAGCTGGTCGCGGGGTCGTTGACGAGCATCCGGGTGGCTTGATAGCCGTTTACGCCCGGCATGACGATATCCATGAAAATGAGGTCCGGTTTCATTTCTCTGGCCTTGCGCACGCCCTCTTCGCCGTTTTCGGCGGCGGCGGTTTTGAAACCGTGTTTCTCCAGCGCTTTTTGCATGACGAATACCTCGGTGGGTGAGTCGTCAACAATTAGAATCAGTGCCATCGCGTATTCTCCGTCATTTGCCGACGTGAGCTTCGATCGCTCCCAATAATTCGTCTTTGGTAAACGGTTTGGTCAAATAATGTTCCGATCCGACGATGCGGCCGCGGGCTCGATCGAACAACCCATCCTTGCTCGACAGCATGATCACCGGAATTTGCCTGAACACCTTGTTGTGTTTGATCAGCGAACAGGTCTGGTATCCATCGAGTCGAGGCATCATGATGTCCACGAACACGATGTCCGGCTGATGGTCGGCGATCTTGGATAGGGCGTCGAAACCATCGACCGCCGTGAACACTTCGCACCCTTCCTTGGTGAGGAGTGTTTCAGCGGTTCGGCGAATGGTCTTGCTGTCATCGATCACGAGGACCTTGAGGCCCGTGAGTTTCGGCTTGCCGCTGGTGATCATGCTCTCCATGACTTGCGTAGGTGCTGGAATCTTGTGGCTTTTTAACATATCCAGGCCGCGCAAGCCACGGTACGGGGTCGACATTTCGAGGCATGCGCGCATAAACAACGGTGGCCTGGTTCACAGTTTTCCCAAGAGAGCGGGCGGCTTGACCGCTTGCGCTAAACTGGAGGAATGAGCATGTCGTCTCGAGTGCGTCTCGTCGTGGTCATGGACCCCATCGGGGCGATCAAGCCGGCAAAGGACACCACCTTGGGGCTGCTGCTCGCCGCGCAGGCGCGGGGCTGGGAGCTGCATTACGCGGAACAGAAAGACCTTTGGCTGCTCGATGGGATCGCATGGGGCCGCCTGGCGCCGCTCACGGTCCGGGATGATGCGGCAAGCTGGTTTTCGCTGGCTGAGCCGGCCGCCGCCAGACTCGGCGAATTCGACGCGATCCTGATGCGCAAGGATCCTCCCTTCGACACCGAATACATCTACAGCACCTACATCCTGGATCGCGCGCAGCAGCAAGGGGCCCGTGTTTTCAATCGCCCGCAGGGACTGCGGGACATCAACGAGAAAGTCTACACGGCGTGGTTTCCGCAGTGCTGCGCACCCACGCTCATCACACGCGACATGCACGACATGGGCGAATTCCTGCGGCAGCATGGCAAGGTGGTGTGCAAACCGCTGGATGGCATGGGCGGCAAATCCATTTTCGTTCTCGAGCATGGCGACAAGAACCGCAACGTCGTGTTCGAGACCCTGACCGGCTACGGCACCCGTTATGCCATCGTGCAACGCTACCTGCCCGAAATCGTCGCCACGGGCGACAACCGCATTATCTTGGTCGACGGTGAACCCGTGCCCTTCGCCTTGAGCCGCATCCCGCTGCCCGAAGACAACCGCGGCAACCTCGCGGCCGGGGCCCGGGCCGAGAGCCGTCCGCTTAACGATCGCGACCGATGGCTCTGCGCGCAAATCGGACCTAAGCTGCGCGATGCGGGAATGACATTTGTCGGACTGGACGTCATCGGCGACTACGTCACCGAAATCAACGTCACGAGTCCGACGGGTATTCGCGAACTCAACAAAAAGCACGGTATCGACATCGGTTCCTTGCTGATGGACGCAATCGAGAGGAACTTGGGCAGATCGTGACTTCGGAAACCCTGCAAACAGCCGACGCGATGCAGGCAGGCGATGCGCTGCGCACCGGGCTGCCGCCCGCCAACGATCGCATGTTGACCACGTGCTTTCTCGCCGCGCTGCTGCATGGAATCGTCATCCTGGGCGTGACCTTCAGCTCCGCCAGCTCGAGCTCGGGCGATGAGGGCGCGCCCGGACTCGAGGTCGTCCTCGTGAACGAGCGCGTCCCCGCCGCGGCCAAGAATCCGAACGCCCGCTATCTGTCGCAGCGCACTCAATTGGGTTCCGGCAACACCCTGAAGCGCGAGCGAAGTCTGATTCCGAAGTCGTCCCTGATGCCGGTGGATCGCCTGGGCATTCCCAGCGGAGCGGGACTGGACGTGCAGCGCGCGGGCGCCGACACGGGCGCGGAAGATCTGGTTGCGACGCATAGTCCTTCGCAGAAGATTTTCTATTTTGCGGCGTCGAGCGCCGCCAAGGACGTCAGCGAGCTGCCGCTATTGCTGGAGAAGCGTCCGGACCTCGCGATGACGCCGAACGACGATGGGATCGAGCTGCGCTTGCGCGGTGAGGCCAAACACGAGCTGTGGATCGCCGCCGACACGCGCGAATCCGACGTCGCGGTGTACTTGGATAGCTGGCGCCGAAAAATCGAGCGTGTCGGCACGATGAACTTTCCGGACGTCGCTCGGCGCGAGAAACATTCGGGAACGCCGGTCATCGAGGTCACCATCGGCGCCGACGGCAAGCTGCTGCAAACTACCGTCAGGCGCAGCAGCGGCGCCGCGGAGATCGACGAGGCAGCCATGCGGATTTTAAGGCTGGCGGCGCCTTACGATCCCTTCCCCAGCGAACTGTCGGCGAAACACGACCAGATTCGCATTGCCTACGAATGGCAATTTCTGGAAGGATCCGCGCAAGGAGGCGCGGTGTATTATTCACAGCCGAACAACCCTTAAGCCATCAGTCCTTACATGAGCGATTCAAGCTATCTGACCAACCAGCTGCTGATCGCCATGCCTTACATGGGTGATCCCAATTTTGCGCAGACCGTCGCGCTGGTGTGCGACCACAATTCGCACGGTGCGCTCGGGTTGATCCTCAACAAGCCCCTGCCGATGCGCATGGGGGAAGTATTCGAACAGCTGGAGATCGAGCTCGGCAAGGGACCCCTCTGGGAGCGGCAGGTGTTGCGCGGCGGACCGATGCAAACCGATCGCGGCTTCGTCGTGCATCGTGCATTCGGCGAATGGGATTCGACGCTCAAGGTCTCCGATGCGCTGCACGTGACGACGTCGCGGGACATTTTGGCGGCCATGGCCCGTGGCCAGGGGCCACAGGAGGCCGTTGTCGCCTTGGGGTACGCCGGCTGGGACGGCGGCCAGCTGGAGGAGGAGATTCGGGCGAACGCCTGGCTGAGCGCGCCGGTCGACTTGGGTTTGATTTTCGAACTGCCGTTTGAATCCCGCTGGCATGCCGCCGGACGTCTTCTGGGCGTGGAATTGTGGCGAGTCAGCCCCACCGGCGGAAATGCCTGAATCTTCCCGACCGAAGATCGTTCTGGCTTTCGATTTCGGCCTGCGCAGAATCGGCGTTGCCTGCGGCGACAGCGTCAGCCGCAGCGCCTCGGCCTTGGAAACGGTGCCCGCCAACCAAAACGGACCACGCTGGGAACTCATCGCTTCGATGCTGCAGGTCTGGCAACCCGACATGGCGGTGGTCGGGCTGCCGTATAATGTGGATGGTTCCGATAGCGATATGACGGGTGCCGCGCGCACCTTCGCCGCCGAACTGACTCGCCGCTTTGGCATAGAGGTCGTCATGGTGGACGAGCGCTACTCGTCCCTCGAAGCCGGGGCGCGGCTGCAAGCGGCGCGGGAGTCCGGGTTGCGGCGCCGGCGGGTGGCAAAGTCCGACGTCGATGCAGCGGCGGCCTGCGTGATATTGGAACGCTGGTTCACCGAACATACTTGAGGCGCAAATGCGATCACAACAAGACAGCGCGGGGGGCTTGCGCCACCTCATCACGCTCGAAGGCCTGGCGCGCGACGCGTTGACGGCCATCCTCGATCGGGCGGAACGCTACCGTCGCCTGCCCGGTCAGCCGGCCTACGAAGGCCGCGAACTGGCCGGCGTGACGCTGGCAAATTTGTTCTTCGAACCGAGCACCCGCACCCGCGCCTCGTTCGACCTCGCCAGCCGGCGTTTAGGGGCGCATGTACTCAACCTGGACCTGCATTCCAGCTCGCGCGCCAAGGGCGAGAGCATGTTGGACACGATTTACACGCTCGAGGCGATGAACACCGACGTATTCGTGATTCGCGATTCCGAAGCGGGCATGCCGGAATTCTTGATCGATCATGTGGCTCCGCACGTGTCGGTCATCAGCGCGGGCGAGGCGCACCTGTCGCATCCCACACAGGGTCTGCTCGACGTGCTGACGATCCGTACTCACAAGCGCCGCTTTACGGGACTCAAGGTGGCCATCGTCGGCGACATCAAGCATTCGCGGGTAGCCCGCTCGGCGGCGACGGCCTTGAGCACGCTCGGAACCACCGATCTGCGCCTGGTCGCGCCGCAGGCGCTGCTGCCCGAGGAAGCCGAATTTCGCGGCGCGCAGCGCTTCACACGCATCGAGGACGGCATCGCGGGCGCGGATGTGGTGATGATGCTGCGAATCCAAAAGGAGCGCATGGCGCAAGCCGCATCGCTCGATGACGCTGCGTATTTCAGGGAATTCGGCCTGACGGCGCAGCGCCTGAAATTGGCCGCACCCAGCGTGCTCGTCATGCATCCGGGACCGATGAACCGCGGCGTTGAAATCTCCTCCGAGGTGGCCGACGGCCCGCGCTCGGTGATTCGCGAACAGGTGAACAACGGCGTGGCGGTGCGAATGGCGGTGCTGGCCTCGATCGCCACGACGCTGACGCGGCACCGCCGCCCACTGTAGGGGTATGGGAAGCTTCGAGGCACTGCTCTTCCGCCTCGAAGCTTCCTATCCAGGTGGCGCCCGGATCTCCGCGATGCCCGCCTGTTCGAGGGTGCGGGCCGCGGCAAGACACATGCCCTCGCGCCACGGCGCGCCGATGAGCTGCACACCCACCGGCAACGCGCGCTCCGCGGGCGATTCGCCCTCGCCAGGCCAGACAGGGACCGTGCAGACCGGCAGGCCGATGCATGAAATGGGCTGGGTGAGCACGCCGAGTCCCGCCTTGGTGGGAATGCTGCGGCCGTTGATCACCAGCGTCTCCTGGCCGATGCGCGGCGCCACCGCCGGCGCCGCCGCCGCGATCAACAGGTCGAAGCGCTCGAACAGATCCATCGCGTCGGCATAGGCCTGTTGGCGCACGCGCTGCGCCTGGATCACCCACGTTGCGGGAATCAAGCTGCCCGCGACCAAGCGAGCCCGGGATGAGGGCCCGAAATCCTCGTACTGTTGGATCAAGCGCGGCCGATGCAGCGCGCCGCCCTCGGCGCCGGTAATGATGTAGGCCGCGGCGCGCGCGACCTCCGCGCTCTTGAGCTCCGTCCACTCCGTTGCGCCGAGCGCCGCCGCCGCCAATTGCACCGAGCGCCGTGCCGCGGGATCAGCCCATTCGTGGAACCAGCCTCCCAGGATGCCGATCCGAATACCCCGCGGCAGCGAAAGCGACACACCTGCCGGCTCGATGGCACGCTGCGCGCAGGCGGGATCAGCGGGATCAGGTCCCTGCATCGCGTCGTACGAAAGCGCCAATCCGAGGACGCTGTTGGCAAAGGGCCCCACATGATCGAAGCTGTTCACGAAGGGATATACGCCGCTGCGCGGCAACCGGCCATAAGTTGGCTTTAGGCCAAAGACACCGCACAGCGACGCAGGCACGCGAATCGAGCCGCTCGTGTCGGACCCCAGCGTGATCGGCAACATTCCTGCGCCGACCGCCGCGGCCGAGCCGCCGGAGGAACCTCCCGCGCCGCGGGTGCGATCGTGCGGATTGCGGGTCGTGCCGTAGTGATGATTTTCAGTCAGGAACCCGTAGGCCAATTCCTCCATGTTGAGCGCGCCCACCAGGACCGCGCCGGCGCGGCTCATGCGCGCCACGATCTTGGCATCGGCCGCGGCCGGGGCATTGCCCGCATTTATCTTTGCGCCGGCGAGGGTCACCATCCCTTCGACATCGAACAAGTTCTTCACGGCATAAGGAACGCCGGCCAGTGGCGGCAGCGGTTTGCCGGCGGCGCGCAAGCCGTCGATCGCCGCGGCCTCGCGCTCGGCACGCTGGAAGGTCTTTGCGGTGAAGCAATTTAAATCGGGATCCCGGGCTTCAATCAGCGCCTTGCATTCCTTAAGGAGTGCCGCGGCGCTGCGCGTGCCGTCGGCGATCTGCTGCGCGATGTCGGCAGCCGATCCAATCACGGCCGAAACACCGGCGCCGGATCCGATGCAAACGGCAGCGGCCATTGCATGACCGTCTGCGCTATCGCCTCGAGGCGCGAGAACTGCATGACGATTTCCGCGATTTCGGCGTCGTCAAACGTGTATCCCTGCAGCGCCAATGCCGCACGCACATACGATTCGAGCGGGTTGTCGTGACCTTCGGTCATCGTTCGATCATCGCATAATCGCCGCTCGTCTTGCCTCAAGTCCCGCTGATCCCAGGCGCGTTGCGGCATTCAGGCTCCCGCGCACAGGCTTGCAGCCGTAAACATCTGGGAGGCCGTATGACCGCACCGATTTTGTTCAAAGAAGATTTGGGACAACGCCGCTACGACCTCGACTGGGTCAGGATCGGCGCCTTCATGCTGCTGATCCTGTACCACGTCGGCATGTACTACGTGACGTGGGACTGGCACGTGAAGAGCCCGCAGGCCTCGGCCACGATCGAGCCCCTGATGATGCTGACCGCGCCGTGGCGGCTGTCGCTGTTGTTCTTGGTCTCCGGCGTCGCCACGGGCTACCTGTTGGCGCGCCAAGGAGCCGGACATTTCATGGGCCGGCGTTCGACCCGCCTGCTCATCCCACTGATCTTCGGCATGCTCGTGATCGTTCCGCCGCAATCCTACCTCGAGGTCGTCGAAAAATTACGCTACGCGGGAGGCTTCGCCGAATTCTACCGGCTGTACATCACGGGCTTTCACGGATTCTGCCGCGGCGCCGATTGCCTGATCATGCCGACGTGGAACCACTTGTGGTTCGTCGCCTATCTTTGGGTGTATACGGTGCTGCTCTATGTTGCCGTTCGCGTGAGTCCGCCCTTGATTCCCTGGCTGCGCCGATTCGCAGAGCGGCGCTTGTCGGGTATCGGGATCCTGCTTTGGCCCGTCGCCTACTTGTGCGCCATCCGCGTCGGTCTCTCGGGTAGATTTCCGGCCAATCATGCGCTGCTCGGCGACTGGTACAACCATGCCTTGTATTTCGGCGTGTTCCTGTTGGGTTTCTCGCTGGCCGGTGCCCGCGCCGCGTGGGCCACGCTGGAGCGTGCCCGCTGGCTTAGCCTCGGTCTCGCCGTTCTAGGCTGGGGGTTCCTGGCCGCGTACTTGAGCGCATATAGCGACGACGCAGCGATTCCGCCGGAGGGACTGCGCCTGTTCGCGCGATGCATTTACGGCAGCGAGCAATGGCTGGCGATCGCCGCCATCGTGGGATTCGCGCACCGCCATCTGACGCATGACAGCGCCGCGCGGCGTTACCTGACGAGCGCGATATTCCCGGTGTATATTCTTCACCAGACCGTCATCGTCGTGGTGGCGCATGCCCTGAAGCCATCGCATTTGTATCCACCCGTGGAGGGAGTTCTGCTCGTGCTGGTCACGGCCGCGACATGCTTCTTGAGCTACGAAGCGATCCGCCGCGTACGGTTGCTGCGGCCCTTGTTCGGCCTGGAGCTCGGGATGGCGCGCGCTCCCAAGATCGAGGCCACGAGTGTGCCGGTGGCGCAGCGGCTCGCACCGCAACTCGGCGTTCCGCAAGACATCAACTAGCGATGGCAGGCAACTAGTCATGGCGGCGACCACCATCGCAACCCGGCGGCGAGCTGCCCGTTCCCCCCGGGTAATTTACGCAGTCCTCGCACTCCTGTTCGGCCTTTACCTGGGTATCAATTCGATGGTCGGGTTGCGCGGTGCAGGCATCGCCGCCTGGAAACCGATGGTCTGGGAGCTCACCAGCGTCATCGTCATATTCGCGCTCATCCCGTTGGTGGTGCGCTTCGAGGCGCGTTTTCGTTTGGATGCCCATCCACGCTGGCGCATCGTCATTGCGCACATGGGAGCGGCGCTTATATTTTCGGCGCTGCATGTCGCCGGCATCTTGCTGCTGCGAAAGTTGGTTTACGCAGTCGTCGGCCAACGATATGGCTTCGATAACTTGGCGATTCAGGCCTTCTACGAGCTGCAAAGGGATCTCATCACCTATGTCGTGATCTTGGTGGTCATCTTCGCGAACCGCGAATTTCAAGTCAGGCGCACGGGCGATCTGCGCGCCGCCGAGCTTGCGGCGGAACTCGGTCAGGCACGCCTGAAGCATTTGACCGCGCAAATCGAACCGCATTTCCTGTTCAATACGCTGAATGCGATTTCCAATCGCATGCACGAGGATATCGAAGCCGCGGATCGCATGATCAGCAGCTTGGGATCGCTGATGCGCGCCGCCTATGATTCGGACAATCAAGTACTGGTGCCCTTGGAGCGCGAGCTGTCTTGGCTGCGGGACTATGCCGCTATGATGACGGAACGCTTTCGCGGGCAGCTGTCCTTCGATTTGAAAGTCGCGCCGGGACTTGAAGGCGTCGAAGTTCCGCGTCTGCTGCTGCAGCCCCTGGTTGAAAACGCGCTCCGCCATGGGCTGCAGGACGGACGTGGCGATCTAACGGTGGAAGTCGGGCGCCAGGGTTCAAGGCTGCTCTACACCATCAGCGATAGTGGCGTGGGCATCGACGACACCGCCGTGAAGCCCGGCACCGGCCTCTCCAATGTGGCGCGGCGCTTGGAATTGCTGTTTCCGGGCGCGCATACCTTCACGCTGGCGGCACGCCAGCCTGCGGGAACCGTGGTCACCCTGAGCTTTCCGGTCGCGAATTGACGCACACCGTAATCATTGTCGACGACGAGCCGCCGGCGCGCGCGAAACTCATGCGCTTCTTGGCGCCGCTGCCGGAATTTCAGGTTGTTGCGCAAGCCGATAGCGTGGACGCCGCGGTTGCGGAGATCACGGCTCGCAAACCGGACCTCGTCTATCTCGACATCCAATTGGGCGCGCACAGCGGCTTCGACGTCCTCGAGTCCATCCGCGGCACCGAATCGCCGCACATTGTATTCACCACGGCCTATTCCGAGTACGCCGTGCAAGCGTTCGACGTACAGGCGCTCGACTACCTGCTGAAGCCCTACGATCGCGAGCGATTTTTACGCAGCATAGAGCGCGTCAAGACGGCGTTGGCGGATCCCGATCACGGCGATCTGGAAGAGCGCGTGCGCCGCGTGCTCAGCGCCATGCCCGGGCAGGCGGCGCCGGCCAAGCAGATCCTGATACGCGATCGAGCCCGGGCCTATTTCATTCCCGTCGACAGCATCGACCGGCTGTCGGCGGCCGGAAACTATGTGGAGATCCATGCGGGCGGGAAAGTGCACCTGGTGCGCGAACCCCTCGCCAAGCTGACCGCGCAGTTGGCCGCCGGCGAATTCATTCGCGTGCATCGCTCGCACGTGGTGAAGCTCACCGCCATCGCAGAGCTGCAGCCCATGTTCCACGGCGACTACGAATTGGTCCTGCGCAACGGCGAGCGTCTCGCGCTCAGCCGGCGCTACAAGGCGTTGTTGCCGGCCGCGATTCGCGAGCGGCTCTAGAAATTTCCGCGCTTGGCCCGTACCACCACGGTGCCTGCGATCTTGTCGTGCCATGCCTGATGATTGTCGTCGAACGCGATCCAGATGAACCCAAGGAAGACCACGCACAGCGAGAGGAAGCAGCCCAGCGCGCGAACGATGACCGTTTCCCAGTCCAGCGGACGCCCATCCACCCGCACGACATGCAGATCGAACACAATGCCGCCGACCGTGGTGCCGCGCAGCTTCCACATGACGGCGCCGTAAATGGCGAGCACGACGATGTGAAAGTCTCCGAACGGATGCAGCAGGCTCATTGCGAATCCCACCAATATGACATCGAGCAGGAGGGCACCCATGCGCACCCAAAACCCGGCACGCGGCATGGCCGCGGTGAATTGCGGCGCGCCGACAGGCGGCCCAGCGGGAGGCGCGGCGGGAGGCACAGGCGGTGCCCCTGAGGACGGCGGCACAGAACCCGCGGCAAACCCTTCGCTGGCAGCGGCTGCAGCGGCAGCCGTTGCCCCAGCCGGGGGCGCGGCGCTGGCGGTCCAGCCCGGACCCGCCATGGTTGAGGGGTCGCTCGCGGGCGGGCTACTCGCGCCCGCCGGATTCGCGGCCGCGAATGGCGGCGAACCATTGCCCGCGCGTCGCGCCCGTACGCGCAGCACGAGCGCGTAGAACACGGCGCCGAATCCGAAGAAACCCAGCAATTTGTAAACCAGAAAGCCCACCACGGGCACGACGTACAGCACCAGTACGACCGCGCCGCCGATGAGCACCGCGACGGCCGGATGACCCGCGGGACCCGGCCGGCGGCCGGAGATGCGGCCGCCGAGCCACGCCAGAACGACGGCCTTGCCGAACAGCGACATGCAGAACAGAGCGCCCACGACGAATGGCACCGCTGCGATGCCGATCACGGTGATGCACAACAACACGAGGAGCACGGGCGTCAGCAGAATGCCGAGCAGCGCCGCCAGCGCGGTGTGTCCGGGTTCAGACTCGAGCGTCTGCACGCACTGGTCCACGCCCGACCGGAACATCAGCGCAAGACAGGCGTAAAACGCCAGCATGCCGAGCGCGAGCGACCAGGCCCAGCCGAGTCCGGGAGCGAAGGCCAATGGCCTGCCGAGCAACAGACAATGCGTGATCCAGTTGTTCAACCAGGTGAAACCGGTGACGCCGCCCACGTCGACATCGATGATTCTTTGCACCGAGCCGTGAACGATGGCGCCGGGATCGCGCTCGACTCCGCCCAGTACCGCGACCACGTCGCCCCCGACTTCAGCATTGGGTCCGAGTTCAACGTTGCCCATCACCGCAACCACGTCGCCATCCACTTTGCTGTCGATGTAGGCGTTGCCCAAAACCGCGACGGCGTTGTCGCTGACGGGCCCCGTGACTCGCGTATTGCCGATGACCGAAACGACATCCACCGCTTCGCCGTCGCTGCTCGAGGAGCCGAACACCGACACGACTGAATCGGCCTTTTCTCCGCGCTGCAAATGGCTCGAATGACCGATGCTCACGACATCGCTGTCGTTGTCATTGTTCCAGCGACGTCGATGGTGCTTGCGCCGATCGGTGCGATCGTTCCGGTCCGGTTCATCGTTGAAGTCGCCGGTTGCGGCGGCCGGCCCATCCCGGGAGGCTTCATCGTCCGCGGCGCTGGACGTTCCGGTACTAGACGCAGCCGTGCTGGAAGCGGGTGCGGGTGCGGTCGCGGCAGCGGGCGGCGTCGCTTTCTTGGCAAAGACGGCGACCGGGTGCGCGGCGAGCGCCGCTATGCACAGCAGCGTGAACAGAAAGCTCAAGCGCCGCAATATCAAGATGTTCATAAACCGTCACCTGCCGATGAGGGCCGAAGATAGAGCGTTCGATAGGCCGCCGCACCCAGTCCGAATAACGTCACGTAGAGGAGGATCCCGAATCCCAGCGTTCCATACAGCCATAGAGGTGGGATCACGCGCACCAGCAGCGATGCCAATCCGCCGGCCGAAGACATGACCGCCAACAATGGGTTCACCCATCCCTGCACCAGGGCCGATGCCTCATTCAAGGATCGATCGCCCAGGTAGGCGGACACGCCTCCCAAGATCGTCGCGGCGACCAAGGCCGCGCAAATCAAGACGAACGCGACGCGCGCGCCCACCGGCCAGTTCGCAAAGCTCACCCGCCACCACGCCAACGACGCGCGGCGCGCCAGCTCGTCGACCACCCGCGATTCCAAGGTGCTGGGTGCCCGGCGCGGGGGCAGCCCCTTGAGGGCCTGGTGCAGCACTTGTTCGAGTTTTTGTTCTGATTCGATGTTGTTCATTTGGGATCAGCTGTAAAGTGTATCGCGCGCACCGCCGCAGTCTTGCAGCAGGGGCAGAAGCGCCGCGCGTGCGCGGCGAATATCGGTCTTGATCTTGGTCAGCGAGACATTGAGTCGGTCGGCAATCTCTTGGTAGGACATCTCTTCGAAGTGATAGAGGACCAGCGGCAGCCTCTGATGGTCCGGCAGCTGCTTGAGCGCCGCCTCGACGATGGCGATGCGTTGTTCGGCGCCTAATTCCGCGAGTATCGTGTCAGGCACCTCCCAGTCCAGTTCCGGGCCGTCGGCATCGCTGTCTTCCGAGTTCGAGCGCATTTCCGAGAACAAACGCCAGCGCTTGCGATATCGACTCAGATAGTTGAGGGTCAGATTGGTCGTGACGGTCTTGAGCCAGCCGCCGGCCGTGACGCTGCCGCGCAAATCGGAGAAGTGCTCATACGCACGGATGAACACCTCCTGGGCAATGTCCTCCGCCTGCGTATCGTTGCCCGCTAAGCGGGCGGCAGTCGAAAAAACCATGTCCTGATAGGCACGCATAAATGTCGTGAACTCGGCCGTTAGTTGCGTTTGCACTGGAGTGTGTCGTTTAGAAACAAAACACCGCGGCCCGGCAAAAGTTGCTGTTTTAGCCTGTCCGGAGAAGGGCTTGGCCCATTTTCACCCGGGCGCCCTCGAATACCCCTTCCCCCAGCCCAAATCCCGGCGGGGCCAGCACTATGATAGTGGAGCCGTGCTCGAACCACCCCATTTCCTCGCCGCGCCGCAATGGGGCATCGCAGGGGATCACATTGGGTCCGTGATAGCGTAGATGCAGCAGCACATCGAGAAAGCGCAGGCGGATGCTGGCGACCAGGATGGCCGCCACCGGCACCAAGGTCAGCAGCGCTCCGGAGGCCAGCCGGCAGCGGATCACCGCGCGCTCGTTCTTGCAAAACAGCTTCTCGACCCGCTTGAGCGCGACCGGGTTCACATTCCACGCGTCGCCGGAGATGTAGTTGACCTGCTCCACGCGGCAATCCGCGGGAGCATGGAAACGGTGGTACATGCTGGAGGTCAGCCGTATGGTCGTGTACAGCCCGCCCTCGTAGCGATTCGCGAGATCCGTGTCCGCCAACAGCTCGGCCAGGGAATATGGAAAACCCTTGGCCTGCAGTACCGTGCCCCGGCCTATCGACCCGCAGGCACCCACCAATCCGTCGCAGGGACTGATGAGATGCGCCGGGTCCGGATCGATCGGCCGCACACCGGCCTTCAATTCCCGTGTAAAGCAGTCGTGCATGCTTTTGAACTGGGTGGTCTTGGCCTCGCTGAGGTCGAGGTCTGAGAACAGGCGCCACAAGGCAATGCTGCCATTGCACACCCACGGGTGCTCGATGCGGCTCCACCAGCCCATGAAGCGCGTCGCGAGGCGCCGGGGAAAGAGTCGATTGCTGAACAGGAAGTTGATGTCCTCCTGTTGAGTCAGCCGGCCAATGATGGATTTAGCGTTCATCTCACTGTCATTCGTTTGCAATACAGTCCGCGCGGGTCCTTGAAGGAATCGCACCATTATCACCATCGGTTATGTTCTGGCCGGGCTCATCCTGGCCTTCCTGCTGCGCAAACTCTACGTCAGGCTGCAGCTGTCTTTCGCCAAACACCGCTCGCTCGCCGGCCACTCGCGCATGGCACGCCGGTTCGCGTCCTGGGTGCCGTTCTACGAATACGGTGAATCCAACTTCTTTGGCGTCGATTCGGCGCCGGCCGAGGTGGTCGCGAAGCGCCGCGCCGGCTTCAATCGGCTCGCCGCTCTGTTTGCCGCGCGTTTCAAGCAATCCGTCGAGAAAACCGCGGAACTCGCCGGCAGCGTCTCCGATCTCGAATTCACGTCGCGCTACCGCGTGCCTTTTCAATTCAGCCGCTACGTGCGCGAACACCTGAAGTCGGGCTCGTTCCTCAAGTCTTCTTCCGGCGTAACGGTCACCGATCTTGACGGCAACCGGTTCTACGACGTCACCGGGTCTTACGGGGTGAACGTCTTCGGCTACGATTTTTACAAGGAATGCATCGATCGCGGCGCGGCTCAAGCCCGGGAATTGGGGCCGGTGCTGGGCGCGTACCACCCGCTCACGGCGGACAACGTGCGGCGGCTGCTCGAGATATCGGGGCTCGACGAGGTTTCGTTTCACATGTCCGGTACCGAAGCCGTCATGCAGGCGGTGCGGCTGGCGCGCTACCACACGCAGCGCTCGCATCTGGTGCGCTTTTGCGGCGCCTATCACGGTTGGTGGGGCGATGTGCAGCCCGGCGTCGGGAATCCCGTTCCGGCACGCGAGACCTATACCTTGAAGGACATGGACCCGGCTGCGCTCAAGGTGCTGCGTACCCGGCGCGATATTGCCTGCGTGTTGGTGAATCCCTTGCAGGCCCTGCATCCGAATGCCGGGGCGCCGGGAGATTCGACGCTGGTGGACAGTGCGCGCAAGGCGCATTTCGACCGCCAAGCCTACTCGGCATGGCTTGGAGAATTGCGTGAAGTGTGCAGCGCACGGGGCATCGCGCTGATCTTCGATGAAGTCTTCGTCGGCTTCCGCCTGGGGCGCGGCGGCGCGCAAGAATACTTCGGCGTGCGCGCCGACATGGTGACTTACGGCAAGACTGTCGCCGGCGGGCTGCCGGTCGGCGTGGTTTGCGGCAAGCACGAGTTGATGCGGCGATTTCGCGATGATCGTCCGGCGGATATCTGCTTCGCGCGAGGCACCTTCAATTCCCATCCGTACGTCATGGGCGCGATGCACGAATTCTTCGCCAAGCTCGACACCGAGCCCGTGCGCGCGATATATCGCAACCTCGAGGAAGTCTGGAACTCCCGGGCGCAACGGCTGAACGAGCGGCTGGCCGCCGCGAAACTGCCCGTGCGCGTCGCCAATCTGTCCACGATCTGGACCATCTATTATCCGCAGCCGTCCGGCTATAACTGGATGTTCCAATACTACCTGCGCGCCGCGGGACTGGCTTTGAGCTGGGTCGGCACCGGACGCCTGATCTTCAGCTTGAACTATACGGAAGAGGATTTCACCGCGGTGGCCGACAGAATCGTGTCGGCGGCCGAGGAAATGCAACGCGACGGTTGGTGGTGGTCCGATTCCCGCCTGACCAATAAAGCCATCAAACGCCGCGTGCTCAAGGAAATGCTTCAGGCGCGATGGGCTTCGGGTCCTACCTCGCCCATCGGATCGATCAACTCGCCTCGCAGCAAGTGAAGCGGCGCCTTGGCGTAAATAATCGCATCGTTGAAGGGATCCGTCAGAATCTTCGTGGCCCAGACCAGGCCGGTCTGGATGCCCTTGATGAAGAACAGCTGAATCATTCGAAACAGCAGCGCCCCGACCCCCACGAACAACCAGATCTCGCCGACGTGGCGCACGAAGCCCTCGCCGCTCGTGTGCGCGGCAAATAGGCCGAAGAAGGTCGGATCCAGCCACAATACCAGCGGCGCGAGCGCCCAAACCGCATGCAGGATGACCTTGCGGCGCAGGTTATATCCGACTTTGATTTCTTCCTTGTGCTCGTGGGTGGTGTGGTTGACCCGATCGTATCCCTTGGGCTCGAAAAAGAAATGACCGGACTGGCGGCTCACCATGGAGACCAGCCAGCCGATCAACGCCGACTTCACGGGATCGAAAAACATCGTGATGTACGCGATGATGAAGCTGATTGCACTCAAAAGGTGCAAAGATTGATTGATCCGGCTGTGATGGTAGTAGCGATGATCGTCCCAGCGTTGAGTCTTGAGTTCCGCCAAAAAACTTTGCATGTTGGATTCCTTGGGATTGCGTCAATGAATCTGCCCATGAAGCAAATATAGGATTTTCGTTACAGGGC
>Ga0210400_10002152_pt1 | contig 18669 bp, 12 predicted proteins | sample IncBWH26MmetaG_FD_155456 | JGI IMG/M metagenome (GOLD analysis project Ga0210400, IMG submission 155456) | Forest soil microbial communities from Barre Woods Harvard Forest LTER site, Petersham, Massachusetts, United States - Inc-BW-H-26-M | ecosystem: Environmental > Terrestrial > Soil >...
GATCACCCGATCACCCGATGCCGCAATCTCCCGATCACCCGATTCCCCGATCTTGTTCTTGCCCACTATCCGATGGTATAGCGCAATCACCTCGCCCACAACTCCTCGCCGAAACAAGAGCACGCAAATGATGAATATGCCCCCCATAATCACGGTCACAAAGGAGCCGGCCTTGTCGGCCAATTTATTCTGCAGAGTGACGATGGAAAACGCTCCCACAATCGGCCCAAACACCGTACCCATGCCACCGAGCAGAGTCATAAGGACCACCTCGCCTGAGGTATGCCATTCGGCGTCGGTGAGTGTGACAAACGTGAACACAATGGCCTTGGTGGCTCCGGCAAGGCCCGACAGCCCGGCGGAGAGAACGAATGCCATCAGCTTATATTTGTTTACATCGTAACCCAGCGAAAGCGCTCTGGGCTCATTCTCGCGGACGGCCTTGAGCACCTGCCCGAAGGGGGAATGGATGGTGCGCCGGATCAGCAGAAATCCAAATACAAAGATCGCGAAAACTACGTAGTACAGGGTCCGGTCATCTTCCAGGTTGATCACCCACAGGAGCCGTCCTCGGGGAATTCCCTGCAAGCCATCCTCACCGCCCGTGAATGGTGCCTCCAGAAAGAGGAAATACACAAGTTGCGCCAACGCTAGAGTGATCATTGCAAAATAAATCCCCTGCCGCCGAATCACCAGATTGCCGATGACAATACCCAACAAGGTTGCCGCCAGCGTCCCGGCGAGAATGCCAAAGCCAGGCGTTAAACCCTTGACCTTGATCACGTATCCGGTCACGTAAGCGGCAGTGGAGAAAAAAGCCGCATGGCCAAACGAAAGCAGCCCCGTGTATCCCAGCAGCAGGTTGAATGCGCATGCGAACAGGGCAAAGCACAACGCTGTCATGAGAAATACGGGATAACCGAAAAATGGCGCAACCAATCCCACGATCAACAACAAACCATAGCCCGCAATTTTGAGCCTGGTCGTCCACGTTGGGGCGATGAGTTGCTTCACTCTGTTTATTTCTCCTTACCGAACAGTCCGGCGGGCCGCACCAGCAGGACGATGGCCATAATGAAGAACACCACCGTATCGGATGCCTGTGGGTAGAACAGTTTCGTGAGCCCCTCAATCAACCCCAGAGACAAGCCGGTCACAATGGATCCCAGGATTGACCCCATGCCTCCAATCACGACCACGGCGAAAACTACAATGATCAGGTTGGTGCCCATCAATGGACTGATCTGCGTGGTGGTAGCCGCCAGTACACCTGCCAGACCAGCCAGGCCGACGCCGATCGCATAGGTAAGCGTGATCATGACCGGCACATTGATGCCGAAGGCCTGCACCAGTCGGGGATTTTCGGTCGCTGCCCGCAGATAGGCGCCAAGGGGTGTCCATTCAATGACGAGCCAGGTAGCAAAGCATACCAGCAATGACGCGCCCACCACCCATGCACGATTCCTGGGCAGGAACATGAATCCCAGATTCAAAGCACCCTGCAAGCTCTCTGGATTGGAATACGGCAGGCCGTAAACCCCGTAGCGGTAGCGAAACAACCCCTCGATCACCAGGGCCAGGCCAAAGGTCAGCAGCAGCCCATAAAGAGGATCAATCTTGTAAAGCCAGCGCAACATGCTGCGCTCAATGATGACTCCCACTATGGCGGTCACCAGCGGAACCAGCAACAGCGCCCACCAATAACTCAGGCCGAACTGCGTGAGCGCGATCCAGGTAAAGACCGCACCCATCATATAGAAAGCGCCGTGGGCAAAATTGGTGATGTTGAGCATGCCAAAGATAATGGACAGCCCCAGGCTAAGCATGGCGTAGAAGCATCCATTGACCAGGCCCAACACCAGTTGTCCTAAAAGCGCAGGAATAGGCACGCCGAATATCTCAGTCATAGGTTTAGCAGATGGCAATTAGCAATTAGCTTCTGGCTCCTAGCTTCTGGCTTCTAGCTCCTGGCCTTTTACTTTTAGTACAGACGGCGCGCAATTCGCAAAAAGCAATTGGCACTTAACTCTCTAAATCCTTTAGTTTGCTTAGCCGCCGATGACCAATAGTACAGCGCCTGTAGTCAATGGCTAAAAGCTAGAAGCCAGTAGCTAGAAGCCAGGAGCCAATTACTTCTTCATCAATGGACAGCGCGACTCCGCCAACGGCTGAAATGCCTGATCGGCTGAAATAGTGCTGATTAACTTGTAGTAGTCCCATGGATACTTGGATTCTCCGGGCGACTTTACCTGGAAAAGATAGAAGTCGTGAACCATGCGGTTGTCCGGACGGATCTTGCCGTTCTTGACAAAGGCATCATTCAGGGTTGTTTCTTTGAGCTTCTTGATGACCACATCAGCCTCATCGGTTCCGGTGGCCTGAATGGCCTTCAAATATTGAAGCACCGATGAATAGACTCCCGCTTGCGACATGTTCGGCATCTTGCCCATCTTGGCCTGGAATGCCTTGCCGAACTTCCGGGTTTCGTCATTCATGTCCCAATAGAACGCCTCTGCAACATACATGCCTTGGGCGGCCTGTAACCCGAGAGAATTGACATCGGTGATATACACCAGCAGTCCCGCCAGCGTCTGCTTCTTGTTGATCCCGAATTCCGCCGCGGTCTTGATGGAGTTGATCGTATCGCCTCCGGCATTGGCCAAGCCGATCACCTTGGCCTTGGAGGCCTGGGCCTGGAGCAAGTACGAGGAGAAATCGGCAGCGCTTAGAGGATGCAGAACGGAGCCCAGCACCTGGCCGCCGGCAGCTTTGACCGCACGGGTAGTGTCGTCCTGCAGGGAATGGCCAAAGGCGTAATCCGCAGTGATGAAGTACCAGCTATTGCCGCCGTGTTGCACCACCGCTCTGCCCGTAACGCCCCCGGTCGCGTAAGTATCGTAAACGTAATGGATGGTGTATGGGTTGCAGTCTTCATTCGTCAGGCGGGATGAGCCTGCGCCGGAAACGATGAACAGCTTATGCTTCTCGTTGGCTACCTTGCTCACTGCGATGGCCACTCCGGAGTTTGGCACATCCACGATCAGGTCCACGCCCTGGGTATCAAACCATTCGCGCGCTTTGTTAGCGCCAATATCGGCCTTGTTCTGGTGATCGGCTGAGACCACTTCTATCGGTTTGCCCAGGATTTTGCCCCCGAACGTGTCCACCGCCATCTGCGCGGCAACCACAGATCCCTTGCCGCCTATGTCCGAGTAAACTCCGGACATATCGCTGAGCACCGCAATCTTCACCACGTCTCCGGAAATCTTCACGTTGCCCGGCTTGCTTTGCGCAAAAGTTATGTTGGCTGCAAAAAATAGAAGACATCCCGCCAGCACGATCATCAATTTGCTATTCACCTGACTCCTCCTTACGAAGCGATTACGATTAATTCCTTTCGCCTTCGAACAATTTCCGTCCCAAGAGCACTGATCTGGGATTTAGGCAAGGGCCAATGGCTAAGAACTAATGGCTAACAGCTAATGACTAAGTACTAACAACTAAAGCGCTATACCGCCAGCAGTTCTTCCAACACTTCCTGCTTCTCGTTTACTTCGCCGCTGGCGATCTCAAGAACTATACGCCCTCTTTCCACAACGTACATCCGGTCGGCCAGCGGAGCTGCAAACCGGAAGTTCTGCTCCACCAGCACAATGGTGAAGCCTCTCTGCTTTAGTTGCAGGATCACTTCGGTCAATTTCTTGACGATCACCGGCGCCAGCCCTTCGGAAATCTCGTCCAGCAGCAGCAGGCCGGCGCCGGTGCGAAGAATGCGGGCGATGGCCAGCATCTGCTGCTCCCCGCCGGAGAGCCGCGTGCCCTGGCTGCGGCGTCTCTCTTTGAGGTTGGGAAACATCGCATAGATCTCATCCAGTCCCATGCCCTGGCTGGAGAGAATTGGCGGGAGCGTGAGGTTCTCTTCCGTGCTCAAGCTGGAGAAGATGCCACGCTCCTCCGGGCAGTATCCCACGCCGATGCGGGCAATGCGATGCGCGGGCCAGCCGATCGTCTCCCGGCCATTCACTATCACCGAGCCGCTGCGTTTGCCTACCAGCCCCAGAATGGCTTTCAGCGTCGTAGTGCGTCCCGCGCCGTTGCGCCCCAGCAGAGTCACCAATTCGCCCCGATTCACCCTGAAATCCATGCCGTGCAGGATATGCGATTCGCCGTAAAAGGCGTGCAGGCCGATGACTCTTAGGTACTCTGCTTCACTTGTCATGAGTTCTTTCCAGGACACAAACTCGTATCAGCACAGAATTTAAAATTTGAAATTTCAAATTTGAAAATTTTAAATTCTTTCCTGTCCCATATAAGCTTCCATCACCTGCGGATTCGCCGAAACTTCGGCATAGCTTCCTTCCGCCAAAACCGAGCCTCGCTGGAGCACGGTAATCGTGTCGCAAAGGTCCGCAACCACACCCATGTTGTGCTCCACCATCAGCACCGTACGACGGGCTGCCACTTTGCGGATCAGGTCTTTGACCCGGTTTACGTCTTCATGGCCCATACCCTGGGTCGGCTCATCCAGAAGAAGCAGTTCCGGATCGAGCGCCAGCGTAGTGGCAACTTCCAGGGCGCGCTTGCGTCCGTAAGGCAGTTCTACCGCGACCAAATTGGCGTAGGATTCCAGTCCCACCTCGGCCAGCAATTCGAGGGCGCGATTATTGAGGACCAGAAGAGAAACTTCGCTTCGCCAGAAATAAAACGAGGTACCCAACTTCCGTTGCAAGGCAATCCGGACATTCTCCAGCACCGTTAAATGCGGAAAGACAGCCGATATCTGAAAGGAGCGCACCACGCCCCTGCGGGCGATCTCCGCCGGTTTTTCCTTGGTGATGTCGCTACCGTTAAAGTGGATAGCGCCACGCGTGGGAACATGGAACTTGGTCAGAAGGTTGAAGACCGTGGTCTTGCCGGCGCCGTTAGGCCCAATCAGGGCATGGATCTTACCTCTGCGAACTCGCAGGCTCACATCGTTGACGGCAACAAAACCTTTGAACTCTTTAAAAAGGTTCCGTGTCTCGAGGATGTAATCGGATTCCATGGTGGCAGATAGCAATTAGCAAATGGCAATTAGCCAAACCGGCGCGCCGAAGAAAATTACATTTTCCTGCAACTATGGGGAACCACGCCCTGACAGAAAAATCGTCTACAGGGAGCGGTGCAACTCCCGACCAAAGATCCCCAAGCTAATTGCTATTTGCTAATTGCCGCCCTTCTCACCCCAACTCAAACTTCAGTTCGCCCAGCTTCTCCACGCTGCAAGCAACTTTATCGCCGGCCTTCAGCCACACCTGTTTTTCTTTGGGATGGCCAAGAATTACTCCTTCAGGAGTGCCTGTAAAAACAATGTCACCGGGTTTAAGAGTTATGTAGCGGGAGATGTGGCTGATCATTTTCCGGCTGTTGAAAATGAAATCGTTGGTATTAGAAGACTGGCGAGTCTCATCGTTCACCCTGCACTCAATCTTCAGATTGTCGGGGTCCACTTGATCCGCAGTCACCAGGTAGGGTCCCAGCGGGGCAAAGTGGTCGGGAGTCTTGCCCAGCATCCACTGGCCGCCACCGGATTCCAGTTGCAGGTCTCTGGCGCTGAAATCGTTGCCGGTACAATAGCCTGCCACGTAAGAAAGAGCATCGTTCTCGCTTACGTTCCTGGCTTCGCGGCCAATCACCATCACCAACTCGACTTCGTAATCGAATTTGCTTGCAACCTCCACCGGCAGCTTGAGCGGCTTGTTGTGGGGATGCAAGGTATTGTTGAACTTGTTGAAGAGCACCGGCTGTTTGGGAATGGGCGACCCAATCTCCTGCGCGTGACGGCGGTAATTCAATCCCACACAGACAATTTTTTCCGGCCGCGTCACCACCGGCCCATACTCAATGCTCTCCTCTTTCAGAAAGACGCCAGCCGCCTTTTGCGTCGAGGCGGATTTAAGGACTGCGTCCACCAGAGCATTCAGGCTGGGGCCATCCTGGTTCTGGAGCAGATCATCCATGGTGGCCGGGGCGTGCATCTGCAACAGCTTGGCCGCCTCAGGAACATCGAGAATGCCCTTCTCCGTCTTTGCGCCCAGCCGGTATTCCCCGTTACGGCGCATGGTCAGGAGCGTCAACCTATGGGCCGTGCCACGCTCATGCTTATGTTCAGGCTTGGCCTCAACCCCGCCAGCGGTCATTCCAGTCGTAGATGCAAAGGCCACCAGTGCTCCTGCTCCTTTTAAGAAGTTCCTGCGACTCTGTTCCATGGTCTGACTATCTCTGGGCCGATCAATGATCGCCCGGCTATTTCGACGCCGGTGCACTCAGAGCGTCCACTCCCGCTTTGGCGCACTGGCCGTCTTGTTCGCTGCTGCCGCCCGACAGGCCAATAGCGCCCACGATCTTGCCATCCATGGTCAGCGGAACGCCCCCCTCAACCGGGACCGCGCCTTCAAGACCCAGGATGCGGAGGCCCGCACCACCCGCAGCCAATGCATCCTGAAATGCCTTGGTAGGCCGTTTGAACCGGGCAGCAGAACGCGCTTTGCTCACGGACACATCGGCGCTGCCGTTCTGAGTGTCGTCCATCTTCTCGTAGTAAATCAGCGTACCGTTGGGATCGACAACGGCTGCGGCCATCGTCCAATTATTTTTGCGTGCCTCGGCCAGCGCATGTGCAGCCGCTTTCTTGGCGTCCTCCAGGCTTATCGTTGGCCCATAGGAAGGCATTGGGGACATAATTGCTCCTCTGACTTTTCAGGATGACTACTTGTTCGCGTTGGAAAACACCTGCTGGAAGCGTGGCAACGGAGTCTAAGGCGACCCGGTGTTGTGTGTCAATATACCTTGCATCTTCTTGTCTTGCATCTTCTAACTGCACTCACACCAGGATCTACGCCCCCGCGGAAACCGGCATATCCGAAATCACGCCTTCCGGAATGTGATAGCGTTGCGTGCGCGGCAGCTTGCCCAGCAACCCCAAGACCAAAAATACTCCAGCCACCACCAGAAACGTGGTCAACCTGAGGTGGTCAAGACTTGCACTCGAAAGCTTGAAATGGCGGCCCATGCGCCACATCGCCCAACCGGCGATTTGGGTCGGCACGACCATCCACACGGTCACGTAGAACCAGGCCTTTTCCGCACCCTCGCCTCGCGTGGAGCGCCGTGCGCGTGGCGTAAAGTCGAGGACCGTGGCCATCACAATGGCGGCTGCCAGCACGTAATAGAGTCTGGCGAAGAGATCATTGATCATCCATTTGCCGGTGAAGAAATTGATCAACAGGCCCACCAGATTGATGGCGAATGGCGCCAAAAGGGCGATCCATGCGGTGGTGTAGCAAACCACGCGATACCAGAGATTAGGCTTGTCCTCGCCATAATGGGTTATGTAGGGGCGTGGCTCTACGCCCGGGAGACGCCCCGCGAATCCCCGCCACGCGCAGACCGCCGTAACAATTGCCAGCCATATCCAATGACGCCGATCAGGGCCGTGGGCATACAGGTCGGCAGTAAGGTTTCCTGGCAGAACCCAAAATGCCCAGATCCAGATAGGAACGTGCAGCACCCGGTAATAATTCTTGTTCCGCTCACGTTCGACAACTTTTTTCATGGACCTAATCTCCGCTCGTTATTCTAAACGCTCCTCATCATCCGGAAAACAAAATCAAATCAGCCGAGACGACACTGCGCAGCTAAGCCGCAATCAAGTAAACAAACACTTAGCTATGCTTTATTTCGATGTAGATAAGCAATATCGCGTAAAGCACGAGAATGTCTCCCACATTTCCAAACACTTCGCCCCTTGTCATTCTGAGGGCCGCCCTTTGGCCCGAAGAATTCCGATACTGCTTCCCGCACGACATTGATGAAGCCCTGCAATATCTACCTGGACTGCTGCTTGTGCCCAGAACAAAGTTAACTTTGCTACGTGAAGTCTTTATCAGTGAATTAGAAAAGAACATTTGGGAAACCTGGTGTTTGGCAGACCCGAGATTCAATTGGCTGGGCTGGCATCGTGGGGATTCTTCGGGCCAAAGAGCGGCCCTCAGAATGACAAGGGGTAGGCTGTGTTGCCGGAATGATGAAGTCTCGAAAGCTATCTTTAGAGTATCCAAACAGTGCACGCAAACGTGCATACCCTGAGCGACTAACGGGAATGTCTCTTTCGCCGGCCGCCCCTTGTCGCGTTCCAGCCATTAAACTGAATCTGTGAAGACCAATGCAGTCCGCCTGCTTGAGGGCCTTGGTGTGCAGTACGAATTGCGCGAATACGCGGTTGATCCCGAAGATCTCGCCGCGGAGTCGGTAGCGGCCAAGATAGGCATGCCTCCCGAGCAGGTGTTCAAAACTCTGGTTGTACGGGGTGACCGCAACGGTATTTGCTTTGCCGTGGTCCCGGCAAATACGGAACTCGATCTGAAAGCCCTGGCATCAGCTTCCGGGAACCGGAAGATGGAGCTGGTCCCATTGAAAGAAGTACAACCTCTGACCGGCTATGTTCGCGGAGGCGTCACCGTACTGGGTGCGAAAAAAGACTTCCCTGTCTACGCCGACGAAACGATGCAATTATGGGATTTTGTTTCGGTCTCTGCGGGCGCGCGAGGCACCCAGATCATCCTGCGGCCCGATGATTACGTGCGGGCCACCCAGGCCGTGTTGGCCGACATTGCCCGAGGGAAGATGTAGCGGCGCCTCAGCTTGGTTTGTGTCAGGGCACAGCTTGTCCTCGAGGTGAGCTTGCGAGCCGAAGGAAGTTTACTCGTGCCCTGGAGTTTATACATTCTTAGGCAGGGCGCAAAGACAAGCAATATGACATTGGGCAGAGCCAGCGAAGCTGGCGATCATACCAGTAGCCCACAGCGCAAGTGCTGGGGAATGTCAAAATATGACCTAAGCCCCGGAGTGGAGGGACGACACTTTTTTCGCGAAGCAATATCTCATCGAGAATGTTCATGATTACAAGTATTGGGCTTCAGCCGTGTTCACTCAAAGCACAAAATGCGCAAAGTAAGTGACGTTGGGTTTCAGCCCGATGCAAACTGTGTTCCAATCAAGATTGGTTCAGGTCCTGCAAAATGACAGCTACACTATTTCTGAAACCGCTCTAATGGCCGCCGGATGCCGCAGTCGGGAGGGTCTCATGCTTGAAGAGATCGGGATAAAGATAATGCCCACGCTCCGTGGCCGGTTTTGCCTGTACTACCGGCACGCGATGAGCGACAGCGAATGCATCATGGCGAACGCCAGTTACCTGCCACGATATCTTCATCCCCTGCTTTCCTCCGGCGATGCGAAAACGGCCCCGTTCTATTTCATGGGCGATGTAAACCGGAGCCCATCCGCCTATGCAGCTCAATTGATATCGAAAGTTTTCGTTCAGGGCCTCAAACCAGTCTGAAAGCGTTACGTCCGCCTCACCCTTCTCATCCAGGATCACGACCCCGTCATAAATATTCTTCATGTCCGGTGATTCAACAAAAGAGTGGTAGAGGTATTTGTTCGCGGGATCCAAGGGATGGTCGATCTTAAATGAGCCGGCCCCCTTAGATAGTGTCCCGATGACAGACATGTTTCCGTTGACAGTCTGATTGCCTGCACTGTCCACTCTGGCCAAAACGGAATAATTAATGCCGTCGCTGGTTTTAACAACGCGAAATTCAGAAGACGCGGCATCGTTGATGGCGACGCTGGCTCCGCCACTATTCGAAATGAGGTTGACGCTCCCCACAAAGGACGGGTCGCTGACAAAGAGTCTGCTTGAGTTAGGCGCCGGCCCGCCGCGCACCCCGCATGGAATGGATCCGCCGTTATCACAGATGATGGAATCGTAAGGAAAGGCATTGCCTGTTGTCAGTTGGGCATTGCTTGGCTTAAAGATCATCGCTCCAGAGCTGCCGGAAGCGTAGAAATTAGTGTCACTGCTGCGAGGAAAGATCACCAGATTACCCAGTGAATTATTTGTAAAGTTAAAAGAATTGGTACTGCCAAACAATAGAGGGGCGGTAAACACGATACTGCGGGTCCAGTCCGCGTCCACGGCCGTTGCCGGCGCCTGGAAGCCATTAAAGATCAACTGGTTGGCTGTAACGCTGACAATCAGTCCGTTGGGCAGATTACTTCCATGCAGAATGAGTTGGGCGGGGACGTTAGGGCCATTCGATTCAAACGTAATGGTGTCTAAAGTAAAGCCGTTCGGGGCTATTCCTGAATTCGCTCCTGTCGTTTCAGCTTGTACGCGCATTCCCGCGCCTACGTTATGATCAAAATTGATTCCGGAAAATACCTGACCACCGCCGCTGCCCTCAAACAATATCCCATCACCGCCATTGTTCGCGATAATGAATCCACGAAGCTGCAGATTACCGCTCCGGGTACCCGCGCCGTTGTCCATAATATGGATGCCCGTTCCGGCGCCGCCTATCACAGTGCCTCCGACCCAGGTTGTGTCAGCGATAAACTTCAGCTGCACTTGTTCTCCGCTGCAGTTCTGCACGGTAATGTTCTCTAATCGTGATCGTACAGCGCCAGATAGCTGCAACCCAATCGTTCCGGTCCCCGATCCGCGAGGGAAATTCACCTTGTTCCCATCGACCGTGAGGTCACGCAGAACGATGCCGGGCGTAAGCGTCCCGTCTGGCGCGATAACGGTCCGGACGAGGACGGTATTGCTGGCTCCCGCCTTGATAATTGTGGATGGAATTATTGCGGTGAAATCGGCTCCTGGCCCCGGCCCAATGCCCACAATGGAACTGGAGGCCCCCAGGTCAAACCCAATTGACGCACTAACAGTGATCGTTGATGCTCCGAGCAGGAGTTGCACCGGTTTATTCGCATGAGTCACGACCGTCTGATTTATGGCCTGACTACCACCGAGCGCTCTAGCGTCGCAGACGCCTCCTGAAGCTGGCAGGCGGCCGACACAATCAATCAATTTGCCACCCAGATCCGGATCGGGCAACTGATCAACATAAATTACGGCGGACTGGCCGGCCGCTCGATAACTGAATACCGTCACTATTGCAAGCAGGTGAAACACCAACAGATGAGTGGTACTTTTGCGCATACAACATTTTCCTTGCTCTTGGCGAATTGACACGAGAGTTCACGTCATCGCGGATGACATCAATTGAGGAACCGCAAAGGCATAGCCATTATAGGAGTGTTGCCTATCAAGGTAGTGAGAAGTGTAGCGAGAAAGTTTACCCGGTAATTCTTGAGCGCCAAGCAAAAGGCATCGATTTATTGCTTCTCCTGCTGGACGCCGTTCCTGCGCAGCAATGCCGCTACGAGCCTGATTTCTTCATAGGTTACTTCCGGGGGCAGTGCATCCTTGATCGGCTTGAGGCGTTCCATTCCATGCTGGATGCAAGCTGCTTTGATTTGCTCGAGTTTTTCGGCGCTTACCCACGCGGGCTGAAAGTCCAGCTCGCCGCTTTCCACCATGGATGCAACCAGGGAGACAACACTGCCTAATTGCCGCCCGCGAATTTTTGCAATCTCCTCCAGGGTGTGCCCTGCCTCAAGCAACTGGAGGGTCTCCTCAGCGGGTGGCAGGTTGCTTTTCGAAGATTGCTGGGCGCGTGCGCCTTCGCGAAACTGCTTGATCGCGTTCAGTACCTGCTGGCCATACAATTCTATCTTGCGTTCGCCGAAGCCGTAGATTTTTCGGAGGGCGGCGAGCGAGCTGGGTTGAGCGCGGCACAACTCTTCCAGTGAAGTATCGTGCATTACGACGAAGGCGGGCATGCCCTGCTTCTTGGCCGCCTCCCGGCGCCATTCCCTGAGATACTCGCGCAGTTCGCTGTTGGCGTCCTGGTTTTCGGAGTGCGTATCGTCGCGGGTTGCGGATCGTGCCGCCATTTCGGCGCGCCGCAGCGGGCGGTCGCCTGCACCTTGCGGCACAGACCTTCTAAGCTTGGTCTTACCATGTTTGGCCTTCGGCACAAAAACAGGCTCTTTCAGCCACTCCGGCACGGAGGCGCATATATCGCAGGCGCCACATGAATTCCATTTGGGAGTCTCCCCAAAATGGGAACAGATCTGGCGATGGCGGCACAGGAACGACTCGGCGTAGCGCCGGACCTCATGATAGCGCTGCCAGGCGCGCTCCTTTTCTGCCGGGTCGGTGATTTGATCGATAAAATACGTCAGCAGCCCGACGTCGCGTTTCTGCCAGAGCAAAATGCAATCCGCCGGCTGCCCGTCGCGTCCCGCGCGTCCGGCCTCCTGGTAATACTGCTCGACTGATTTCGGCAGCGCGAGATGGATCACCGCTCGTACCGCCGCTTTGTTGATCCCTAAACCGAAGGCGAGCGTGCCCACCAGCACCGGCACCTCGTCAGACATCCAGCGCTCCTGGTTGCGCCTTCGCAAGTCGTTGTCCATCTTTCCGTGATACGCAATGGCGGGAATTCCCTGGTCTTCCAGAAAGTCCACGGTCTCCTCGACCTTATTAATGGTGGGCGCATAAACAATCACGTTGCTGCCCGAATAGCTTTTCAAGGCTCTTACCAGGAACGTGGGCTGCGTGCTTGGCTCGCACTGCTTCACTACACAGCGAAGATTGGCCCGATGGAAGCTGGCAATGTACTTATGCGGATTGCGTAGCCTGAGTTGGTCAATGATGTCGTGCCGCACCTGGCGCGTGGCGCTGGCGGTAAATGCGGCGATGGGAACGTCGGGAAACTGGGCCCGCAGAGAGCTGAGCTGCCGGTACTCCGGGCGGAATTCGTGTCCCCACTCGGAGATGCAATGCGCCTCATCAATGGCGAAGAGCGAGATGGGTACGCGCTTCAGCCAGGCTATGGTGTCGGCACGGGCGAGCCTCTCCGGCGAAAGATACAGGAGGCGGTACTCGCCTTCCATTGCCTTGCGCGTGATTCTGAATTGCTCATCGCCGGGGAGCGAGCTGTTCAACATGCCTGCGGAAATTCCCATCAGCGAAAGCTGCGCCATCTGGTCCTGCATCAGCGCGATCAGAGGCGAAATCACGATCACGGTCTTCTGGGGCAACATAGCCGCCGGCAACTGATAACACAGCGACTTTCCGCCGCCCGTAGGCATGACCACACAGGTATCATGGCCGCCGATCAGGCTGGCGACGATCCTTTCCTGCAGGGGACGGAACGAGTCGTAGCCCCAATAACGGCGCAGAGCCGCTAACGATTCAGCCCCTGAAGTCATGCAGCCAGTATAAATGCGGATTCGGACAAGCCTGTCCCGGCCCAGCGTTATCCATCTTGTCACAATCCGCGATTTTCTAATTCGCGCCCGGTTGCTGGCCCGTGATCTGATGGATGTTTGTGGCGCTGCCCTTCAGTAGCTCCCGCAGGACTGTCACTTCAGCGGCAATACCGGTATGCAGCGCGGGGTCCGCATCCGGCGCAAACAGAGATGAGTGGTTGATGGGCAGCTCCTTGCCGGATGACCTGGCTTCCGCAAACTTCTGCGGGTTGGCCGCACCCAGCGTGAAATAGAACGAAGGGACGCCCCGTTCCACAAAGTATGAGTAATCTTCCGATGTCATGATGGGCGGCTCCGTGATAACCGTTCCCTGCCCCAAGGTCGTTTCCAGGATTCCCGCCAGATGTTTCGTCAGGACCGGGTCGTTATAAACGGCTGAGGTGGATTCGTATTTCTCAATCAGAGGCATGCGCTCAGCGCCTGCCGCCTGGGCTTCGGCTTTGGTTATGCGCTCAATAGCATCCAGCAGGTGGCGGCGGACCTCCGGCTTATAGGAACGCACGGTAAGACCGATCTGTGCCTCATCCGGAATAATGTTGTTCTTTGTTCCAGCCTGAAAATATCCAGTGGTAATTACAGCCGCATCGCCGGGCTTGATCTCGCGCGCAACAACAGATTGGAGGGTCACCACGGTTCTCGCGCCGATAAGAATGGGATCGATGGTTTTCTCGGGTGTAGCTCCATGACCGCCCCTGCCGTAGATTGTGATTCTGAGGGAATCGGCGTTGGACTTGGCATACTCGGGCGTGACGCCCACCTTGCCTGCGGGAAGGCTGTTGGTGTCGTGGAGGGCGACCCCGATATCAGGTTTGGGAAAGCGGGTGAACAGGCCGTCATCCAGCATCTTCTTGGCGCCGGAGATGGTTTCTTCCGCTGGTTGTCCAATGAGCATAAGGGTCCCATGCCAACTGTCTTTCGTGTGGGCCATGATTGCTGCTGTCCCAAAGAGCGATGCTATGTGCAGGTCATGGCCGCAGGCGTGCATGACCGCTACTTCGCGCCCGTTGTCATCTTTGGTGCGGACTTTGCTGGCATAGGGCAGGCCGGTCTTTTCCTCTACCGGAAGCGCGTCAAGCTCGGTGCGCAGCATCACGGTGGGCCCGGCACCATTCTTCAGGATGCCGACTATGCCGGTGCCCCCAACGTGCTCGGTGACCTCGTAGCCAAGTCCCCGCAGCCGTTGCGCAAGGGCCGCGGCAGTTCGCGTCTCGTGTGATGAAAGCTCAGGGTTCTGGTGCAGGTCGAGATACAGGGCGCGGGCGTCAGGGAATACCGACTCCACCTGGCTGGTGAGCGGAGTTGTCTGTGTCCAACCGGCCAGAGTAGCAAGCATTAAGAATATTAGCGATCTCGTCATGTGCGGGATGATAGACGCGAGCACCCCGGTTCGGCAACACTAAACCCGTATGTGCGCGGCCTGGGTGCAGCCAGCGTATTATGAAGTGCTTGAATCGAAGTCAGCCGTATTGACCGTGAGAAATCAATGGCGACCCAAAACACAATGTCTTCGCCAGCCTCCCAAAGCGCTCCCAGCCTGCGCCGAAGTTTGACGTTATGGCATTTGATCGTAATTGGAATTGTGATCATTCAGCCGATCGCGCCCATGGGCGTCTACGGCATCATCAGCAACAAGGCTGGCGGCCATGTTATTACCACAATTCTGATTGCCATGGTGGCCATGCTATTTACCGCCATCAGTTATGGCCGCATGGCGGGGGTCTACCCCAGCGCAGGCTCGGCGTACACCTATGTTGGGCAGGAGATCCATCCTGTGCTTGGCTACGTAACCGGCTGGGCCATGGTGATGGATTACATCCTGAACCCTTTAATCTGCACGATCATCTGCTCCAAGCTCGCCCAGAATATTGTTCCGGTCCCTTACTGGGTCCTGGCGATTTGTTTTGCCGCATTCTTCTCCGCCGTGAACCTGGCTGGCGTGAAGACATCGGCCCGGCTGAATGAAGTGCTTACGCTAGGGATGATCTTGGTCGTCATCATTTTTTTCGCCTTTGTGGGACGCACGCTGTGGGGCCTTCATCAGTTCGGCCCCGGCTTCTTTACCCGGCCTTTTTACAATCCTGAAACTTTCAGCTTTGGCGGAGTGTTTCGTGGCACTTCCATCGCGGTGCTCACTTACATTGGCTTCGACGGAATCTCAACACTATCGGAGGAAGTGGAGAATCCACGCCGCAACATTCTGCTGGCCACCGTTTTGGTCTGCGTGGTCACCGGAATCCTCTCCTCCCTGGAGGTCTACGCGGCGCAGTTGATCTGGGGAGCAACGCCATTTTCAGACGAAACGGTGGAGTCCGCATTCCCGCTGGTCGCCCGCCAGATTGGCGGGTATTTTCTGTTTCACCTGGTTAACTTCACCATTCTGGTCGCCAACATAGGATCAGGAATGGCGGCCCAGCTTGCCGCGGCGCGGCTGCTCTATGGCATGGGCCGGGGAGACGCCCTCCCGCGCCGCTTCTTTGGATATATCGATCCTGTACATCGTGTGCCACGCAACAACGTGCTGCTCATTGGGGCTATCGAACTTGCGGGAGCCTTCGCCATGTCTTACGAACGGGGCGCCGAGTTGCTGAATTTTGGCGCATTCATTGCGTTCATGGGCGTGAACGCCGCCGCCTTTGTGCGCCACTATCTGCGCGCCGGGCAGAAACGCGTGGTTGACCTCTTGCCTCCGGTGCTTGGGTTCCTCATTTGCGCCTTCATCTGGTGGAATTTGAGCAGACCGGCAAAGATCGCAGGTACGGTGTGGCTCGCAGTGGGCCTCGTCTACGGCGCCTGGCGGACCCGCGGCTTCCGAAGTGATCTGATCAAGTTCGATGTTCCGGCGGAATGAGAAGAAGTTTTACCGCAAAGGACGCAAAGGTCGCGAAGGAAAATCAAGCGTTGCCGCAGATTTCGCAGATGGTCGCGAGATAAAACCGGAACTCAAGGAATTAGTCTTCTGCATGTAATGGGCTCAAGGTTTCTTGGCTATCGTTGTGCTTGTCGGCAATTTGAACGGCTGCACATTCCAGCCTTCCACCACTACCTGCGGCCTGCCTTTCAGCTGCCTGGATTCAACCGTTGCCTTGATCACACGTTGCTCCCCTGGAAATAGCGGAAAATAATTGTCCTCGAAGAGCACCGGCAGGATGTCTTCTCCCTGACCATCAGTGACGCGGAGATGTACCTGGAAGGCCAGCGCCTCGCCGGGATTGCGGACCGTAATATATACCGTGGTGGCATCGCCATTTCGTTCCAGACTGCTGGCGCCGCTCAGCGTCACCCTGGGAAGTGTCTTCAGCGATGTGAAGTCTTCCAGCTGTTTTGACGGGGTGTAGTACCATTCGCCATGCTCCCAATCCATTACATCAGGCTGAGTTGAGAGCCAATAGAAGTTGTCACTCACCGTCTTGCCGGACGAGTCGGTCAAGTTCAAACGGACGAAATAGGTGGGAGTAAGCCCGTCAATTTGCGGGATGTCCAAGACCTTGGCGCTGCTGTCTGCATCCACATCCAGCATGGCCTGCTGGTCAAACCTGGAGTACATATTAAGGTCCAGCACGCGCGCGCGTAATTTCATGTGCGGGAACCCCTGGTGAAGGCTGTTGACCACGACCACTCCGCCATCGTCCCGCGAAAGCTGGATGTGGACTGGCTCGTTGGCCTTCTTGGTGCCAAAGTAGCCCCCGCCCGGCATCAGGTACCAGTCATACAAGTGCCAGATGAGGGAGGGCCAGGCATTGTTGAGCATCCACTGGATCACGCCCGTGCTGGCGGCGTACTGGTTCCTCCGGTATGCCTCAAACATCGCCCGCTCGCCTTCATAGGCGGCAGCCTGCGATTTCAGAGAGTATTCTTCCATACTTGCGGAAGGTCCATACCGCTGGTCGAGCGCGGCATTGTAGATCTTGAGATTCTTGAACATGCCGCTTCCCGCGTGAAAATTCCATTCATCATCAATAGGCCAGAGATGATCGGCGGAGATGAACTTACGGATGGACTGCGGCGGAGGAATTGCCGGTCCTGGACTGGTTTCGGTATTGAATCCATAAGCGCCACCCCGTTTGGTGTCCAAAAACCAGTAGGAAGGCGGAACATAATCGTAAGGTCCAGTCATCTTCACGCCGCTGGGGCCACTGACCGGACCGTACCGCTGGGTGGCCGAGGAGAGAGTGGGCGTGGGCCAGTGCACCTGTTTTTCCACATCCAGATACCGTTGTTCCACCTCAGCCGCCGGCGGATTGTCGCTGCCATTCAGCCACATGATCACGCTGGGGTGAGAGCGGATGCGCAGCAACTGGGAGCGTAGCGATTCGGTGGCAATGTCTTTATCTTCCGGGGTCCACTTGCTCCAGTGCTCCCAGGCGTCACAGCAGCACCATCCCGGCATGACCAGCATGCCCATCCGGTCGGCAAGATCGAAGAAGTGGTCAACCTCAATCTTGCCTTCGAGCCGGATGGTATTCAAATTCATGTCGAGCGCATACTTCATCTCCTGCTCAAGCCGCTCGTCGCTGCTCCGCAGCAGCATGTCAAAGCTCCAGCCTCCGCCACGGACCAGGAACTTCCTGCGATTGATTCTGAACAGACGATGACCCTTCTCGGTGAGCTCGCTCGTGACCTCGCGCACGCCGAAATGAATGCTCTGTATGTCAGTGGTGGCTCCCCGGCTGACAAACTTGAAATCGGCTCTGTAGAGGTCCTGGCGGCCGAGCTTTGCCGGCCACCATACGCGCGGGGCCTTCATGCGGAGTTGTGGATACTCCTCCGGGGTGAATGACACTTCTTTGGTCTCGCCAGCAGCCAGTTCTACCTCTCGCGCGACCCTGATATTTTCAATGGCCACTTCAACCAGACCTTTGACTGGTTTGCCGCTGCCATTCTTCACGTCGGTATATGCGTTGAGATCAACCGCGCTCAGGGAGTCATCGATAAATCTGGTGTCGACAAATGGGTGACGCAACGCCACTGTGCCGCTGGTGGTAAGGAACACTTCACGCCACAGTCCCATGTTCTTGTCGGGGGGCATTGGGTTCCAGTCCACAAACGTGATGCCCAGGTCATTCTCTGAAGGAGCAAAAACTTCTACCGCCAGCACGTTCGGCTGGCCGTAGACAAGCTCCCGGGTAACGTTGAGTTCATACACCCGAAAGGCCCCGGCAATCTGTTGCGTATCGGCCACCTGCTTTCCGTTGAGCCAGATGTTCGCCCGGTAGTTAATGCCCTGAAAGTCCAGCCAGTTCTGCTTGTTCCTGTTCGTGGCGGGGACCACAAACGTGGTGCGGTACCACCAGGAACAGCGAAATGGGCTGTCCTCCGGCATGGCTAGATTGGAGAACTCGCCTCCAATTGGATAGCTCACGCCCGGCATTTTGCGCAGGTTCATGCTGGAATAGGGATCGGGATATCCTTTTACCTTGTCCTCCAAGAGGTTGGCCACTACCG
>Ga0210400_10002154_pt1 | contig 18648 bp, 13 predicted proteins | sample IncBWH26MmetaG_FD_155456 | JGI IMG/M metagenome (GOLD analysis project Ga0210400, IMG submission 155456) | Forest soil microbial communities from Barre Woods Harvard Forest LTER site, Petersham, Massachusetts, United States - Inc-BW-H-26-M | ecosystem: Environmental > Terrestrial > Soil >...
CAGCGTGAACTTCATTCGCCCGTCGCCAGACGGAACCCAATTCATGGCGATACGAGGTTGGACAACATTCTCTTGGATCAAGCTGTCCCAGTCCGACCGCACTCCCACCGAGAAAACCATGGGCTTCCACGGCCTCCAGAGGTCCTGCGCATAACCTCCGAACTGTGTATTTGCCACATGAAAGGCAGCCGGACCTGTGGATCCATCGCGGTTCGTGAAGGTGGCTCGATCGGACAAACTTGTGTCGAAGCGTTGGAAATCGATTTCTCTGCGCGACGCCTCCTGAGAAAAATTCAACCCGTCCGCAGTCCACCCCGCCGAGAGCGTATGCGTGCCGAACAAATCGAGTGCCCCCGTCGTCATGTTCCCGACGAACTGCAATCGCCGGGACGTTTGAGTAAAGGTTTGGAAATAGTTCCCCGAAGTGCTCGAAGGCGTTACGACGTACGGAAGTGCGCCCTGCGGGTTGCTGTCATTGCCCCCGGTATCCGCAGCGGCTCCCACGTCAAATAGGGTCCTACCTACCCAGATTTGGTCCTTCATCGAAACAAAATAGCGTCGCGATCTGTAGTCGCTGGTCGTCGACAGGGGCGAAAACGGCCCTAGCCTTTGCCGCGGATCGCTTAAACCATTAACGAGAAAGCTTACCTGGAGGATGTTCCGTGCCGTCAAATTCACTTGCCCGCGAAACAGATTGTCTCCCGCCCATTGTGTGTCGATGTTCTGCCCGCTCGGAAGCTCTTTCACCAATCGGAAGTTATGTTGAACGCTCAACGCATCGGAAAACCACGCTTTACCCCTCTTGATAGGTCCCGAGACCGACGTGCGCGGATACCAGTTCCCGAAATGCGTGCCCTCCTGGAAATTCACATCCGGAATGAAATTTGTTACACCAAACCGCCATCGGTCGTCGCCAGATTCCGTGTCCAACTCCAGGATGCCGGCGCTGGCATGCGCGAACTGAGCCCCATACCCTCCGGTTTCGATCGTCACACTTCGTACCGCGTCGACGTTGACCCGGGACGTAAAGGTCCCGTTCGCAGGATCGTTGATCTCAAACCCATCAAGTAATACTTCAGTTTGTGCTCGTCTCGCTCCCGCAACGTGTAGTGTCCCATTCGCGTCTCCTACCACTTGCGGAATGGTCTTCAAGTATTGCTGAAGGTCGTGGTTCGACGGAACCGGCGCATTCAGAATCTCATGTTGTACTAGAGATTCCTGATGACTGGTAGAATCAGGATCGATTTGTACTGGTTCGGACTGAACTTCAATTTTTTCTTGAAGTTCCGTTTCGTGGTTCAGAGTCAAGCTGACTTCGTTGGCACCCGGTGCAAGGTCGATCACGCGATCGTCGATGCGAAAAAAACCTGGCTTTGAAAGTGAAAGATGTACTTTAGATTCGCCAATCGCGTGCAGTTCGAATCGTCCGCCGGCATCGGTATAGATCGTCTGGGATTCGCCGTCGGAGAAGTGGCGAACGACCTCTGCCCGAGCAACAGGCTGCCCATTTTCGTCAATCACCTGACCCCGCAAATCGGCTGCCCCGCCCTGTGTCTGGGTCTCTGCGCGCACGGGACACAAAATCACGATCGCAAAAAGTGCGCCAGCGCAGATTATCCAAAGACGTTGGCGCGTTTTCATCGTCATGGGTGCGGTTCGTGCCGGGCAAGCGCCTGATTTTACTCCGCAATGATTAGCCAGAACCAAAAATTTCCTTCAAGGGAGTGAATCAGTTTACCTGTGGAGAGAGGCCGAACACCCGCCAGGCCCAACACGGACGCCGCACGCAGCATCAATTGCCACAACAGGGGAGTTCTCCCATAGGCTTCTCTATCCCATTCGCAGGAGACTCTTCGCTAAACTAAATAGGAGCAGGATAAACGTTTCTGCGCGAACCGGTTCTCCGGAGGAGGGGCGGGCGCGCCTGTTTTCAAACTTAGCCGCCACTCCTCGATCGGCAGTGAATCATTGTGCGTTGCCGGGAATCCCCGAGGGACGCCACAACGTAGCCCACCGCGGAAGCGGTGGGAAATGGTCCAACAATGACCAGAAAACCGCGACAGGGTGGCACAGAGAAGGCGTGGTATTACTTAGCGCCTCGAAGCCGAATTATTCGAATGACTCGCGCGTCGTGCCCTCAGGCACGACATAAAAATCGCGTTTTCTTCAGGGCTCTTGAGCCCTGAAGAAAACGCGTCTTTCCGCAAAACAATTCGGTCGGCGGGCCGACTTATTTCCAATCCGTTGCCGCGCGAATTCGCAGCATCGAATCGGAAAAGCTCCGTTATCGCTTCTTGCCTCCGCTTTTCTTTCCGTGTTTCTTGGCGGCACGCTCCTCAATCACCGCCTGCGCTGCCGCCAATCGCGCTATGGGCACCATGAACGGCGACGCGCTCACATAGTCCAGACCCACTTGATGGCAGAATTTCACGGACGCTGATTCGCCTCCATGTTCTCCGCAAATCCCGATCTTGAGCTTCGGCCTCGTCGCTCGTCCGCGTTCGATGCACCATTTCATCAGCTGTCCCACTCCGTGAGTGTCGAGCGACTGAAATGGATCGTTGGGAAATATGCCGGCCTTCTTTTCATCGACGTAGTCCGGCAGAAACCGACCCGCATCATCGCGTGAGAGCCCCCTGCCCATCTGCGTCAAATCATTTGTTCCGAAAGAAAAGAACTCCGCAATTTCAGCAATCTCGCCTCCGAGGATTGCCGCCCTAGGAACCTCAATCATCGTCCCCACGGAATATTCAAGTTTTACTTCAGATTTCCGAATGATCTCTCCTGCTACTCGGTGCGTTGCATCCGCCAAAATCTGCAGCTCCTTGCGATCCATAACGAGCGGATGCATGATCTCAGGAAACACTTTAATACCCGATTTCTTGCAATCCACTGCGGCTTCAATAATCGCTTGAACTTGCATTTCCAAAATCTCCGGATACGTAATGCACAGCCGGCAGCCTCGGTGTCCAAGCATGGGATTCGATTCGTGTAATTGCTCGACACGCCGAGCAACGACCTCGACGTCGACCCCAATCTTGCGTGCCAGCTCTTCCTGCTTGTCCCGATCGTGCGGCACAAATTCATGCAGCGGAGGATCGAGCAAGCGGATCGTGACCGGATACCCGTCCATCGCGTTAAAGATGCCGATGAAGTCCCGCCTCTGGTACGGAAGAAGCTTCGCGAGAGCCTTGCGCCTCGCTTCTGGGGAATCCGCAACGATCATCTCCTGAATGGCAAGTTGCCGGTCAACGCTCTTCTCGGGCTGCTCAAAATCCTTGAAGAACATATGCTCCGTGCGGACCAGACCGATTCCTTCGGCTCCCATTTCACGCGCTTTCTTTGCGTCATGCGGCGTGTCGGCGTTGGTTCTCACGCCGAGCCTGCGGACACCGTCTGCCCAGCTCATCAAAATTGAAAACGCATCCGGCAATTTCGGAGTTGAAAGTTTTACTTCACCTTCGTAAACAGCGCCTTCATTCCCATCGAGCGTCATCCAATCGCCCTGGCGGATCTTCCGTCCATTTGCCGACGCGGTCTTTGTCGCGTAGTCAATGTCGAGTTGCTCGCATCCCACAACGCAGCACTTTCCCCAGCCTCGTGCCACGACTGCCGCGTGACTTGTTTTGCCTCCAGTTGCCGTCACGATGCCCTGCGCAACGAACATTCCGCCCACATCCTCGGGACTCGTTTCGCGCCGCACGAGGATTACTCTCTCGCCTTTCGCGGCCATCAACTCGGCTTCCTCGGCGCTGAACACGGCCTTGCCAACCGCGGCGCCAGGAACCGCATTTATTCCGGTGGCCATCTTTCGTTTCGTGAGTTCGATCTTTGGCACCGAAGGATCGATCACGGGATAGAAGAGCCTTTCGATATCCTCGGACTTGATGCGCTCAATCGCCTCTTCCTTTGTAATGAGCCCTTCCTTGACCATATCCACGGCCATCTTAAATGTAGCGGTTGGCGTGCGCTTCCCCACACGCGTTTGCAGCATGTAAAGCGTGCCGTCTTCGACCGTAAATTCCATGTCCTGCATATCCCGGTAGTGTTTTTCAAGCAGAGTGCGAACTTTTTCCAGTTGCTTGTACACTTTGGGCATCAGCCGCGCCATTTCGGTCAAGTGCATCGGCGTGCGGATACCTGCGACCACGTCCTCGCCTTGCGCGTTGATGAGGAAATCGCCATAGAAAACTTTCTCCCCAGTCGACGGGTCGCGGGTGAAGCAAACGCCAGTCCCCGAATTGTCTCCCGTGTTACCGAACACCATCTGCACGACGTTCACGGCGGTTCCCAGCAATCCCGTTATACGTTCCACGCGCCGGTACGTCACCGCCTTCTCGGCATTCCACGATCCAAACACGGCGCCAATCGCTCCCCAGAGCTGCTCCTCAGGGTCCTCCGGAAAATCTTTCGACGTCCGCTTCTTGAAGTGCTGTTTGTACTCACCGACCAATTGCCGCCAACCTTCTGCCGGCACCTGTGTATCGTCCTTCATTCCGAGGCGGGTTTTCATGGCGCGCAACTTTTCTTCAAGTTCTTCTTTAGGTAGCCCGATCACCACGGTTGAATACATTTGCACGAACCGACGGTAAGCATCCCACGCGAAGCGTTCGTTCTTCGTATTGCGAGCCAGCGCCTCGACGGACTTGCTGTTCAACCCGAGGTTCAGAATCGTCTCCATCATCCCGGGCATGGATCGTGCGGAGCCAGAGCGCACGCTCACCAAGAGCGGGTCCTTCGCGTCCCCCAGCTTCCTTTTCGTGACGCGCTCCAGGTGAGCCAGATTCTTCTTTACCTCCGCGCGCAGTGACGCCGGATATTTATTGTCATGCTTCAAGTAATAGTCGCAGCATTCGGTGGTGATCGTGAAGCCGGCCGGAACCGGGAGGCCAATCCGGGTCATCTCTGCAAGTCCGGCCCCTTTCCCGCCAAGCAATTCCTTCATCGTGCCGTCGCCCTCTGCCTTGCCCGCACCAAAAAAATAAACGTATTTCACGGATGCTTGCCCCCTTAGTTTTGGCGGGCCCCAGGAGGAGCCCGCACCTTCATTTTTTTCTCGCGAACTCTGTCGGCGAGCCGACAAATTAAATCTAAAGTTTTACTTGCTAATCACTACGTCTTCTCTCCCGCTACAATTTCAGAGAAATCCGCGATCGTTGAAAATTGCGCCAGCAGATCTGAGAGCAGAGTCAGCCGGTTCTTCCGAACCTCCTCCTCCTCTGTCATCACCATAACCTCAACAAAGAATTTATCCACCGCTGGACGCAGCCCCGCAATATCTTGGAGTGCCTCGCGGTACCGGCGTTCCCTCTTGTGTTGTTCCGCCTGGCGCGCCACGGATGCCGCTTGCGAATGTAATTCCCGTTCTGCTTCCTCCCCCAAAAAGTCCGTGCGTACGGCGGACAGCTTCCAACCAGATTCATGCCCCGCCTTTTCCAGTATCTTTCGGATGCGTTTAAAGGAGATAGCCAGCGGCTCAAAGTTCTTCGTTTTGCGGATCGCCTTCACGGCCTCGGCCCGCCGCACCGCGTCCACAAGATCGTCGGCTCCCGCAGCGAACGCTGCGTTGACTTCGTCATAGGCTAGGCCGCTTCGCTCTTTCAGGACGAACCGCGCGCGTTCAAGAATGAAGTCCAGCACCTGTCTTTCGACATCGGCCGGAACATTGATCTTTGGCGGCAAGCTGCCGAGCGTCCGGATCGAACGGGCGATTGCGAGGGAAAGTGAAAGCGGCAGTTTCGTTTCGATCAGGATTTTTACAATCCCCATCGCTGCACGGCGCAGCGCGAAGGGGTCACTCGACCCGGACGGAATCAGCCCAACTGCGAAGCATCCCACCAGTGAGTCCAGCTTGTCCGCAAGCGCGAGTGCCTGGCCTGTAATGTTCCGCGGAATAGACTCATCAAGGGCCGCAGGCTTGTAGTGGTCATACACGGCCCAGGCGACATCTTCAGGTTCTTCTTGAGATTTTGCGTACAGCCCCCCGACGATCCCTTGAAGCTCGGTAAACTCCCGGACCATGTCAGTAACCAGATCGCACTTGGCGAGCTCAGCCGCGCGATCCGCTGAGGCAACGCTAGCTTGCTGGATGCCGCTTGCAAACCACTGCTCTGCAATCCACCGCGCCAGGGCGCGCACGCGCTCCACCTTATCGCCATAGCTGCCGAGCTTCGCCTGAAAGGTGACGGCGCCCAGCTTCGGCAGATAGTCGGCGAGTCGACATTTCTGGTCCGTATCCCAGAAGAACCGCGCGTCCGCAAACCGGGCACGCAATACCCGCTCGTGCCCCGCACGAATTAACCCGGCCCGATCCTTATCTAAATTAATGACCGCAAGAAAGTGCGGCGCAAGGCACCCGTCCTTCTTCTCCAGCGCGAAGTATTTCTGATGGTCCCGCATGACCGTTATCAGAATCTCGTCCGGCAGGTCCAGGAAACTCGCGTCAAATCCGCCCAGGATCGCTGTCGGATATTCGTTGAGATAGATCACCAAATCCATAAGATTCGCGTCTTCGTGGACCCGTAAGCCCTTGCCCCCTGCCAGTTGGCGCAGTTCTGTCTCAATCTTGTTGCTTCGCTCGTCGGCTCGCACCAGCACGAAGTTGGCTCGCAGCTGTTGCGCGTAGTCCTTTGCCCCGCTGATTGGTACCTTTGCCTTCCCTAGAAAGCGGTGCCCCGCCGAGAATCGATCGGCTGTAGCATCTCCGAAGGTGAGCCGCAGCGGCTTCCCACCGAGCAGGGCCACAACCCAGCGAATAGGGCGGATAAAGCGCAGCCCTCCAGCACCGGTCCAATACATGCTCTTGGGCCAGGGGATCTCCTTCACGGCCCGCGGTAGAAACTCCTCCAGAATCTCCTTCGCCGATTTCCCATGGATCACCTGCTGCGCGACGAGGTACTCCCCCTTCGCCGTTGCCACCAGCGAAAGCTTGTCGACGGTCAGACCCACTTTTTTGGCAAAGCTCTCGGCCGCCCGAGTCGGCTTGCCGGCAGCGTCGAATGACACAGACTTCGGCGGTCCCATCACTTCCTTGATTTCGTCAGCCTGTTTTATTCGAATGCCCGTACATAGGGCGGCCAAGCGTCGCGGCGCCGCGAACGTTTCAACACTCGCACAGTCGAGGAGGTTATAGGTGGTCAAATACTTCTCAAGTATTACTTTAAGCTCCTTGGCAGCTCCCGGGAGCATCCCAGCCGGGATTTCTTCGCACCCGATTTCGAAGACAAAATCCGTAGTCGTCCCCTTCACTGTTTCACCTCGGGGACGCTTGCGGAACTGGGGGCACCTGTTTGTTGCCCCAGATAGTCTGCAGCGACGCGGCAGGCGATTTGGCGGACGCGACCGATCAGCTGGGCACGCTCCGTGGTGGAGATCACTCCGCGCGAATCCAGTAGGTTGAACAGGTGCGAGCACTTCAGGCAATGATCGTAGGCGGCGAGCAGCGGAAACCGACTCTTGGCCTTTTCGTCCACCTTTCGATATTTATCGAGAAGGTGTTTTGCTTCCTTTTCGTGGAGTTCAAACAGTGTTCGGGTTATGACTGGATCGGCATATTCGAAGTTGTAGGCGGAAAACTCCTGTTCTTCGAGCAGCCGGACTTGGCCGTAGGTCTGATCTGCCGACCAGCGAACGTCGTACACGCTGTCAACTCCCTGGAGATAGGCGCAAATGCGGTCTAAACCGTATGTCAGTTCGACTGAGACAGGGTCCAAATCTAATCCCCCGCTCTGCTGGAAGTAAGTGAATTGCGTAATTTCGAGGCCATCGAGGAGCACTTGCCACCCCATACCCCAAGCGCCGAGAGTCGGGGACTCCCAATTGTCCTCTTCGAACCGGACGTCGTGTTCGGCAAGGCGCAACCCGATTGCCGCGAGGCTCTTCAAGTACAGGTCCTGGATGTTCGCCGGGGATGGCTTCAAGATCACCTGCAACTGATGGTGTTTGAACAAGCGGTTGGGATTCTCGCCGTAGCGTCCGTCGGCGGGCCGACGGGACGGCTGCACATACACAACCTTGTACGGACCGGAGCCTAGGACACGCAGGAACGTCTCTGGGTGCATGGTACCAGCTCCAACCTCGACATCATACGGCTGCTGAATGACGCACCCGTAGTCCCCCCAATAATGCTGGAGCTGCAGGATGAGGTTTTGGAAAGTTGGCCCCTTCAACTTCCCCGCAGACTTCTGCGGCCTCGATGGCACATCATGTTTTACTTTAGGTTTTGATTTATTCACTTTTCCCCGTTGAGCATTGGTCGCTGCTTGTATTCCTCGCTGTAAAATATGAGAAGTATAACTCAAGATTTGGTTTCTGCTCGGTGATGTCGATCGCACCTTCAACAATCGCTTGATGATTTGGTTTGAGATGAATCATTCTGTTTCGATCATACAGCTTAATGTTTCACTTTAAGCACTACCGCCCGCTCTTCCCAGTCACGAGCAACTGGCGAGCTATCAATTTTCGCTCCATGTGGTGTTCCAAAATATCTAACGCATAGCTTGAGATCTCTTCTGAACCCGACAGCGATGGATTAGCCTTCAACAATCTCTCGAGAGTTCCGGACAGTGCCACGCGGCCAACTGAAAGTGCCACTTTAGATATTGGTTTGACCCATTTCTCGCGGCATTCCGTACAAGCCAGCCCTGAAGATCCGGGCGAGGCATACCCAGCTTCCTCTCCGAATGCTTTCCCGCACTGGGCGCATCGGTCAAGCGAGCCGAGCCACCCTCCGAGCCGTACAGTCCACAAAGAGAAATAGGCGAGTATGGCCGGGGATGGTCCGCTTGTCCGGATCGCTCTTGCCGCCAGCAGCAATAAGCGGAACTGCGGGTCCGCAACCTCGCGTTCGCCGAGGACGGCCTCGGTGATTTCACTCATCAAGGCCAAATAGATCCCGGCCTGATAATCACTCTGCAAGTCCAGGAAAGACTCAATCAGCTCGCACTGGTTAATGCGAACGAGGTCTCTGCTCTCCCGCTCGAAATACCAGATTCGAATGTAGGAGAGCAACTCAAGAGTCGAACCGAATCGGCTCTTGGGCATCCTGGCCCCGCGTGCGACGCCGCGCAATCTTCCAGACTGGCGATCGAGGAAGCTGACCAGACGATCGCCCTCGCCCAGCGGAAAACTGCGCAAAACAATCGCTTCAGACTCCTTGAGCGGCATTCATTTTCTGGCGGGCTCCACGTTTCATCGAAAGCCCTTCAATCGGAGGGCTCAGAGCAGTTTCAGCATAAAAGCAGAGCTCGCGCCCTATGTCGACGCGCCGACCGATTGTGACGCACGCACCTATGAAATCGCGCGGCGAAATTCAGAACTTGGTTACTTACCATACCAAGAGGCGCGACGCAATTAAGAACCATCTTGAAAAAGAAAAAGTGCATTTGTTTTCTGGGTGCATAAGAACATCCGCGCGCCTGGAGGCGGCGCTACATGACCAAAACCGGTTCTCACACCGCCTCTCGAGCCCTGCCTTCGGAGCAGAGTCGAGATTCGGCTCGCGGTGCGGCGAATGCGAGAGTCAAGACACGAGAAAGCACTTTTCGCTCGATTCGCCGGAATGCGAACGCACGCACCGCAAACCGTGTGTATTGCCGAGATTACGGACTCCCCTGGAATATGTTTACTGTGAATGCCTGCCCTGAAAAATTATCAGACGTTCGCCACTGTTGTTTTCCCTTGCTCCCGCGCGCTTTTCTCGTAGAGTGTCTCGGTGGACGATCCGCTGCCCATCGTGGATATTGCCGGCGTGGGGCTCAACGCCACGGACACGGTTATTCGTTTGCCCCATTTCCCCGCCTTCAACTCAAAGGTGGAATTTCGCGTCTCCCAAGTCCTTCCCGGGGGCCAAGTGGCCAGCGCCATGGTGGCCTGTGCCGCATGGGGATTAAAGGCGCGGTATGTCGGAAAGATCGGAGATGACGCGTTCGGATCGCTGCAGAGATCCGAAATGGGACGCGCCGGCGTTGAATCCCATTGGATCATTACGCCAGATTGCCAAAGCCAGTCCTCCTTCATTCTCGTGGACCAGCGGAATGGGGAACGCACGGTGCTCTGGAAACGTGACCCGCGCCTTGAGCTCCTTCCGACCGAGATATGCAGGGAATGGGTAGTCCGCTCGAAATTTCTTCACCTGGACGGTCATGATTGCGCTGGGGCGGCAGCCGCGGCTCGATGGGCCCATGAAGCCTCTATCCCGGTCATGGCTGACCTCGACAATGTGTATCCGGGCGTGGACGCTTTGCTCGAGAATGTAGATTACCTTATTTCGTCGCGGGAATTTCCGGCTCGCTTGACAGGCGAGCAGAATTTGCTGGCGTCGTTGCAGGTTCTTTCCAGGCGGTTCGGCAGCCGGGTGGCCGCAGCCACGCTCGGGGAGGATGGCGTCCTGGCGTGGGATGGTTCGAAGTTCCACTACTGTCCAGCCTTTGAAATCACTCCTATCGACACTACGGGCGCGGGGGACATTTTTCATGCAGGCTTTGCGTACGCACAGATCCAAGGTTGGAATATTACGCGAGCCCTTAAGTTCAGCTGCGCTGCGGCTGGACTGGCATGCATGGCGCCAGGCGCGCGTAGCGGAATAGCACCAGTGCATCAAATAGAGGACCTCATTCGTGAAGGCCATCACCGGGAGGCGGCGTATTCTCAACAACAACTTGAAGCTACTAGGACCGTACGATGATTCCTCTAAAGGTTGACCTCCGGCTAACGCGCGCCGCCATTTGTAACGTATTCCTCATCCTTGTGAATGTTTTGGTGTTTCTCTACGAGATTTCCCTGCCTCCCCGGGCGGGCCAGGCCCTTATCTATACCTTCGGGCTGATTCCGTCGCACGCAGAAATGCTTCTTTCCTCCCAGAGCGTCACATTCAGCCGGGCATTTCTTCCCATGGTGACGAGCATGTTTCTCCATGGGGGATGGATGCACCTGTTGGGAAACATGCTCTTTCTTTGGGTCTTCGGAGGAGCCGTCGAGGATACGCTCGGGCATTTTCAATATCTCATCTTTTACTTTATTTGCGGCGTTGGGGCGGCGGTGGTGCACACGATCTTCAATTGGGGGTCGAACGTGCCCACGGTCGGCGCGAGCGGCGCAATTTCGGGAGTGTTGGGGGCGTTTATCGTCCTGTACCCTGCCGCACAGGTCGCTACGCTCATTCCAGCTTTGTTTCTGTTTTTCACTGTGCGCATCCCGGCATTTCTGATGCTGGGTTATTGGTTTTTCCTGCAAATTTTCAGCGGTTTAGCATCGCTCGGGGTGGGTGGCCAGGAAGCGGGTGTCGCCTGGTGGGCGCACGTTGGCGGTTTCCTGTTAGGCGCGATCCTGGTGGTAGGTAAGAAGAGACGTAAGTCGGGCAGAGTCATGCTCGATTTTTCGTGACGTATCCGGCAAGCCAGTCGCCCGCCTCGCGCGTACCAAGGGTTCCTCCAAGGTCTGTCGTGGTGTGTCTTTCGCGAACTGCGGCTCGCACTGCATTGCGCATTGCGTTTGCCTGATCCTCCATTCCTAAATGGTCCAGCATGAGTGCGGACGCCAGGACCGCCCCGAAGGGATTGGCAAGATTCCTTCCGGCGATGGTGGGTGCGGAGCCGTGCACCGGCTCGAACAAGGAAATGCGTCCTGGGTGGATATTGCCCGAAGGGGCCAAGCCCAGGCCCCCGGCGAGTTGCGCGCCGAGGTCGCTCAGGATGTCGCCAAAGAGATTGCAGGTCACGATCACGCGGAACTGTCCAGGATCGCGGACGAGTTCCATGACCAGGGTGTCGATATAGAGGTGACGTGATTCGATATCCGGATACTCATCCTTTACTTGAGAAAACACGCGCTTCCAGAGTTCGTGTCCGAAAGTGAGCGCGTTTGATTTGTCACTCATGCAAACGCGGCCGAGATTGTGCTCGCGGGCGTATTCGAAGGCGTAGCGGATGATTCGCTCGACGCCCCTGCGGGTGTTGACGTCCTCCTGGACTGCGACTTCGTGTGGGGTGCCGCGTTGGAAATGCCCTCCCACGCCGACGTAGAGGCCTTCCGTGTTCTCGCGAAGGACCACGAAGTTCACATCACTTGTGGCGCGATCGCGAAGCGGGGTCAGTGCCGCATCGATTAGTTCGACAGGGCGAAGGTTCACGTACAGGTCGAGCTTGGAACGGAGGCCTAGTAAGATGTCCGCTGCGTGCTTATTGGAAGGGACGCGGGGGTCGCCGACGGCTCCGAACAGAATGGCGTCGAAATCCCGGCGGAGCGTGGCTACTGCTTCTGGCGGAAGGGTCGTACCGTCCCGAAGGTAACGCTCTGCACCCCAATCGAATTCGGTGAATTCCAGTTGAGCGTGTCGGCCGGAGGTGACGGCCTTCAGGACTTTTACAGCTTCGCGGGTCACTTCCGTGCCGATGCCGTCGCCCGGAATCACCGCGATTCGCTTGGCGGCAGAGGAGTTTGCATCGGAGTTCAAGGGCATTCAAGTGCTCCTAGGAAATTTCGCCGCCACGCTAACATGGCCGTCGAGTGCGGTCAACGCGGTGCTCGCGCCAGTCGCGCCAGGGCGACAATCTTCCATCGTAGACTCACGGGGATGCCCAACTACAGGTGGGCGCTACATGAAGTGATTCAGCTGAAGATTTCTTTTCGTGCGGTGAGCTTTTCGATGCGAGAGAGGCGTGGGGCGTGGCCGATTCCGGGGCCGGGTGGGACGCGGATTGTCCCTTGCGGGGTGACTTCGACCTCGGGTTCGATCACGTCTTCGGTCCAGTAGCGGTGGCTGGCGGTTACATCGCCGGGGAGAGAGAAATTCGCTAACGTTGAAAGGGCGATATTGTGCGCGCGGCCTATTCCGGATTCGAGCATTCCGCCGCACCACACTGGAATTTGCTTGGACTGGCAACGGTCGTGGATTTGCCGCGCGGGGGTGTATCCACCTACGCGGCCGAGTTTGATGTTGATGATGCGGCACGCGCCCAGTTCGATGGCTGCGCGTGCGTGCTGGTCTGTGTGGATGCATTCATCGAGGCAGACGGGGGTATCGAGTTTGCGTTGCAGCTCCGAGTGGCTGTAGAGGTCGTCCCAGCCGAGGGGCTGCTCGATCATCATCAAGTAGTAGGCCTCGAGACGCTTGAGGTGAGGCCAATCTTGAAGCTGGTACGCAGAATTCGCGTCGACCATCAGCCGAATATTGGGGAAGCGCTGGCGCAGATATTCGACTGGCGCGACGTCGTTTCCCGGTTTGATCTTGATTTTGATGCGTTGATATCCTGCCGCCAGCTCGCGCTCGACCGTCGCTGCAAGTTCTTCAAGTGATTCTTTAATTCCGATCGAGACGCCGCAGGGGATTTCTTCGCGGACTCCTCCTAGCAGCTTCCAGAGTGGCAGGCCTTTCTGTTTTCCCTCCGCGTCCCAGATCGACGATTCGATGGCCCCCTTGGCCATGTTGTGGCCGCGAATTGGGGCCAGCAGGTCCCATACTTGAGAGGCGCAGTTAAATCTTCGATCTTTCAGGATCGGCCAGATGAACTCGCGTAGGATGTGCCACGCGGTCTCCACCGTTTCCGGTGCGTAGAACGGCCCCTCACCCGCCACGGACTCGCCCCAACCGCTCACGCCATCGACATCGGTCTCGACGAGCAGGATGCGGCGAGCGGTCACGCGGCCAAAGCTGGTTTCAAAGGGTGTGACCAAGGGCATGCGAATTTCACGCAGCGTCATCCTTTGAACTTTCATGAATCCTTCCAGGGCTCGAGGACGTAGTCTGCGCCTGACGGAGTGCGCGCCACGGCTGTTGCGGCATATTTCTTGGCCAGCCAATGTGTGAATTGAGCGCGAATTTCGGTCTGCATCTGAGTGGCTTTGGCAGGGTTTGACGACCTTAGGTTTTCCAGATCCGCGGGTATGGAGATCCGAACGGCCTTTTTGCCGAACGCAGAGGCCGAGTGCTTCCCTGCCAACACGCGCACTACGCGCGGTGAGAGCAAGTGCCATTCCGCAACTAGCCGGTCAGTCGGGATGGCTCCATGCAATGGGCTCGTCGTGATTCCATACGCGTTCGGGATGTACCGCCGGGCGATCGCGCCGAGACGCATGAAATTGAAATAAGCATTTTTTGTGACGAGTGGATCAAATGTCCACTCGATCAGCGAAATCCCGCGCGCAAGGGCTTCCACGCGCTGAAAGAGCTTGAGTTGGCGCCCTATGCCGCGGTCGCGATGGTCTCCGCTCACCGCCGTCATGTGGGAATGGAGAAACGGTTTGCGATTGCGCCATCCCGCAATGGCCATGGTGAACCCGATCAGACGATCGGCACAAAATGCGCCCAGAACCTGCCCTCCGGTCTCGGAGGCGACTACAAATAGAGGGATGGGAACAACATCGATGTCCGCGGACTTCCAGACTTCGCGCTCCAGGCGGACACAGGCTTCAAATTCCTCGATCCCGTGGCAACGCCTGACTAGCATGCCGTTGCGCGTCTCGCTACTGGGAGGCGCAGAGCGACTGGACTTTTTCACGGGGCGCGATTTCATGATTCGGTTTCCTGTTTGGCTTTGTCCCTGTCGCGTTTCTTGGCGACTTCCCAGAGAACTTCAAGTTCTTCTTTAGAAAGCTGGGCGAGGCGCTGGCCGGAACGGGCGGCGTCTTCCTCCATATTTTGAAAGCGTAACTTGAATTTTAGATTTGAATGTTTAAGTGCTACTTCAGGATCGAATCCAAGAAAGCGAGCTAGATTGACGACGACGAATAGCAGATCGCCCACTTCTTCTTCGCGCCGAGATCTGTCGGCGCCAGCGAGGGCTACACGCAACTCGGAAGTTTCTTCTCGAAGCTTGGTGAAGATACCTTCGACGGCTTCCCAGTCAAAGCCTACTTGCGCGGCTCGGCGGGTGAGCTGATAAGCTTCCATAAGCGCGGGGACGCTGCGGGGAATGCCTTCGAGAACCGAGGGGACAAGTTGTTTTGGCGGAGTAGCGTCTTTGTTCTGCCTGGCTCCAAGTAGAACCTGCTCCCCATCCTGGCGGGTATCTACTGTAGCCCGCACCGCCCTTTCCTGACCTTTTATTTGTGCCCAGTTTTTCAGGACGTGTTCAGGGGTGTCGGCTTTCACCGTGCCGAAGACATGGGGGTGCCGACGAACCATTTTTTCGTGGATGCCCGAAATTACGTCAGTGATGTCGAAGCGTCCCGCTTCTCTGGCAATGTCAGCGTGGAAAAGAATCTGGAGGAGGAGGTCACCCAGTTCTTCGGTCAATTCATTTGCGTCTTCGTGTTCGAGAGCGTCGAGAACTTCGTACGCTTCTTCGATCAGGTATGTTTTTAGTGTGTGGTGAGTTTGTTCGCGATCCCAAGGACATCCACCCGGGGCGCGGAGGCGGGCCTGCAGGGCGACCAAGTCTTCAAACAGTTGGCCGGCTTGTCGGCGCGCAGACTTTCGGTGCTCGCCTTTAGTGGGCTTGGACTTCTTGTCCTTTTTGGGACGACGTGGAGGCACGGGTCGGGTTGGCTCCTGGCGAAAGAAAAACTCTACGGCACGTTTCGGGAATTCACAAGGTGGAAAAGCTGTCCCACCGCTGCCGCGGTGGGGGTAGTGTTTCGTCCCTGGGGACGCGGAAGAAGCAGCGTTTCGTGACTCTGGTGCGGAGTTTGGTTACACAGTTTCAGATCTATGTCACGGCAGCAGGATGAACGTTCCGACTGTTGACGCGAATTGTTCGCGATACCGTGGCGAGCGGAGAAATCCCGGCTCTGACGCTTCGCGTTCGCTGACGGCGGAGAGGCGGACTACAGCAAGACCGAATGATTCCATCCGTTTTTGGCGATGGAATGCTGCCTCGTTTTTGACATGGGACAGCGCGCCTGCGTGCGCCTGCGTGGGCGGGACTTGTGAGGGCGTGCGAGCCAGTGCTAACATCTAACTTCTGTTTGTGTCCTTGAGAATTCGCTGAGGGAGAAACCGTTGTCCGAGCCTAAACATGATGAGAGTTTCAAGGTCGTAGATCGCCGACTGTTTACGCCGGAGGGGGAATTTCGCAAGGACGTTGCCGAACAGCAGGACCGGGAGCATGAAACGGCGACCTCGGTGACCGCGACACAATCGTCACGGAATGCTGCCCCCGGCAAGGATGCCACAGCCACGGCTAGTAGCACCGCGAAGCCTGCGGCTCGCGACACTGCTCAGGGCGCTCAACCTGCTGCGTCGACAGCGAAGAGGTCGCCTGCGTTTGAGAATCTGGTTCGTTCGCTCGGCCAGAATGCTGCGATGCTGCTGGGCGGATATGCTGACCCGCGCACGGGACAGCCGATGCTCGACCTCGAGGGCGCGCGGGAGATGATCGACATGCTGGATGCCCTGCGCGAAAAGACCATGGGAAATCTGGCGCCCGAGGAAGATACGCTGGTGCTCGACGTCCTCGGCAATCTGAAGCTTGCCTTCATGGAAATGACCAAGGCCGCGACGGCAGCCGCTATGCAGCAGGAAAAAGAAAAATCCCGACCGTAGTATTGGCGGGGTCCACGCTTCATTATTCAAGGTTCAGGCGGGCTGCACGCTTCACTTGAAGCCCTTCGCTTGAAAGGGTCAGGGTAAACGTTCAGGACAATCGAGGGTCTGCACTGCCTGCTTCTCCAACAAATTCGACACTTGAACTCACCGTATTGGGTTCCGGCACATCCATGGGAGTGCCGACGTTGACCTGCCATTGCCGCGTATGCAGCTCCAAGGATCCGCGCGATAACCGCATGCGTCCTTCGGTGTTGCTGATGCACGGCGAGCAAACCGCGGTGATCGACACTACGCCAGACTTCCGGCTGCAGGCGCTCCGCGTGGGGCTCGAACGACTGGACGCGATCCTCTTCACGCACGCCCACGCGGATCACATCCTGGGATTTGACGACATTCGCCCCTTCAACTTGCGACAGCGTTCGGCGCTGCCGGTGTATGCTTCGCTTGAAACGATCACGACTCTGAAACACACGTTCTCGTATGTTTTTGACGGCGCTCCCGCTATCAGCACGATTCCGCAAGTGACATTGCACCCGGTCGACGGCCCGTTTGAGGTAATCGGAACGCGCATCGTACCGATCCCGGCGCGGCACGGCGATATCGGCGTGCTGGGGTTCCGGTTTGGTTCCGCCGCATACCTTACCGATTTCAGCGTGCTTCCCGAGGCTTCGAAACCATTGCTCGCGGGTCTCGATGACCTGGTTCTGGATGCGCTGCGCGACGTGCCCCACCCGATGCACCAGACAGTCGAACAGGCGCTCGAACTTGTGCGCGAACTTCAGCCCCGGCGCGCGTGGTTCACGCACATCGCACACGAATTGCCACATTCGGAAACGAATGCGCGGCTGATCGCCGCAGGATTCCCCAACGTAGCGTTGGCTTACGATGGATTGCATTTTGAGGTTCACGTCTGATGGCGCTTACAGTTATTCATTCGCCGGAAGAATGGACGGCGCGATTTGGCGCACGGGGGCGCACCGTTCTTTCGATCGGGAATTTCGACGGCCTTCACCTGGGACACCAGAAGATTTTGCGAATGGTTCTGGCTCGGGCACGGGCCACGGCGCAAACCGCGGCAGCCATCACGTTCGATCCTCACCCGATGAAGCTGCTGCGACCGGATAATGCTCCGCGGATGATTGAAACACTTTCGCAGCGTCTTGCGGGGCTCGAGCAGATAGGGCTTGATGCCGCGCTCGTGCTGCGATTCGATCGCGCGCTGTCTCTTTTATCGCCCGAAGATTTTCTGCAGCGGATTTTGATCGAGCGGTTGCACGTCTCGGCGATTCTGGTGGGCGCAAATTTTTGTTTTGGACATCGCGGGGCAGGAGACGTGCGGCTCTTGGCGCATTTTGGAAAAGAACATGGGTTCGATGTTGAGACCGTTTCTCCAGTAGAGGTTCAGGGAATACTGGTGTCGAGCACGGCGGTGAGGAATGCGATTGCCGACGGGCGTGTGGGCGAGGTTGTCCCGTTGCTCGGACATCCGTTTTCGCTTACGGGGGAAATTCGAGCCGGTGACGGCCGCGGGCGAACGATTTTGTTTCCTACACTTAATTTGGTTCCGGAGCAGGAATTGTTACCGAAGCTGGGAGTGTACGCGACAGAGGCAATTGTAGGCGGGAACGTTTTTCGGTCGGTGACGAATGTTGGGACGCGGCCAACCTTTGATGGGCGCGGCGTTACGGTGGAGAGCCATTTGTTTGGATTCGACGAACGGATTTCTGGAGGCGCGATGGAGGTTCGTTTTCATGCGCGCCTTAGGGATGAACGGAAGTTTTCTGGGGCTGAGGAGCTGCGAGGGCAGATTGCACGGGACATTGCGGCGGCGCATGAGTATTTTGCGGTCCACTAGGCAGGCTCCGCGCTCGTTCGCGTAGAGAACCGAGTCATACGGCGGTTGCATAGTTAAGGATTGCGGATTTGTCTGAAATTGAGAATTTGAAATATGCGGATCGAGTGGACGACTTAGGTGAAATTTTGAGGGGTGAAGCGCTGCTTGCGTCCTACTCTTCCTCATCGCACTGTTCACAGGATTGGTCTAAGTTTCCATTTTGGACGGGCCCAAGGCGGGCGCCATTGCCCCGTCTCCACAGGTCTTAGCCTTCAGTGAGGCCGCACGCATTCTACTTGCGGCAATCTTGGCAGTAGCCGCCGATTTCGGT
>Ga0210400_10002155_pt1 | contig 18648 bp, 19 predicted proteins | sample IncBWH26MmetaG_FD_155456 | JGI IMG/M metagenome (GOLD analysis project Ga0210400, IMG submission 155456) | Forest soil microbial communities from Barre Woods Harvard Forest LTER site, Petersham, Massachusetts, United States - Inc-BW-H-26-M | ecosystem: Environmental > Terrestrial > Soil >...
CCGCGTTTCTGCGGTGCACAAAGATCTGGACGAGGGCACCAACTCCGGCGGAGTCGAGGAAGGACACGCCGCCCATATCGAGGATCAGATGCGCGGCGGATTCCGGGCGCAAGGATTGGATAAAATTGTGGACGGTTTCGAGGCTCAGTTTGCCATTGAGCTTGATTACCAGGCGGGTGGCATCGGATCCCGGGAGTCTTTGCAAGTCAAGTTGTACGGGTTGCATAGGCAGTAAGAACTAACGCAAAACGATCCTCCGGGCGGGGAGTATATAACAACAATATGGATTTGTCCGCGAGGGACCGCCGGAGCTCCAACTATTTCTATTATCTTATGTTATATAAATGTTTATTTCTATTGACTCCAATTACCCGCGGCAGTAACGTCAGAAGGCAGTCGTAGCCCCTCTCAGAGCTCAGAAAGACCGGCATGAAGAACGGCCGAGGAAGACCCGCAGCCAGGCAGAGGACGGGCTGTCCGCGTTTGGACTCCTTGTCACGCGGGCGCGCGGTGGTGCGTTCGATTGCAATCCGAGCCCTACTTTTCCTCGGCGTGATTCTCGCCTGCGCTCTCCTGTCTTCAGCTCAGTACCAGCAGCCATTCGTTTTCTCGACTTCAGGCGCGGTGATGACGCGGAACGACCAAACGGGTGTGCTGACGACGGTTGCTGGTTCGCCGTATGCGCCCGGGGAGTTCCAAACGCTCGACGTGCAAGGGCGGTTCTTGTTCGGGCTGGGAACAAACAGCATTCGAATGTATCAAGTGAATTCGACCACGGGAGCTTTTTCGGAGGTTCCCAATTCCCCATTCGCGTCCGGAAACACGAATCAGCCGGGATTCATTGCCGTGGAGCCGAGCGGGCAGTACATTGCGGTGGTCAACCGCGCGAGCGCGATGCAAGGCGAAGGGTCGATTGAAACTTTTAGAATTGACTCCGCGAATCTCGCGCTCGTGCCTGTTCCGGGATCTTTTCAGGAATTGGATTCGACGGTGATCGGCGCGGGGATCGACCACTTGAACAGGCGCTTTTATGTTTTCCTGGCGCCCAATCCCAATATTCCGGCGATTCAGATGGATTCGGAGCTGAACAATTATGCGATCGATCCGCAGACGGGATTGGTCAGCGGAAATACCTTCCTGGTGGGAACGGAGGGGCGATGCTTCACGATGGATGTACGGGGCCGGTTTCTGATTTTGGGGATGGGACGGCTGGAAGGAATTGTAGGGATTCTGCCGATCGCGGCGGATACGGGCATACCCGGTGGCACGTTTGCGCAAACTTCGCTGGGATTCGGGAGCTTTCCGAGTGAGATTGCGACGGAGGTAACCGGGAACTTTATCTACCTCACGTACTTGAACAGCACGACTCCTCCGGTGCACATTTTCGCGATCGATCCGCAGACGCAACAGTTGACGGAGACGGCCAGTTCTCCGCTGCCTGGTTTTGCTTCCGTGCCAGCGTTCATGGTGGACCCAACGGGACCATTCATGTACGAGGGCGACGCCAGCGGGACGACGGTGCAAGCGTTCATGACCGATCCGCTGACGGGATACTTCAATGCGGTCGCGGGAACAACGATTTCCGCGCCCGGCGTGGATGGTTTTTTCGTATTCAGCATTCCGCCAGGGCAGCAGAAAGTCGTCGGCCCGCAAGCGAGCTTGAGTCCTTCCACGCTTTCGCTGGGAAACGTCACAGTCGGCACTCCGAGTCCGGCGCAGCCGATTTTGCTGACGAGCACGGGAGATCAGGCGCTGAGTCTCAATGCAATTTCGATTACGGGAGCGAACGCGAGCGAATTCAGCGAAACGGACAACTGCCAGCCGCCAACGGTGCTGCAGCCGAGCAAGACTTGCAGCATTTTCGTGATGTTTACGCCGACGGCCACAGGCTCGAGGCAGGCGGTGCTGACGACCACCGATAATGCGCCCGGCTCTGCGCAAACCGTGCAACTGAGCGGCTTGGGTGTGGCTCCGCTACCGCCACAGCCGGCCGTGACGCTCATCCCAGGGACGCTGACTTTTCCGACGATCAGCCAGGGAACGACCAGCGGCTCAATGATGGTAGCGGTGACGAATTCAGGGAACGCAACGCTGCACATCACGTCGGTAGTGGTGGGCGGGAATAATCCGAAGGATTTCAGCGGCGGAAACAATTGTGTTGGCACAATTGCTGCAAAGGCAGGGTGCACGATTGATATGACGTTTACTCCGTTGGCCGCGGGCGAGCGCAGCGAAACGATTACACTTACGGACGACGCGGCGGATTCTCCGCAGGTCATCAATGCGAGTGGCAACGCCAACCCGGCATTTACGGCGGGGACCGCGCCGGGCGGTTCGATGTCGGCGTCTGTGGCGGCGGGACAATTGGCGCAATACCAGTTGCAGCTGACGCCGGGGCCGGGCTACAGCGGCAGCGTTTCTTTCTCGTGCAGCGGGGCGCCACTGGGTGCGGTGTGTCACGCGCCTACTAACGTGCCGCTAGCGAATGGGATGCCGGCGCCGTTTACGGTGACTGTGTCGACGAGCGGCGCGGCCATGGTGCCGCCCATGATTCGAATGAGATTCAAACCCTTCGGCGGAATCCGCTGCGTTCCGTTGCTGGCGCTCGCGACAGTGTTGCTGCTGATGATTGGGTATCGCCGAGCGTTCGAACGAATGGCTCACGCGAGACGAATGGTGTGGAGCCGCGCATTTGTTGTCATGGCTGTGTTTGCGGGATTGAATATAGGAGGTTGTGGCGGAGGAAGCGCCGCGGTCCTTGCGCCGCCATCGATCATCACGCCAGCGGGAACTTCAATAATCGTGGTAACGCCAACGGCGACGTCATTGACGGGGCAGCCGCTGCAATTGCAGCCCATCCAACTCTCGCTGAAGGTCAACTAGCGACGGCGGAAATTCCTGATTCTTATTTTTCTTCTAATTGTTGATTTTCACTTCGCCACGGAAATCCGGTAGATCATGCCTGCACCATCATCCGCGACGAGAAGAGAACCATCCGGCGCGACGGTGACGCCGACGGGGCGTCCGTAAACGTCCGCTCGATCTGGGTCGGGTACGAGCCCGGTCATGAACGGAACGGGATCGGCCGAGGGCTTGCCATTCTTGAAGGCCACGAAAGCAATCTGATATCCCGAGCGTCTTGCGCGGTTCCAGGAGCCGTGTTCGGCGACAAAGGCGCCGCCGCGATAGCTCGCCGGGAATTGCTTTCCCGTGTAGAAGGCAAACTGCAGCGGGGCTACGTGCGCGCCGAGGAGGACATCGGGAATGATGGCGCGCGCGACCAGGTCGGGGCGCTGGGGCTTGACACGGGGATCGACGTTGTCGCCGATATAGCTGTAGGGCCAGCCGTAGAAGCCGCCGTCTTTTAAAGAGGTGAAATAGTCCGGGGGAAGATCGTCGCCGAGTTCGTCGCGCTCGTTGACGGTGGTCCAAACTTCTCCCGTTACCGGGTCGAGTGCAAGGCCCACGGGATTGCGCAAACCGGTAGCGTAGAGCCGCACGTTTTTGCCATCGGGATCGCAGATGGTTACGGCGGCACGGCGAGGATCTTCGCCGGTGTCAATGTTGGAGTCAGAGCCGACACCGATGAAAAGATGCTTGCCGTCCGCGGAAAACGCGAGTGAACGCGTATTGTGTCCTCCCGACGGCAAATCGAGAAGGTGCTCTTTTTCGCCGAGGCGCTTGGAAGTTTTGGGGTCATAGCGAAAACGCAGGAGTTCGTTGGTGTTGCCGATGTAGACGTAGTTTTCGTGGAAGGCGATACCGAAGGGCCGTTTCATGCCATCGACGAAGAGTTCACGGTCTTGCGCTCCGCCGGTGTTTTTCGGATCGCGCAATACGATGATTTCGCCGGCGCCGGTGTTGGCCAGGAAAATATCCCCGTTTGGGGCGACCGTGAGCCAGCGCGGGACCTTGAAATCCTTTGCAAAGATGTTGACATGAAAACCCGCGGGGACGGTGGGGAGAAAACCTGCGGGCGGCCGTTCTCCGCGCGGTCCGTTTCCTGCGGATTCGGTGGCATTGGGCGGAGGCAGGTGGGGCTTCTGGCCGTGGGTTACTTGTGCCAAAGAAAAGGAAGGGAAAGAAACAGCGGCAACCAGGAGAAGAATGATTCGCGCGCGCATCAAATGAGCCTCTCTCGTAAAGTGGTGGACGACTGAATCTCTATGATGCATTAGACGGAGGCGCCGTTCCATGTGTAGCAATGCTTTAGACAGCGGCAGAGAATTAGGGCAGCGCAGATGGCGGAACGGAATGTTTGCCCATCCGGCAGCGGGGGTGATGCATCCAATTCAAGGTGATAGGCGTAAACTGAGATTAGCTGGGTTGGGAGTTAGACCATGAAAAGCCCTAAGATCGGCCGTGGGATTGCGCTTGTTTTGATTGCTGGCTTGATCACCTGGACGGCGGTGCGCGCGCTCGGTGCGCGGGCGCCTGAAGCCCCAAAATTGCCATTTCCCGCGCCTGCGGTGGATGAGCCCCTGGCAGGGGCAAAAAGCAAACAGACTGCGGTGCTGGCGGGTGGATGCTTTTGGGGGATACAGGCGGTTTTTGAGCACGTGAAAGGAGTGTCGTCGGTGACGTCAGGCTACGCGGGAGGCCACGTCAAGGACCCCTCATACGAGAGCGTGAGCATGGGCGTGACGGGTCACGCGGAAACCGTGAGCATTAGTTACGATTCTTCCCAGGTGACTTACGGGCAGCTCTTGATGATTTATTTTTCGGTGGCGCACGATCCCACGCAGTGGAACCGGCAGGGCCCGGACACCGGTTCGCAATATCGGTCGGCGATTTTTTTCATCAATGAGGAGCAAAAGCGCATCGCGGAGGCGTACATTGCGCAACTGGATGCCGCCAAGGTTTATTCGCGGAAGATTGTGACGGCGGTTGAACCTTTCAAAGCTTTTTATCCGGCTGAGGATTACCATCAGGACTACCTCAAGAACAATCCCACCAATCCGTACATCGTGTACAACGATTTGCCCAAGCTTGAGAATCTGAAGAAGGTATTTCCCACGCTCTATCGACGCTAACCGGAAAAAGTTTCCCGCTCCGGGGAACGGCTGCCTGACTGAAGTCGAAGGTGCGATCGATAGTGGCGCGGCGTGTTCCTCCGGCAGGAAGGCTATCTGATTGAGGACAGCATGTATCGACTTTTGGCGACTTAGGCTAGATTGAAGCGGGAAGTTTTCTGAGAGAGTCCAAATCCTAAATCAAGATTAGCCGCAAGGAGAACCATAATGAAAGCTCTCGTTTTTGCCGCGCTGTTTTTGTCCGCAGCTGGAGCAGTGTGTGTGCCGGCAAGCCGTGCGAATGCCAACGCCAAACCCGTTACCGTGGACATCAAGAACGCACAGGGACAGAGCGTGGGTACCGCGACGCTGTCGCCAGCTCCCAAGGGCGTCAAAATTACGTTGGATATCAAAAATCTGCCGCCAGGTGAACACTCCCTGCACATCCACCAGGTGGCAAAGTGCGAGCTGCCCGACTTTAAGTCTGCGGGTCCCCACTTTGCGGGCGGTGGCCATACGCATGAGGGCCTGCCCGCGGGGGACATCCCGGACTTTTCGCTGGTGGTGGCCGCGGATGGCACGGCGCACGCAAGCACGATTGCGCCGAACGTGACGCTGGGCGACGACGATCATTCGGTGTTCAGCAATGGGGGAACGGCAATTGTCATTCACGCGGTGGCCGGGGGAACGGGCTCGGCGGCTCCGCCGCGGATCGCCTGCGGCGTGATCACCAAGCCGCAATAATTCCGGCGCGGACAGCAGTCATTCATTGGGGTTTATCCGGGCGTTCGGTGACGGGTTTGCCGCCAGCGCCCGGAAGCGGTGCTTTTGCGCCGCGGCGTGATTCTCCATCGAACAGGGCATTTAGATTCGGGTAGGTGTAGATCGTCGGGGCGTGGTTTTGCATGAGCCCTCCGGTATCCGCAGTAGGGCCATAGTTGCTGTGGACGTCGCGTCCGAGCATGCGCAGCATCGCCATTTGCTGGCCGCGGTGATGCGCGGTGTGGGCAATTCGGCGCACCATCACCCACGCGCGGGAGCGTTGCACGTCAAAAAACTTCGTTTCGGATTCCCACCAGGGGTTGTCTTTCGAACGCAGCGATTCCAGGCGCTTCCCGCTGTCCTCGGCGTAGCGCTTCATGAATTCCAGACGGGTCTCGGCAGATGGAAGGGGCGGCGCGTTAACGTCGATGCCGAGCATGTTGCGAAACCACAGATCCTCGCTGACGCATTGATGGACCATTTGTTCGAGGACGCTGCGGCCGCGTGGGTCGCTGGCGCGTGGGCGCACCGGAAGATCTTCGTCGCGGAACTCGCTCCAGACGCTTACAACTTTGATCCGCTCCGTCACGTAGGTCTCCACCAAAAAGCCGTAACTCATGGGGCCGTCCTCCCGCGCCGCTTGGGCGGGCATTTTCTCTCGCGGCAGTGATGACGTCAACATGACGCTTTCCCGAGTCCGCAAACCGATAGTCTTGGAACCATGCGAATCGAATTGCTGGCATGCGCGTCCAATCCTGTAATTCAGTTTCTGGAGCACAATATGAACAACACGAATCGGCGGGAATTTCTTGTAAAGACGGCAACGTTGAGTTGTGCAGCCTTGTGGAGCGAGCGGCGGTTTTCGAATGGCCTGGCCATCCCGGGAAAGACATCTGTGGCAGAGAATGTGGTCTCCGGAAAAGCCCTATTCGGCAAAATGAAATGGTTTAACGAACCGGCCTCTTCGAAACAAGTTGGCAATCAGCTCTTGGTGACCACAAAACACAAAACCGATTTCTGGCGAAAGACTTTCTATGACTACGTCACCGACAACGGCCACATGCTCTTTTTACCGGTGGCGGGGGATTTCACGTTCGAATCCCGCGTGGCCGGGAAATATGCGGCGCTCTACGATCAAGCGGGATTGATGGCGCGCATCGACAGCAGCAATTGGCTAAAATGCGGGCTCGAACTTGTGGACGGCATTGGCCATGCCAGCGTGGTCGTCACGCGCGAGTATTCGGATTGGTCCACGGTGCGCGGGGTAACCACCAAGGAGCCGCTCACCTGGCGCATGGTGCGCAAGGGCTCCTCGCTCGAAGTTTTGTATTCCCTCGATGGAAAGAATTTCACTTCGACGCGGCTCGGCTATCTGCCGCTACAGACTAATGTAGACACCGGCATTATGTGTGCTTCGCCCGAAGGCGGCGGGTTCGAATGCACCTTCGATGAAATTCGCTTGGTGCAATGAGATCTTGCAAGCCCGCATCGTTCGAATTCCTCAAAGAGGAGCGGACCTGGCATCGATTGTTAAGATTTAGTTCCTCCGGTTGACAAGCGCGGGGCGGAGGAGTAATTAACTTTTTACGCGCATTGAGCTGCATTTTCACCCTCCCGTTTCCGATGCGCGCACATCCAAGACCGCTAGGAGAAAACCATGTCCAATCCAGTTCGTGCAATCCCTGAGGGGTATCACACCGTTACGGCTTACCTGACCTGCAAGAGCTCCGCGCAGGCCATCGACTTTTACAAGTCCGTCTTCGGCGCCAAGGAAATCATGCGCATGGCCGGTCCCGATGGCAAAATCGGCCACGCCGAAATAAAAATCGGCGACTCCCACATTATGCTTGCCGACGAATTCCCCGGTATGTCCAGCGCGCCCACGCCGGGAGCCAAGAATCCATGCGGTCTCTTCCTCTACCTCGAGGATGTAGACGCGACCTTCAATCGCGCCGTGGCGGCCGGCGCCAAGGTGGATATGCCCCTCGCGAATCAGTTTTGGGGCGACCGCTACGGAAAAATCACCGACCCCTTCGGCCACAATTGGGGTCTTGCCCAGCACGTCGAGGATGTGGCGCCTGACGAGATGAAGCGCCGGTCCACGGAATTTGCGGCCAAGATGGCTAAGGCCGCCGCCGGCCAAAGCTGACACGCGCAATCGCTGGTTCAGAGAGAGAAGCCTCGCCGCTTGCAAAACAAACGGCGAGGCTTTTGATTTTTCCCCGACGCGACGGCGCGAATTCCTCTTATCGTCCGCCGCTCACCGGAAGAATAGCTCCGGTAATGTAGGAGGCCGCGGGTGACAAGAGCCACACGATGGCTTCGGCAACTTCTTCCGGCTTTCCCGAACGCGCAAGCGGAATCCCCGCCGCCAGGCGTTGTGGCCGGCCCGGTTCGCCTGCGGCAGCGTGTAAGTCCGTCTCGATGAGTCCTGGCGCCACGCCGTTGACGCGAATGCCTTCAGCTGCCACCTCTTTGGCCAGGCCGATGGTTAGTGTTTCGATCGCGCCCTTCGAAGCCGCGTAATGAATCCACTCTCCCGGGCCGCCCAATTGCGCGGCGCGTGAAGAGACGTTAACGATCGCACCGCCTGCGCCGCCGCGGCGGGTTGACATGCGTCGCACAGCTTCTCGTGCACACAGAACCGCGCCCGTCACGTTAACCGCCAGGACATGCTCGAGGACCGCGGCGGTTAGGTCTTCCAGGCGTGAGAATCCGCCAGTGATCCCGGCGTTGTTCACCAGCGCGGCTACTGGTCCGAACGATCTCTCGGCAGTTTCGAATAGCCGCAGGACATCTTTTTCGTTCGAAACGTCAGCCTGGATCGCAATAACGCGGCCGTTACCTTGCTCGATCTCGCTCACGACGGCGCTTGCGGCCGCCTTATTCTCTGCGTAGTTCACGGCGATCGCGTAACCGCGGCGAGCTGCCAATCGCGCCGTGGCAGCGCCGATGCCTCGCCCGCCGCCCGTTACGACCAACAATTCTGGCTTGCCCGCCACTGATGCTCCTCGTGTTTCTGGAGATTTGGTGATTCTAAAAAAGCGTTACTATTTTTTCGCAAAGAGGCAAACGCCCGACCACGGGCGGTTGCCCGCAGGTTTTTTTTGCTCCGGCAAATGCCCCAGCAATCGCAGGAAGAAGGGAGGCCGCTTAAAGCGCGTGGCCGTTTTCAACAGACCTTTCACTTCCGCTGGTTCCCAGCCGTGCGGCGTGAAAAACGCCGGCCCCTCCGCGGGAGCAAACTTAAACGGGGCGCCCACTTCGCTGAGTTGCTGGCCGGCGTTGCGCTGCATCATGCGCAAAAGACCGGGTGAACTGAGATCGGTGATCCATCGCTGAAAATGTGAGCCAGCGGCAAGATCTCTGGCGAGCGAGGCGACTTCTTCGGCGTCGAGGTAGATGAGCAACCCTTCGGTGAGAACCAGGATTTTCTTGGCGTGGCGGTCGAGCGCGCTAAAAAAGGTCCGTCGCGCCTGGACATCGGAAAGATCCATGCGAACGCGCTCCAGAACGCAACGGGGTTTTTCGTTCGCAAGAATTCCTTCTTTGTAAGTGAGGATTTCCGGCAGATCGACCTCCATCCATTCGAGCGACGGCGGAAGCGCCATGCGATACGGCCGTGCGTCCAGGCCTGCGGCAAGATTGACGACCATGTCCACGCCTTGTTGAAGTTCGCGCTCAATGAATTGGTCGAACAAATAGGTGCGGGCGACCCAGGCCCAGGCATGGCTATTCCCTTCGGGCAGAGAGTTGGCAATATCCACGCCGAGTGTGCCGGCAAGGCGATCTGCGTAGGGGTCGCGAAAGATGGCATCGGGCCGCTCTGTTTCTCGCGCACGAAAAACCGCTGCCCAGCGCGCGGTATCGGAAATGTTTCGAACAATGCGGGGAGTTCCGGTTGTTTGAGCCTCTGACATAATGTTCGTCCCTCCGGCAATTGCGGCTTGCGGCTTGTTGCTTCCAAGATGGATCTTAGTCTGGCCCAATCCGTGCTGGCACGGGAGAAAAATTCAAGCCTTGGACAGCAGCTTAAAAAAACCTTACAACGGCCAGAGCCACGCGGCACCGCGAACTCCGCTGGCATCTCCGTGCTTCGCGAGAAGAAGTGGCGTATCCGCTTCCCCGCCGAAAACATAGTCCTTCAAACGTGCGGGCACATTCTGATAGAGCCGCGGAATTTGCGAGGCGCCTCCACCCATCACGATCACGTCAGGATCGAGAAGATTGATAACTTGTGCCAGTCCGCGTGTGAGGCGGTCTTCGAAGCGATCCAGCGCTGCGAGCGCGGCGGATTCTCCCGTGGCGCTGCGGGCGATAATCTCAGGGCCTTTGAGCGCAACTTTCGTTGCGCGTTGGTAGTCTGCTTCGAGGCCGGTCCCGGAAATCCACGTTTCGATGCAGCCGTTGCGGCCGCAATAGCAGGTGGGGCCTGGATATTCCTCAGCGCGCATCCACGGCAGGGTGTTGTGGCCCCACTCACCGGCGACGCCATTCGAACCGCCGTGGACGCGGCCATCGAGCGCGATTCCACCGCCGCAGCCGGTTCCGAGAATGACCGCGAAAACCACGTGCTTGCCTGCGCCGGAGCCGTCGGTGGCTTCAGAAACGGCCAGGCAGTTTGCGTCATTCGCGCAACGCACTTCGCGTACAAGCGCGCGGCTCAAGTCCTTGTCGAAAGGAGTTCCATTTAGCCAAGTGGAGTTTGCGTTTTTGACCAGGCCGGTTTTCGTGGAGATGGTTCCCGGGATTCCCACACCTACCGAGGCGCTCCGCCCCAGCTCTTTTTCGATTCCTTTCACAGCCTCGGTGACGGCACGGACCGTGCCATGGTAGTCGAAGCGCGGAGTCGCGATGCGATGACGGTGCAATTCCCTGCCGTCGCGCTCAAGGGCGACGAATTCGATCTTGGTGCCGCCCAGGTCAACTCCAATTCGAATGGGTTGCGGTTTCCCGGAAACAGCAGGCATCTCTTGCGCCCTCTTTCGATTCGAACACACTGTACCTGCAGAAGCGCAAATCTTTCAAACTCTTCCTTGGAGGGAACGGCCTTCGACTGACGGATTTGTAGAACAGGAGGCCTTCTTTTGTGCCGGGGTGAGGTACGATAATAGGTTGAGGCATGGCGTGATGAGCGGGAAACCAGCAGCCGCGGAACAGAACCTGACAAGATCGAAACGAGTGCAGCGCGAAATCGCCGCGTGGATGTGGACCATTCTTGTGTTCCTGTTGATCAACGGAACGGTCGGACAAGCGCGCGTCATTCCCTCCGGCTCCATGGAAAGGACTCTGCTCATTGGCGATCATCTGATCATGAGCCGCATCGGCTACGACGCAGGCGTGCCGTTCACGAACTGGCATGTGCCTCTGTGGCGGAATCCGAAACGGCAGCAGATGATCGTTTTCCGCCCGCCGATTGCGCAGGAGTCACCGGATTGGGTGAAGCGCGTGATTGGGTTGCCCGGAGATACCATCGACATTCACGATGGCGCGGTGTGGATCAACGGACAAAAGCTCGCGGAGAATTACACTGAGGGAACCAGCCGCCGCTACGAGCTGCAAACTCCCTACAAAGTTCCCCCCGACTGCTACTTTGTTATGGGCGACAACCGGGAGAATTCCTACGACAGCCGGTTCGTCGGCTGCGTGCCTCGGAAAAACATCGTGGGAACTCCGGTGATGATTTACATGTCGTTGAAAGCTTCGCCGGAGGCCTGGGAGCCGGGACAGGTCCGTGCACGCGCCGCGGCTTACGCGAAAGCGTTATTTCATCCGAGCCTGGTGCGCTGGACGAGGCTCTTCCACATTTTTTGAGGCTGCTGCGCCGAAATTTCGAACTGGGATTGCGGCTTACTCGTCTCCGCGGACTTGCCACCATTCGAGGCGTTCGAACTCCGCCATTTTTTCCGAGCCATGTTCCTGATACCAGCGGCTCCAGGCCAGCGCATCGGCTGGCAGGCTCGCATCCGTGATTTCCTGTAATGCCAGGAAACACCAGTTCTTCATCTGCGGTGTCGTGCGGGAATCCATGGCCAGGTCGATGAACTTGGGCACCATCCTCATGCGCTGCTTGCGTGTGAAGTTGCCACAATCGGAAAGATTGCAGCCGGCGCGTTCACGCACGTTTGTGGAGGGATCTTCGGTGAACGAAACGAACAGATCATCAAGCGCTTCGTCTTTGCCCAGATAGCGCATGCCTTCGACAGCCCACTGCCGCACGGTGGCGTCCTTGTCGTTCCGCGCGTAGTTTAGCAGCACACCATGGATGCGGTCGTAATCCACGCCGCGCCCCGCTAGCATGCCGAGAAAATAGACGGCGGCGGCGCGATAGTGCTGGTCCGTGCGCGCACGTTCGATGAGCAAGTCTGCGGCGTGTTCGTTCTTCTGCCAGCCATCCAGAGTGAGATTGATGTCCGCGTTGGCATTGCGCACACGCAGATCCTTGGAAAACTGCGAACGCCGCTCCAGCTGCTTCATGCGGTCTGTCAGGCGGATGTGCCCAACCCAGTCTTCGACGTGTTGATCAAACAATTCGAGGGCGCGCTCGTCGTGAGCAATCGCGCGCTCCAGAAGCTCTTCGGCTTGTTCCTGGGCGGGCAAAGCAAGAACGCGTTCAACATCCGCGTCGGTCAACGCCGCGGCAAAAACGCGGGGCGCAACGGGATTTGGGCGCGACGCGGCTGCAGTGCGCGAACCTCGTGAGCGCGATCCACTCTTGAACGACGGCGAAACGGCAAACCAAATCATGGCCATGAGCACAGCAGCAAAGACGGCCAAGGAAGCGGCCGTGGATCTCGCCGGCTGCGTCCGCGTCAGCACGCGGCCTGTTAGCGGTTGCGGAGGCTGAGCCGAAACACCGAGCGGAGCTTCCACTTCGACGTGCGTGTCCAGTTTCAGTCCGGCCAGCGATTCGATCTGCGAGACGACCCAACGTGCTTCCTGCCGGCTGTCGATTTCATCCGCAAGGGTGAGCTTGCGCCCGTTCTTGGTTCGCAGGCGAATCGCATAGAGCGCGTTTCCCGAGCCGCCCTGCTGCATGCTGGCCAAGGGCAGAATCGAGACGACGTCGGAGGCCGGAATCCGCTGTGTGGAACCGAGTCCAAGAATGCCTTTACGAGAGAGAATTTCGCCGTTGGCTGCGCCGATTCGGGCGCTTCCCAAGGTGACGTGGAAAACACCGTAGATTAGGAGCAGATCGAACAAGCCGAAAACGAGAGCAAAGAACCAGGGCGCGCTCGAATGGAAGAGGAAATAAACAATTCCGCTCCAAATCACGGTGAAGGCAAGAAGCCCCATCGCGCGGCCCGGATTGCGAAATGGCGGAAAATAGAATTCCGTGCCGCCAGAGTGCATTGAGACGACGACTTTGGTATGTGCCGGCTGGGCTACGCTGGCGGACTCGGAATCGCTGGACGGCCCCGCAAATCCGAAAACATCTGCGCTGGAAGAAGCCGGCGATTGCGAAGCGCTTGCCGGCGCAGGCGAAGACGCCGTCCGGAAGACGGGGAGCTCGAAGTCGTCCGAATAGTCCACCCCGGGAACGTCGGCTTGCGCATGGAGCAGCCAGAGAACCTGATCGTTCGGATTGTCGTGATCTGTGATGAGGCTCTCCGCTGGCAGCGCGAAGTCCACCGGTATGGCCCGGCCCAGCGGTCCGGGACCGACGGCTCCTGCGGGAATATTCTGTTCGGCCTGCCAGAGGACGGCTTGACGCGTAGTGCGGCTGTCCCCGGAGCCGGTAGTTACTTTGCGAACGCAGGAGATGCGCAAATCGACTCCATGCTGCGCCTGCGTTTCGAATTTCAAGTGAATCCTTCCCCCGACGCGGTCGCCCGGAGAAAACGGCAGGGAGTTGAATTCGAAATAGGTGTCGCCAAAGCGGCGGTGACGGATCGTCGCGCGCAGCGCGTTCACCAGCAAGATGATGCCGATCAGGCCAAAGCCGAGAAGCAGGAGGGCGCGGGGATCGCCCATACGAGCCAGCTGCGGGAATTGCGTCGTGACAACCGGGAGCAAAATCAGATTGCACAGAATGCAAATCACCCAATAGGTGACTTCACTTTTCTTATTCTGGCTTTCCGCCCGGCGGTCAGCCCAATCGGGGCGCCACAACCACGGGGAAAGAGGGTTTGACTCCTCAATCGCGGCTTGCTGTTTTAAGCGCCCGTAGCCGCCGATAGCTGCATATATGAGGCCCGCGCCGATGACCACAAAAACCGAGGCGAACAGGATGCCGGTGATCTTGCCGCCCGCGCCGGAGCTTCCGGGGACGGCGAGCTGCATGTAAATGAAAAAGAGTCCGGCACACAGAAAAGGGAGCCCAAAGAGAATCAGGAAAAGAGCAGCGCCTTTGGAAGGCCGGACCATGCTCCATCGTAAGGTTGTTTCTTAGCCTAAAGTGTGGGTTGCGAGCAAATGCTCCTAAAGGCGCACCTGAACCAGAGGACAGGCAGGAATCCGCACCTGCGAGGCTAGAAGAAAAACAACGCGCGATTGAGTTCTCAGGCTGGATATAAGCAACGATGAAGCGGACTAGTAGCCTTCGGTCGCCGCCAGGATGGCGCGCGTTCGGTTACTCCAGAGGATGAGCCGGGTGCCGGGGTATTGTGCCGCAAGGATGGGTAAGCGCTTGCGGGCAATCTCAAGGTCCCGGAGGCGCTCCAACCGCAGCTGGCGGCCGTCGGCGTCCTCGATGAGGATGTCATAGCCGGGCTCAAGCGTCGAAGATACGGGTGCTACCAAGGTGTATTTCCTCCCATTGAGTAGTGACCAAGGAGGGCAAATCGTTTCAATTGGGAATCCACAGTTTATTCACTCAGCTTGAACCTTCCGATGCGCCGGCCAACTATTTCAGGGTCGAGATGGCTGTCTGGAAGTGGCTGGGCTCGTCCCCCAACTCACTTGCATGGGAATTGATCCACTCGGCGGCGAGGGACCGACCTTTGTTCTTCTGGTCCTTGCTGATTCCTTTTGCAATGTCCTTCAATAAGAGCAGGGCATGCCCAAGACGACTGTCCGGAGAGTCCGCTCTTCCGGCCAGGATGCGATTGTACTCGGCAGAGATGGTGAGCAGCCCCCACTCGTAGGCCTTGACGGGATCCCGTGAAACGGACTTACCTTGAAAATAAATTACCGCAAGATTGTTGCGAGCGGTGGGAACGCGGGTGGCGGCTTTCTCATAGAGCTTGACGGCCCGCTCGGCGTCGGCAGGAACACCTCTGCCTTCTTCGTACATGAAACCCAGATCGAACAGTGCGATGGGAAGGCCCTGATCGGCGGCTAGAGAATACAAACGAGCGGCTTCGGCTTCATCTTTGGGCAGGCCCTCACCCCGTTCGTACATAAAGCCAAGTTCCGACTGCCCGTGCGGGTCTCCTGCCTCGCTTGCCTTTCTGAGCCATTTAAGGGCTTCGATAAAATCCTGCTTCGCGCCATGGTCACCAGAGCGGTAAATCAAACCCAAGCTGACTTGAGAAAGAGCATGGCCAGCATCAGCGGCTCTACGCAGCCATTGGAGACCCTCGGTATCATTGTGAAGTTGACTGGCTGAGTCCAGGTAACGCAGGGCAAGTTTATACTGTGCTTCAGGATTTCCTGCATCGGCCTCCTGGCGCAGCACTGAAATAGCTGGCTCGGAGGCGGCCTCCTTGTTTACGGCTGCAGTTTGAGCAACTATACTCGCCGGAAAAATCACCAGCGATATCGCGAGCCACAAACCCAATCTCATATAGGGGCCTCCGGTCGCCAAGGTAGTCTGCTGTCAGCGAGGACACGAGCTACAAGATGTGACGAGACTAAGAGAAAACCACGGGGCATCAGCGAGCGGAGGCGTCTTTCGCTTTTCCCAACGGAGGCACCGCGCCGAGCTGCTGCATCATGCCCAGAGTGTCCCAAATGCTGTGGGAATCCATGATTTTTCCGCCGGCGATATGGTGGATGGTCATTCCGTCCACCGATATTTTTTTGCCCGTCGCAGAAACTCCCATGAAATTGCCTTGGTGGGTGCCAGAAATGGTCCAGCAGGCAACCACTTTGTCCTCGTCGGCAATGGTGTCCTCAATGGTCCAGCGGAGATCGGGGTAGCCTTCGAGGAAGCGCAGGACCTGGCGCTTGTAGGCTTCCGGACCGATGGAGGAACCGGAGAAGTTAGGGCCCTGAAGAGCATGGCTAGGAGAGACGAGTTCGTTGATGGCTTCCAGATTTCGCTTGTTCCAAACTTGGTCATAGAGGCGGCGAACGATCGCGGTGTTTTCGGCTGACATGAGAAAAGTCCTCCTCCTGCAAATGACTCGATGCGTCATTCTGGGAGATGGTGCCTAGCCTCACGAGACCATGGATTGAGGGAATAGGAGGGGTGAGGCTCGTCAGAGCCTACTCCCAAGATGTTTGGTTTGCAATGCGTTCAGTGCGCTCGGCGGCAGTACAACTCGCGGCTAACAAAACTAAAACCGAGGAGTCCATAGGGATAATCCACGCGATTGGTCCCCTTGTGAGGTGAAAGTCCCATGCACGAGAATTCTGCGAGATTTGCTTTATGGCTAGCTTTGGTTGTCCTTGCGGCGACGGCGGGGGCCCAGGACAAGAAGGCCGCCCCAACGTCGTTTCCGCTGGAGTCCTTGGCCGGGCTGGAAAACGTCGACGTCAAGCCGGAAGCTGTTGTCTATCGGGGCCGTCGAGCCATCAGGCTGCTCGACTCTTCCGAGCAAAGCAAGTCCGGTGGCGGAATGGCTATCCTGAAGGGATCGGACTTCAAAGATGGCGTCATCGAAACGGAGATTGCGGGCGTGCCACGGGCCGGCGCTGCGCCAGACATTCGCGGATTTCTTGGTATCGCATTTCGCGTGCAATCTGCGGAGAAATACGAATGTTTTTATATTCGAGCGACCAACGGGCGAGCCGACGATCAAATTCGACGCAATCACTCCACGCAATACATCTCAGCTCCCGACTACCCTTGGGAGCGTCTGCGCAAAGAGAATCCCGGTGTTTACGAATCCTATGTGGATCTCGAACCTGGCGCGTGGACGAAAATCAAGATCGTGGTTTCTGGCGCGAAAGCCAAGCTGTACGTGAATGGTGCCGACCAGCCTACGTTGATCGTGAACGACCTGAAGCTGGGCGAGAGCCGCGGCCAGATTGCCCTTTGGATCGGCGTGGACACCGAGGCATACTTTTCCCGGATAACAGTGAAATAGCACACGATCGGAATCGCGGGAGCCTTCTGCCCATTGTCAGGCTCTTTCGATGCGAAACGTGAAGCATCCTGCCGTTGTGCTGTTGACCTGAAGATATTCCACGTCTTGATGAGCGAAGAGTTTTTCGATGGCCGGCTCGAACCTGCCGTCGGCAACGATTTCCTGAGCGACCAGGCGCCGGCCGCGGGCGTAGGCTTCCAGCGTTCGCGGACTCACGCGAAGCTCCTCCGGAAACCCGGCGTCACCGGCATAACGCGGGCAAGGCTTCTCGTGTATGTACACAGGCCCAGGCTGTGGCAGGGACTCAACACCCGTGAAACGGTCATATGTAAATAGAATTCTGCGATCCACGCCGGCGGCAATCGCGCGCAGACAGTGGCGGCAGGGCGCGTCATCGTCACCCATTTCTGCGTGTGCGGGGAATCCGTATCCAGGCGCACGCAGTGTCGAGCGAACGGTCTCCGCCACCTCAGTTGGAATAGCCACGATGCGAATCGACGTCATGATTTGTTCCTTCACGTTTCTCTCCAGATTCAGAGTGAGGCAGCGCAACTCTGAACAAGATTGATTGTCCGCGATGCGCAGGCTCCGGCTCTATCCGGTACCGGCGGTCAAATCCGGCAACAACCACAAGTTAAATGGCCCGGAGGTTACGGAATTCATGTTGAGGAACCCTACACACACTTATGATACACTTTATAGGCACATAGTCAGTGTGCGTATATGAAGAGCAAACGCGCCCATATTCTGCTGCCCCACGACCTGGTGAAGGAAATCGATTCAATTGTCGGACCACGAGGCCGCAGCGCATTTCTGGTAGAGACGGCCCGGGAGGCGGTGCGGCGACGAAAGCTGCTGCGCTTCCTGGAAAGCGACACTCCTGCCTGGAAAGATGTCGACCATCCCGAACTTGCTGGCGGTGCAACGGTGTGGGTGCATGGGCTTCGGCAAGAGAGCGAAAGGAAGCCGGCGAGAAAGCAGCGGCGCGCGACGAAATGAACCTGCTGCTGGACACGTCGATCCTGATTGATGTCCTTCGCCTCAGGAACCGGCGCAGCGAATGGCTTGCCGGGCTGGTCCGAGGCGGTCATACCCTTTCGACGACGACACTTAACATCGCGGAGATCTATGCCGGCATGCGGCCGGCCGAAGAAGCTAGCACGGAAGCGCTGCTTAGCGGCCTGGAGTTGTACGAACTCAGTGGAACGAGCGCACGGCTGGCTGGCCGGCTGAAGAACACCTGGGCCCGGAAGGGCCACACATTAACGCTCGCAGATACGATTGTGGCTGCCATTGCGATCGAGCGCGGTTGCGCCTTGCTCACGGATAACCGCAAAGACTTTCCGATGCCTGAGGTGCGGCTGTACCCGCTGCCGTAATGGAGAGAAGTCTCCCGGCAAAACAAAAAGGGCCGCTGATTTCTCAGCGGCCCTTCGTCACGCTTAATTTTTCGCTCTTACGACAACCCTCATACGATCTGCCAGAATCTGCCCGAAACTGCCGTGACTTCAGCCGGAGCCGAAGAAGGGCAGGAGAGAAACTCGAGACGTGTAATCCGTGAGGCCCGTGAGGACCGCGGATTACATTGCGTGGCATGACCCGCACACCATAGCGGGTTGAGCCACGACTACTTTAGAAAGGAGGTGATCCAGCCGCAGGTTCTCCTACGGCTACCTTGT
>Ga0210400_10002156_pt1 | contig 18646 bp, 12 predicted proteins | sample IncBWH26MmetaG_FD_155456 | JGI IMG/M metagenome (GOLD analysis project Ga0210400, IMG submission 155456) | Forest soil microbial communities from Barre Woods Harvard Forest LTER site, Petersham, Massachusetts, United States - Inc-BW-H-26-M | ecosystem: Environmental > Terrestrial > Soil >...
ACGGTCAATGGGTGCAGCGCCTGCCGGATGCCGCCAGCGAAGCCGCCTACACCGCCCAGGTCTTTCCGCCCATCGTCAGCTTTTTCACCGGATGGATAATGCTGCTCGCCTACTTCATCGTTTGTCCCTGGGAGGCTGTAGCCATCGGAAAAGTCGCCGCCTACATTTTCCCCTCGCTCAATTCCTTCGCTCTGTATAGCGTCGCCGGCCAACCGGTCTTTCTTCCGCGCCTCCTGTTAGGCATCGCCATGACGGTCTTTCTCGCAATCTTGAATTACCGCGGCGTTCGCCTCAGCGCCACGTTTCAGAACTGGACCGCCTCCACCGTCATTCTTCTTTTTCTCCTGCTCCTCGGCACAAGCGCATGGCGCGGCTCTCCCTCCAACTTTCAGCCGCTCTTTCGCGCCACTCCGTTCGTCTCCATAGTGCTCACGCTACAAATCGTTCCGTACTTTCTCACCGGCTTTGAGTCCGCTCCCAAATGTGCCGAAGAGGCCAATCCGGAATTTCACCGCAGCGGCTACATGCGCGCCATCGCCTCGGCCTTGCTGGTTGGCGCCGGATTTTACGCGCTCGCGGTAGTGGCTGTCGGCTACATCGCGCCGTGGCAAGCTCTCGTTGGCAAGCGTTTCGCCACCGCCATCGCCTTCGAACAAGCCCTCGGCGCGCGCTGGCCGGTTCGCCTGATCCTGGTCATGGCTTTCTTCGGCCTCTTCCAATGTTTCAACGGCAACTTCGTCGCCTCCAGCCGCTTGCTTTTCGCCTACGGGCGTCGCCAGACCATTCCCGCCGCTTTCGGTCGTGTCCACGAAAAATTTCAGACCCCTTCCGTCGCCATCATGGGCATCGCCATCGCCAGCGTCATCGGACTCCTGCTCGGCGACGCTTTGCTCGTCCCCGTTACGGCGGTGGGCTCCATGGCTTCCGCCTTCGGCTGGCTAGCCTCCTGCGTCTCCTTTTTTCTCGTCGAGCGCAGCCTCCGCTCCCGCGCTCTCACCTCGCTCGGCGTCCTTGTCGCCGCGCTGCTGTTAATCATGAAGCTCGTCCCCGCCTTCCCCGGCCACTTCACCCAAGCCGAATGGATCGCTCTCGCCATCTGGCTCGCCCTCGGCGCCACCCTCCATTTTCGCTCTTGGCGTCCACGCGCGGCCTCGGCCGTTGCATCGCGCGGCTAAGTCTCCTTCCGCTTGACGAAGTCCATGAATTAACGTATATACACTAATGTGTTCTCCTGGGACGCCCGCAAGGCCCTTGGCAACATAAAGAAACATGGTGTTTCTTTCGAGGAAGCTGCCACGGTTTTCAGCGATCCCGAAGGACTAGACTGGGATGCTTTCGAGCACTCGCCTTCCGAGAAGCGCTCGATCAGGCTGGGTTTTTCCGTCTCGGGACGGGTTCTCTTCGTCGTTTATACAATCCGGAGGCTCAAAGATGGCAAAGAAACGATCCGCATCATCAGCGCGCGCCAAGCAACGCGCAAAGAGCGTCAGGCATATGCCGGATAGCGCCCTCAACCTTTCCGACATCCCCGAAGCCACTGACGCGCAGTTGCGCGGCGCCCGTCGCGTCGGGCGACCCGTCACAGGCAACGCCAAGCAGTTAGTTGCCATTCGCATCGCTCCTCGTCTTCTCAGCCAACTCCGTCGCTTGGCCGCGAAGCAGTCGAAACCCTATCAGACGCTCATCCACGAACTTCTGGAACGCGCCGCCAGCAAGAAAGTGGCCTGATAAATCTGCGTCCTCCTTCGTTCCTCGACCCCTTAACTTAAGTTCTTAGCCAACGCGTTCGAGGTTTATTGAAGTAACGTGCAACGCAAAATCTTTGGGATCACGTTTTCGGTCATTGCTCTCATTGCTGACCTAGCCTTGCCATTTTGGTGGGCCCTGGTCGCAACGATTCCCATCGGCGCCGGTTCGTGGATTGCCTACCGCAGCGATTGGTTCTAGCCCTGCCTCGTTTTAGCCACGCAGAGCTAAGACAGCCAACACCCCCGACCCTCGTCGGGCCAAGGCTTCCGCTGTATCATGGTTTTCTTCGGAAAGCCGGTTGCGGAACGCAGCTCTGACGCTGTCCAAGCGAGGCGCACCATGGCCCGGCCGAATCTGCAATTGCAGTTTGCACACTCCCCCGTTCTGCGCTACGGCCTTGCAGCCCCCTCGTTCGCGTTTGCCCTGGGCCTGTTGGCAATTTTGCTGCTCTCTTTCGGTCTGGGTTGTTCCAGGCAATCTTCGCGTGATCCCGTCACTGTGACGTTTTTGGATATTGAGTACGACACTCCCGATCGGCTGCCCGGTTTAGCTCAAGATTTGCAGGCCTTCACGCAGGAAACAGGAATTCGAGTTAAGCGCCTTCCCCGCCCGGAAGGCTCTCTAAATCAACTTGCCATGTGGAGAGAGTTGCTCCAAAAAGGCGGCGGCACGCCCGATGTGTACGGAATCGACGTGATCTGGTCTGGAATATTTAGCCGGTATTTTCTGGATCTAAAGCCATACTTTGCCGACGAACTTTCCTCACAATATCCAGTGGTGGCCGCGAGCTACACCGTGGGTGACAAGCTGGTGGCAATGCCACGCCACGCCTATGTTGGTGTTTTGATGTATCGCACGGATCTTCTGCGACGCTACGGGTATCGTGAGCCACCAAAAACATGGGATGAACTCCAGACGATGGCCACCCGGATTCAGGCCGGTGAACGCGCCAAAGGTCAGAAAGATTTTTGGGGCTATGTTTGGCAAGGGGGCGTCAGCGAAGATTTGACCTGCGCCGGTTTGGAATGGCAGATGAGCGAAGGCGGCGGACGAATCATCGAAGATGACCGCACGATTAGCGTCAACAATCCTCGCACCATCCGCGCATGGCAGCGCGCCGCGCGCTGGGTGGGGTCCATTTCGCCACCAGGCGTCGTGGCCTACGAAAAGTGGGACGCAGAGAACGTCTGGCTCTCGGGGAGGGCAGCATTCCATCGGGGTTGGGTGTCGGATTATAGTCTGATCGCCTTTCATAGGCCTCCCAGCAACGCCAGCGGGTACGGTGTAACCAGCCTGCCAGGCGGCAGCGCAGGACGCACAGACACGTTGGGAGGAAACGGTTTGGCGGTCTCCCGAACTTCAGCACATCCCCGGGAAGCGCTAGAGCTGATCCGATTTCTTCTGCGAAGGGACGCCAACTCCATGCGCGCAAGCACGAATTCCGAGGCCCTCAAGGGACCAGAGCTATATGATCTACCTGAAATCCTGGAGCCGTATCCTGAATTTGCCGCTTCGAGGCAGCACCCAGGCCGCGTCGTGGCGCGTCCTTCCATAGTGTCGCGCGAGAAATACGAGGATGTGAGCCGAGCGTACATCCGGGCACTGCATTCCGTGCTGACTGGCGAAGAGACTCCGTCCGTGGCAGCAACAGCTTTGGAAAAGGAGCTGATTCAAATCACCGGTTTCACGCCGGGACCACCATCCAACTGAGCGTGGTCCGGTAAAAAGGCCTCTGATCGGTTTTGCCACGCGTCTTTCGACGCGTTTCAGCTTCGAGTTCCCGCACTGACGATCGGGGCGGGTATTTTGAGGAAGCGATAGGGAGTCCCAGGTGCTCGCGAAACTTGCCGGATGGGCGAAAAAATTTGGTGAAAGCACTTTTCATCTGCATCGTTTCAATATCGGCCCCCGCTTAACCCTTTGCTTTCTTTCCATCATCTTGGCGCTGTTGGTGGGAAACGCGGTCTCTCTTTGGCAATTCCACCTGGCCCGCACCCAGGCAGACCGTCTGAGCGGCGTCGACCAGGAGTTAATTGCCGTATTGCAGGCTCACACCAGTCTCATGTCGTTTTATGAAAGGCTGGATGTCCTCGCGCATTTCGAAAACACCGGCCAATTGGTCAGGGAAGTGGAAGCCGTTCGTAATGCCATCCTTCAGGAGAGTCAGCGCAGTAGAGACGCCCTCAGCCGTCTGCCGCCCGAGGTGCAACTGGATCCCGCGCTTCTGCCCACCCTTTTGTCCATTCAAGACTCTCTGCCCGCGGAGCTTGAAGCCATTACGGCCTTGGCTAAATCGAACGAGTGGGACGCCGTTCGTTTGCGCCTGGCGAACCAAGTGCGCCCGCTAGAGTCCAGGAGTTCGGAGCTCGTTCAAAACATTGACCGCGAGGTCGCTGCAGAGCGGGCGCAAGCCGTCTTGAATATTGGGCGGGCTCAACGGCGAATTCTTTTGATTTTGCCGATAACCGCCGTGTTGACGCTCCTGTTCGCCGCCTTCCTCGGCTCGGCCATCACGCGCAGTATCACTCAACCGCTCGGACGATTGATGGAAGGCTCCGCAGCTTGGGCGAAAGGCGATTTCAGTCATCGGGTGCCCGCAGCGGGGAAGGATGAAATCGCCCGCCTCGGGGGCGTCTTCAACGACATGATCGTCAGAGTTCAAGGGCTCTACCGCGAGCTGCAAAGAAGAGAGACCTACCTCGCGGAGGCTCAAAAACTCAGCCGCACAGGCAGCTTCGGCTGGAACGTTTCGAGTAGAGAGATCTACTGGTCGGAGGAAACCTACAAGATCGTTGAGTACGATCGAGCGGTTAAGCCCACGTTGGAGTTGGTATTCCAGCGAATTCATCCCGACGACAGAGATCTCGTGCAGCAGACCCTCGACGGTGCGACCGAGGCAAGGGCAAATCTTGATTTTGAGCATCGTTTGTTGATGCCGGACGGTTCGGTCAAGTACGTCCACGTCCTGGCTCGCGCGTTGGAGACTTCCCCCGGAAATCTCGAGTATGTGGGCGCCGTGACGGACGTCAGCCAGCGCAAGCAAGCCGAGCAGAAATTCCGCGGGCTTCTGGAATCCGCTCCGGACGCAATGATCGTCATGAATCGGCAGGGCAAGATCGTGTTGGTCAATGCCCAAGTCGAGAAGCTGTTTGGGTATCAGCGGGACGACCTCCTGGGTCAGGAGGTTGAGATTTTGGTGCCGGAACGATTTCGGGGCGCACACCCCCAACACCGCAAGGAGTTCTTCGACCAGCCTCGGGTGCGGCCCATGGGTGAAGGTCTGCAGCTGTACGGACGGCGAAAAGACGGAACGGAGTTTCCCGTGGAAATCAGTCTCAGTCCCCTGGAGACGGAAGAGGGCACGCTTGTCTCCGGTGCTGTCCGCGACGTCACCGAACGTACGCGGTCCGAAGAGGCGTTGCGCCAAACGCGGGCCGATCTCACACACATCAGCCGTGTAACCACCATGGGAGAGTTGACTGCCTCCGTGGCGCACGATATCCGGCAACCCATTGCCGCCGCGGTCACCAATGCCAAGACCTGTTTGCGGTGGCTTGGACGCGATCAGCCTGATGTAGCCGAGGCACGCGAAGCAGCCGCGAGACTCATCAAAGACGTAACCCGAGCGGCCGACATCATTAGCACACTCAGCGCGCTATTCAAGAAGGGTGCTCGGCAGCGGGAGCTGGTGGATGTAAACGAACTTGTTCGAGAAATGATTGTCCTGTTGCGCAGCGAGGCGAACCGCTACTCGATCTCCATCCGCACCGAGCTTGCAGAGGATCTCCCCGAGGTCATGGCAGACCGTGTGCAACTGCAGCAGGTTTTCATGAATCTTATGCTCAATGGCATCGATGCCATGAAGGGAACTACTGGCGGAGGCGAGCTTACCATCAAGACGGAGGCCTGCGATGCTCAACTGCTGATCTCCGTCAGCGATACCGGTGTGGGATTGCCCCCGGAGCAGACGGACCAGATCTTCAACGCATTCTATACAACCAAGGACAACGGGACCGGTATGGGGCTGCCCATCAGTCGCTCGATCATCGAGTCGCACGGCGGCCGCTTGTGGGCCACCTCCAACTCCGGGCGCGGCGCAACCTTTCAGTTCACCCTGCCCGCCACCCTCGTGGCCCACGCATAGCTTTCCAATTGCTCCCGCGTCGATGTGAGGCAGACCATGGCCCGGCCGAACTTCCAATTGCGGATTACTCGGTCCCCCATCCTACGCTACGGTTTCGCAGTTGCGTCCTTCACAGTTGCCCTTGGCTTGGCGCTTCTCGCGCAACGCTACGGTTTCCGCAACGTGGCAGATCCGTTGTTCTTGATGGCCATCGCCATAGCTGTCTGGTATGCAGGAACAGGGCCGGCAATACTCGCGGTTGTTCTCTCCAGCCTGGCCGACGCCTACTTCTTCATCGAGCCGATTTACAGTTTCTATATAACACGCGAGGATCTTCCGCACTTTGTCATCTTCGTACTATTTGCGTCGCTTCTTACCGGATTCGCCGCAGTTCGGCGCCGCATCGAGGCAGAGCTTCTTCAAGCTCGCGACAAGCTCGAAATCGAAGTGGCGGAACGAACCCAGCAGGCCAGCCTGCTCAATCTCACACATGACTCGATTTTCGTCCGTGATATGGATTTCATCATCACGTTCTGGAACCTGGGGGCGCAGGAATTGTATGGCTGGACGTCCGAAGATGCGATCGGCAAGCATTCTGTACAACTTCTGGGAACGGTGTTTCCAGCGCCATTCGAGGACATTCTCGCGGAGCTACTTAGGAGGGGGCGCTGGGAAGGCGAACTCAAGCGCACCACCGCCGACGGCCGCCAGGTGGTCGTTACGGGTCGATGGGCCTTGCGTCGCGATCAGCAGGGGCGGCCTGTGGCCATCCTGGAAACGAGCAATGACATCACGGAACGCAAGCGCCGCGAGCAAGAAATTCAAAGTCTCAATCAGGAGCTTGCAAAGCGTTCCACGGAACTCGAGGCCATCAACAAGGAACTGGAAGCGTTTGCTTATTCAGTCTCGCATGACCTGCGTGCGCCCCTTCGCCATATGGCTGGCTATACTGAGCTGCTTCAAAAGAAGGCATCCTCCGCCCTGGATCAAAAGAGCAACCACTACATCGCGATGATGTTGGAGTCGGCCAAGCGCATGGGCAACCTGATCGACGATCTCCTGGCTTTTTCAAGGATAGGGCGGGCGGAAACGCAAATGACGCTCGTTAGCCTCACGCAGCTAGTGAGAGAGGCCATCGCCGAGGTTCGGCAAGACACAGAGGGGCGGAACATTGCCTGGAAAGTCGGCGCACTCCCCGATCTTTATGGCGACCGTTCGATGCTAAGGCTTGTACTGGTGAATCTAATCTCCAATGCCCTTAAATTCACGCGCACGCGCACCCAGGCCGAGATCGAGATCGGGTGCGCCGATGGAAACAGAAATGAGTTGATAGTATTCGTTAGAGACAATGGAGTCGGTTTTGATATGAAGTATGTGCACAAACTGTTTGGAGTGTTTCAACGCCTCCACCCGTCTGATGCATTTGAAGGAACTGGCATTGGACTCGCTACGGTTCAGCGCATTATACATCGTCACGGAGGCAAGGTCTGGGCCGAAGGCCTCGTTGATCGCGGCGCGACGTTCTATTTCTCAGCTCCCAAACCGCACGGCGCCTAAAGGATATTTATGGAAACCCTTAACAAACTAGGACGCATCTTGATGGTTGAAGACGATCCCAAAGACGTGGAACTTACTCTGACCGCCCTTGAGGACTACAACCTCGCCAATGAGGTCATTGTTACTCGCGATGGCGAACAAGCCCTCGATTACTTGTATTGCCGTGGCGAATACAAGGCGCGCTCCAGCGGCAACCCTGCGGTTTTGCTGCTGGATCTTAAACTGCCGAAAGTCGATGGGTTGGAGGTGTTGAAGCAAATTAAGTCCGATGGGGACCTGAGAATGATTCCCGTAGTTGTGCTCACCTCATCGAAAGAGGAAAAGGACATGGTGGCAAGCTACAAACTCGGAGTGAACGCGTACGTAGTAAAGCCAGTTGATTTTCATGAGTTTGTCAATGCCATTAAGGAACTGGGCGTATTCTGGGCAATCATCAACGAGCCGCCGCCGGGAAGTATAAGGAAGTGAGTTTCGTCAGGAAGAGAGCATGCCGCACCCATTGCGGATTCTATCGATCGAAGATGATCCTAAAGACGCGAAGCTAATTCAGGATCTTCTCGAGACGGAAGGTATCGTCTGCGAAATAACGCGGGTCGATAATCAGGCTGCCCTGCTGGCTTCCCTCCAGCAAGGCGGAATGGACCTGATTCTGGCGGATTACAGCCTTCCCTCGTTCGACGGCATTTCCGCATTGAAGTTCGCAATGAAAGCCTGCCCGGACGTGCCATTCATCTTTGTCTCCGGAACGCTCGGCGAAGAGGTGGCCATTGAAGCGCTCAAAATTGGCGCAACCGATTACGTCCTGAAGACGGGTTTATCGAGACTTGTGCCGTCCGTGCTGCGTGCGCTGCGTGAAGCCACACAACGGGCCGAACGTAAGCAGGCCGAGGACGCGCTCCGCCAAAGCGAGGCCTATTTAGCGGAAGCCCAGCGGCTTAGTCACACGGGAAGTTGGGCATGGACCCCCGCCACCGGCGAGATCCGATACTGGTCCGAGGAATGCTACCGCCTGCTGGGTTTTGATCCATGCGCTGGGCTGCCACGCTTCGAAGCATTCTTTCAGCGTGCTCATCCAGAGGATCAACCCAGGATCGCGGAACAGCTGGAGCGAGCAAAGCGCGAAGGCGCGGAGTTCCAGCTAAACTACCGAATCGTTCGTCCCGGCAGCGAGATCAGAGATATCCACGTTGTCGGCCATCCGGTTCTCAGCCCATCCGGCGACCTCGTTGAATTCGTGGGTACCGTGATCGACGTCACCGAACGCAAGCAGGCGGAGGAAGAGCGCGAGAGACTGCGTCAGGTACAAGCCGATCTTGCGCACTTAAGTCGCGTGACCACCATGGGCGAGCTGACTGCTTCGCTGGCTCACGAGATTAGGCAGCCGATTTCCGCGGCGCTGACAAACGCTAAAACCTGCCTGCGATGGCTTGGTTGCGATGACCCCGATGTGCCAGAGGCCCGCGAAGCCGCATCGAGACTTGTTAAGGACGTTACCCGCGCTGCCGACATCATTAGCAGCATCAGCTTGCTGTTCAAGAAGGGCGGGCTGCAGCGGGAGTTGGTTGATGTAAACGAACTCGTTCGAGAAATGGTGATCCTGCTCCGAAGCGAGGCGAACCGCTACTCGCTCTCCATCCGCACCGAGCTTGCCGGGGAACTCCCCAAGGTCATGGCAGACCGTGTCCAACTGCAGCAGGTTTTCATGAACCTCATGCTCAATGGCATCGATGCCATGAAGGGAACGACTGGTGGCGGTGAGCTTATCATCAAGTCGGAAGCCTGCGATGGTCACCTGCTCATCTCGATCAGCGATACCGGTGTGGGATTTCCTCCGGAGCAGGCCGACCAGATCTTCAACGCATTCTACACGACCAAGGATAACGGGACCGGTATGGGGCTGCCCATTAGCCGCTCAATCATTGAGTCGTATGGCGGCCGCCTATGGGCCACCCGCAACTCCGGGCGCGGCGCCACGTTCCACTTCACCCTCCCCGCCACCCTCGTGGCCCACGCATAATCTCCTCAGCTGCTCCAACGTGGTAGCCAACCTTCGTTTTCCCCATCGCGAAAATGGCAATTCTGTAGCCGCTGCCGCTGATCTTGGGCGAGTCACGCGCTACTCTTCCATTCTCATAAGGGAAGAGTTGCCGACCACTCGGAGGGAGCGCACTGAGGCTTTACGCCAGTTGAGATCGGACGTAGTGCATTGTCGACAGCGGCAACGCGCGCCATAGCGATTCGCATCCGGCGCGCGTGAGTCACCCCGAAATCGTCTTGCGGCGCGAGGGCTCGCCAATCTGACCTTGACTCGCGTATTCTCGTCGTCGTAAGCTAAGAATTCTTGGTATGGGACGCAAGGCGCAGAAGAACGATTCGTTGCCCGGTTCGCTGGACATGTTGATTCTGCGCACCCTGTCGCGACGCGATCTCCACGGTTACGGCATAGTCCAGTTCATTCAGCAATCGTCCGACAACGAGCTCCTGGTCGAGGAGGGCTCGCTGTATCCCGCTCTCCAGCGGCTGGAGCTAAACGGCTGGATCGACGGCGTCTGGGGCGTGACGTCGAATAATCGGCGGGCGAGGATTTACAAGATCACGGCGGCTGGCCGCAAACAGCTGGCCGTTGAGACCCGGAAGTACGCCAAGCTCACGTTGGCGATCGCGCGCGTGATGGGAGCGGGGTGACGGACATGTTACGACGGCTGAGGTATTGGATAGAAAGCGCCAGGCGCAGCGACGCGCTGCGTGAGGAAATGGAACTCCACCTTGCGGAAAAAGCCGCGGAACTACAAGCGGACGGTATGACGGCGGAGGACGCCCGGGCTGAAGCGCGCCGGCGATTTGGCAACGTCGGACTGAAACAGGAAGAGTCACGAGAGATTTGGATAACACGGTTTTGGTCGGAACTTGGCCAGGATGTCCGCTATGGCTGTCGCACCATAACCGCCAACAAGGCATTCAGCGCCGTGGCGGTCTTGTCGCTGGCGCTCGGCATCGGGGCCAATACTGCGATCTACAGCTTCATGGAGTCGATTCTGTTGCGCTCGCTGCCGGTGGCCGATCCCGAGTCGCTGGTGGTCTTGAATTGGCATAGCCGGCCGCCCCAGAACGCCAGCAAGGAATGGGTCCACGTCATGCACGGGGTACAGGGCATGGCGTGGCCGGGCGATAAAGGCGCCATGGTCAGCGGGATGTTCCCGTACGGCGCGTTCGAGACGCTTCGCGAGGAGAATCCCGTCTTTTCCACGCTCTTCGGATACTTCAACGGACTAAAGCATAACCTGGCCGTCCGCGGGCAGGCCACGAGCGCCAGCACGGAGTACGTCACCGGCGAGTATTTTTACGGCCTGGCAGTGTCGCCGGCCGCGGGACGTCTGATCGACTTCTTAGACGACCGTCCAGGCGCGGCGCCGGTCGCGGTCATCAGCTTTGCGACCAGCCAGCAGCGCTTTGGAGGACCCTCGAGTGCGATCGGACAACCGGTTCTCGTCGATAACGTGCCCTTCACGGTGATCGGCGTGGCGCCGCCGGAATTCTTCGGAGTCGATCCTGCGGCGGCGCCGGACCTCTACCTTCCGTTGCACACGAATTTGCTCGTAGACGGTGCCCAAGCGGCTCGTATGTATCCCGACGGAAACTTCTACTGGATCGAAATGATGGGCCGTCTGCGTCCCGGCGTAAGCGTGGCCCAGGCGCAGGCTGCGCTGGCTCCTCGTTTCCATCAATGGGTTGCCGCCACCGCGACGACCGACGGTGAGCGCGCCAAACTGCCCGCGCTGATTCTGAATCCCGGCGCCGCCGGTCTGGGTAGCTTGCGCCGCAAGTATTCCAAGCCTCTGTACGTGCTCCTGACGATGGTGGGATTGATCCTGGCGATCGCGTGCGCGAACATCGCCAATCTGCTGCTGGCACGGGCCGCCGCGCGACGCCGCGAAATGGCTGTCCGGCGCAGCCTGGGAGCGGGGCGGTTCCGCGTCGTGCGGCAGTTGCTTACCGAGAGTGTGATGCTGGCGTCGCTCGGCGGAGCATTCGGGGTCTTGTTTGCGATCTGGGGTGTGCGAGCGCTGACGTTTCTACTCTCCAACGGGGACGAGAACTTTACGCTTCACGCGGAATTGAACTGGAACGTACTGGGCGTGACTGCGGCGCTCTCCGTGGTCTGCGGCCTGTTATTTGGCCTCGCTCCAGCGATTCAGTCGACGCGTCCGGACGTCATACCCGAGCTAAAGAATGGCCGCGGGGGCGGACCGCGCCGCCGCGCGCCGCACGTTCTGGTGGTCGCCCAAATCGCGTTCTCTTTTCTCATCCTGGTCGCCGCGGGTCTGTTTGTCCGGACACTCAACAAGCTGCACTCTGTCCAACTGGGTTACGCTCGCGAGAACATCCTTCTGTTCTCGTTGAATGCGCGCCAGGCCGGGCATCGCGACCCGGAGATCGCCATTTTTTACGCGGACCTGCGCAAGCGCTTCGAATCGATCCCCGGCGTGAGCAGCGCGACGCTTTCGCAATCCTCGATCATCAACGCCGCCCGCGCCTGGCAGGCAATCAGGGGGACAATGAAGATCGGCGCTGCTACCTTGGACGGCGCACGCGTCATGTCCGCCGGACCGCGTTTCCTCACGACGATGCAGATTCCGATCCTGGCCGGGCGTGAGATTGACGACCGCGACCAGCCGGGCTCCAAGCCGGTTGCGGTGATCAGCGAGCGGCTGGCGCGGACTTACTTCGAGAACGAGAATCCGGTGGGCAGGCGCATCACGCTCCCGTACGAGAAGCGCGATCTCGAAATCGTCGGCGTGTCGGGTAACCTGCGCTACGGTGGTCTGAAAAATGAAGAGGAGAGTGCAATGACCGTGTTCGTAGCGGTCAGCCAGTTTTCTCCGGACCAAGTGACCTACGCGCTGCGCACTGCGGGTGATCCGCTGAGGTTTGTTCAGAGTGTGCATGAGATCGTGCGGGAGGCAGATTCCCGCATACCCGTCACAAACGTGGTCACACAGGCTGCGGAAATTGATCGGACGATCAGCCGGGAAGTCACGTTCGCGAAACTATGCACCGGTTTCGCGGTTCTCGCTCTCCTGATCGCGTGCGTGGGGCTCTACGGGACGATTTCCTACGGCGTCGCGCGGCAGATCGGCGAGATTGGAATCCGTATGGCTCTGGGCGCGCAACGTGGCGCCGTGGTATGGATGGTTCTGCGCCGCGTTCTACTACTGGCGGCGGTGGGACTCGCGATCAGCGTGCCTGCCGCGTTGAGCGCGTTCCGGCTGGTCAAATCGTTTCTGTTCGAGACCCAGCCCAATGACCCGGGAACCCTGGCGCTGGCCGGTGTCGTCCTCCTAAGCGCCGCGATTCTCGCTGGCTATGCGCCGGCAAGGCGAGCGTCCCGAATTGATCCGCTGGCGGCTCTGCGGCACGAGTAAGATATGGTCCTTCGTCCCGCAACGAAGGACGAAAATGTTCGGCGCCCGCGCACATTGATCATGGTAGCTGCTCGCGATAGAGGCCATGCTACTCTGGCGCACTTTTAGCCCGCGCACGAGTATGGCCCGGATGCTGCTGACGCACAACGAATGGTCGCTTGGCTAGACAAGTTGACAAACCTCAGTTCGTCGATCCGCGCTGAAGTGAGCAGTCCGGAATCGTCTAAAAAAGAGACGACGCAGCTCGGTTTCGTCGGGATGGGATCGAGGACGCGTACGCAGCGAAGTTCCTGGATAACGCTAGTGCTTTATCGGACGCGCGTTTTTTGCGAAGGAGTAGACGCGGGCATGGTGCTCTGCGCGCGTTCGATAGAGCCGTTTGAAGGCGGGCGCTGGCGGTTGCGGCAGACGCGGGCTAGTGGCTGCACCGATCTAACGGCTATGGGAATTGAATCTTTTTTCGTTTGCAGCCAATTGATTTTGCTTGGCTTAGGAAAATTAGAGAAAACCGAAAATCGCAGTTAAAAGCTCTACCTTGCGGCATCACGTGAGGAGCAAAGCACGCGAAGCGTCCGTCGCGCCAGCGACTACGTTCTGACGGGCCATCCGGAAGTAATGCTCACAGGAGCCAACCGCCCAGCCCCGAAAAAGCTTTTATATGAGGCTTCTAGCCTTCCAAGCGCAACCGCCTTGCAACTGTTCTTCTAAATCCCGCCTTTTCACGCACTAACGTGTCCGCCGCCGTTCGAACGGATACCTAAATGGTAAAATAACTTGACAAGACACTGATTCCGTGCTACCCTAAGCCGTGAAATCAGCCCTCCAACCCCGCCTTGTCCTCAGCAACCTTCACATTCGCAAGTTCCCAGAACTCCAATCCGACACCTTCATCTCGGTTCTCCCCTCATTCCCGCCACTCGTCACTCGCCACTTTCTTCTTCCTATTCACTATCCACTACCCACTACCCACTACCCGCTTTCTTCCCCCTTTGTTTTCATATTCTTACGAATTGCTTTTCCCGCAACTCCCTTGTTTTCACAACCATCCGCGTTGCCCCCGGGGTGTACCCCAAACTCATCTCTGCAAAGGAAAGAAAAATGACCCAGCAAACGCGTAAACCCAGCTTTATCAACAACTCCACCCGCTGCACCCACCGTTTCGCCAACGGCCGCCGCTGCCGGCTCTCCGCCGCCAACGTCGACCCCGCCTTCTGCCCGAGCCACGCCAGGCTTCCTGAAAATCAGTGCGAGCCTGCCACCGCCGCCTCCCTCACCGCCGACCTCAAGGAATTCCGTTCCGCCCTCCCCATCAACGACTTCCTCGCCCGCCTTCTTCTTCTCCTCGCAGAAAACAAAATTTCTCCCCGCCGCGCCGCCGTCCTCGCCTACATCACCAACCAACTCCTCCGCACCCTCCCGGTGATCGACCGCGAGCTCAATCCCAAAGAAGATCCCAACGCCCCGGTTGAGTTCATCTTCGATGCCCCTCGCCCGGATCGCAGCGAACAGCCCGAGCCGCAGCCCACCTACGCCGACGTATGTACATAAAGTGGGACAACCTTTTTAGGAGTCTGTGTGGCAACTATTGTTTTTCGTCAGGGCACGGCTTCAGCGGTGCCGTTAACTGCAGCCAACTCAATAAAGGCTTCAGCCGCTGAGGGCCTCGCCTTTGAGTTCTCGCGCACGCTCTTTAGGACGGTGAACGCCCCGGCGCTTTACAGGCTTGCCGCTGCCGCCGTGTATACTCGAATGTTCAATTTATGATTCCTTTTTTGCATCTCGGCCCAATCACCATTCCCACCTTCGGCTTGATGGTGGCCACGGCGCTGCTGGTCTCCGCATACGTGCTGCAATGGGATTTCGATCGCCGGCGCGCGCAACTCCAGCACCTCCCGGGCTACAAGGGGCAGCGCGACGAAGGCTTTCTCATCATTGGCGTAGCTGGAATCGCCGGTCTCATCGGCGCGCGGCTTTACCACGTGCTGGAGAGTCCCGCCGAATTGTTTGCCGATCCGTGGAATTTGCTGTTGAGCCGCTTTGGTTTTGCATGGTTCGGCGGATTTCTCGGCGGATTTTTGGCGCTTATAATCATGGCGCGCCGTCTGAAAATTCCCCTGCTGCTCTTTCTGGACATTTGTTCGCCGGCAGCTTGCGTTGGCTACGCCATAGGACGCATCGGCTGCCTTCTTTCCGGCGATGGCGACTACGGCATTCCAACCTCGTTGCCTTGGGGCATGAGCTTCCCCAATGGCGTGGTGCCCACCACTGGTATTTGGGATCCCAACGGCCATAGCGGAGTTTGTAATAAGTACGGATTACCAGAGAGCTGCGGTGTCCATCCCGCGCCGCTCTACGAATTTTTCGTCTGGCTCGCTATTGCTGCGTTTCTTTGGCACATGGGAACAAAATCGCTGCGCGGTCCCAAGGCCCGCGGCGAGATCTTTTACAATTATCTGATTCTGACCGGCATTGCGCGTTTTCTCGTCGAGTTCATCCGCATTAATCCGCGCTCGTTTTTCGGTTTGTCCAACGCGCAAGCCGCGAGTTTGCTGTCCATCCTGGTTGGCGCGGTGTTACTTTGTCGTATCAAAAGCCAATTTCATGCGCGCAAAAAAGAGCACCGCATCCTAGATCACATTGCGGAGCGCGGCGACGTGCTGCAGCCGGAATATCACAAACCCACGCCGGAATGCCCGCACCCGGAGCGCTGGCATATGTATGACTCCATGAGCGCCGAAGTCGAGATCCTCGATTTCCTGAAATCCATTGTCACCACCATCAAACCCCAACTCGTGGTGGAGACAGGAACATTTTCCGGCCTGAGCGCGCTGCACATCGCGGAAGGTTTGCAGGCCAACGGATTTGGCCGCGTAATTACTTGCGAGTACGACGCGAAAGTATTCGCCGCAGCGAAGGAGCGATTCGCCGCGTCTGGCCTGAGTGAATGGATCGACGCGCGAAATGAGTCCAGCCTGGAAATGAAGGTAGATGGACGCATCGATTTGCTGTTTTGCGACAGCGATGCGCCCATTCGCGTGCAAGAGGTGCGGCGCTTTTTGCCGCAGCTGAATCCTTCCGGATTGATCTTGATGCACAACGCCAGCTCCGCAATGAAGACAGTCCGCGAAGACGCCCTGCAGATGGAGCAAGAAGGTTTAATTTCAGTGGTGCTGCTGCCAACGCCGCGGGGCTTGGTGGTAGCGCAAAAGCGCGAAGGACGAAAATAAATGCTACGGACGAAACTCCTCTTCTCTGCGCCAACTCGGCGCCCTCTGCGCCTCTGCGTTATCTTTATTCTTTCTTTGTCGGAAACGGCATAAATCTAACGCAGAGACGCAGAGGTTCGCAGGGAGCACGAGAACAGGCGCAGAGGGAAGCTAGAGCATTTGGCGAAGGACGTACTGCAAAATGCCGCCGTGGTGGTAGTAGGAGACTTCTTCGGGAGTGTCGACGCGAGCGATTACGGAAAATGTTTTTGTTTTGCCGTCCTCGGATTTTGCGCGGACGCTGATGGATTTTCCGGGCGCCAGCGAAGCGATGCCTTCGACGTCGAAAATCTCGTGGCCGGTCAGTTCTAGCGATTCGCGATTGTCGCCGTTTTGGAATTCGAGCGGCATCACGCCCATGCCGATCAAGTTGCTGCGGTGGATTCGTTCGTAGCTTTCGGCAATGACCGCGCGAACGCCGAGCAGGCGGGTGCCCTTTGCGGCCCAGTCGCGCGAAGAACCGGAACCGTATTCTTTTCCGGCGATGACCACCAGCGGAACGCCAGCTTCGCGATATTTCACCGCCGCATCGTAGATGGACATTTTTTCGCCGCCGGGAAGATACAAAGTCCAGCCGCCTTCCGTGCCGGGCGCGAGTTGATTGCGCAAGCGAATGTTGGCGAAGGTTCCGCGGACCATCACTTCGTGATTGCCGCGGCGCGCGCCGTAGGAATTGAATTCGTGAGCCTTGACGCCGTTGGCGATCAAATATTTTCCGGCTGGCGAATCGACGGGGATCGAGCCAGCGGGAGAAATGTGGTCGGTAGTGACACTGTCGCCGAGAACGGCGAGCACGCGCGCCGAGTGAACATCAGCGAGGGGGGGCGGCGTCTTCGGCATATTCTCGAAGTAGGGCGGCAGCTTGATGTAGGTGGATTTCGCATCCCACTGATAGAGATCGCCCTGCGGAACGTGCATCCCTTTCCAGTGGGCATCGCCTTCATAAACTTCGCTGTACTGCTTCTGGTACATGCTAGTGGAAACAGCGGCGCGCACCGTGGTTTCGATTTCTTGCGGCGTGGGCCAAATATCGCTGAGAAAGACAGGCTTGCCGGATTTGTCGGTGCCGAGAGGCTCAGTGGTGAGATCAAGATCCATGCGCCCCGCCAGCGCGTAGGCCACGACGAGGGGCGGCGACGCGAGATAATTTGCGCGCACGAGCGGATGAATGCGGCCTTCGAAATTGCGATTCCCGCTGAGCACGGCGACGGCGACGAGATTATTTTCCTTGATGGCCGCGCTGATGGCATCGGAAAGCGGACCGCTGTTGCCGATGCAGGTGGTGCAGCCGTAACCGACGAGATGGAATTTCAGTTTTTCGAGAAACGGCGTGAGGCCGGCAGCGGCGAGATAGTCCGTGACGACTTTGGAGCCGGGCGCGAGGCTGGTTTTTACCCAGGGTTTCACTTGCAGGCCGCGCTCGACGGCTTTTTTGGCGAGCAGGCCGGCGCCGAGCATCAGGGATGGGTTCGAAGTGTTCGTGCAACTGGTGATGGCGGCGATGACCACGGCGCCGCTGGAAAGATCGAACGAGTCGCCATTGTTGCGAACCTGGATGTGCTTCGCGGGCGCGCCTTCGACCACTTTGGTGAAAGAAGATTTGGCGTTACGCAGCGCGACACGATCTTGCGGGCGCTTCGGTCCGGCGACGGTGGGCTCGACGGTGCCAAGATCGAGTTCGAGCTTGTCGCTGAAAAGTGGATCGGGCGTAGAGTCGGTCCGGAACAGAGATTGTTCTTTGCAGTAGGCTTCGACTAGCGCGACCTGTTCCTGCGCGCGGCCGGTGAATTGGAGATACGCGAGCGTTTCGGAATCGACCGGAAAAAAGCCCATGGTCGCGCCGTATTCCGGCGCCATGTTAGCGATGGTGGCGCGATCGGGAACGCTGAGGCTGGAGAGCCCGGTGCCATAGAACTCGACGAACTTGCCGACCACACCTCTTTTGCGCAGCATTTCGGTTACGGTGAGGACGAGGTCAGTGGCCGTGGCGCCTTCGCTGAGTTTTCCGTGCAAGCGAAAGCCGACAACTTCGGGAATGAGCATGGAAGACGGCTGGCCGAGCATGGCGGCTTCCGCTTCGATGCCGCCAACGCCCCAGCCGAAAACACCCAGCGCATTCACCATGGTGGTGTGGGAATCGGTGCCGACGACGGAATCGGGGTAGGCCTCGAAGCGGCTTCCGGACGGCACGGAGCAGACGACGCGCGCGAGATATTCCAGATTTACCTGGTGGCAGATGCCGGTGTCCGGGGGAACAACTTTGAAATTTTTGAAGGCGGTTTGTCCCCAGCGAAGGAAGGCGTAGCGCTCGACGTTGCGCTGGAATTCGAGCTCAGCGTTGAGGCCGAAGGCGTTGGCGTCGCCGAACTTGTCGACTTGCACGGAGTGGTCGATGACCAATTCAGCGGGGAAAAGCGGATTGATGCGCGAGGGATTGCCGCCCATGCGCTTGACGGCTTCGCGCATGGTGGCGAGATCGACGATGGCGGGGACGCCGGTGAAATCCTGCAGCAACACGCGCGCGGGCA
>Ga0210400_10002161_pt1 | contig 18598 bp, 16 predicted proteins | sample IncBWH26MmetaG_FD_155456 | JGI IMG/M metagenome (GOLD analysis project Ga0210400, IMG submission 155456) | Forest soil microbial communities from Barre Woods Harvard Forest LTER site, Petersham, Massachusetts, United States - Inc-BW-H-26-M | ecosystem: Environmental > Terrestrial > Soil >...
CGTCGCCAAAACGCGGCAGCCACTTTACGAATACTCCGTTGTACGCCCTGTACATTCCATCTTCGCCTTTTGTCATCGCAGCGTGGACGGTCTCTTCGGCATTCGTTTGCGCCCTCGAGACTGATGGGCCAGCGGCACAAGCAAATGCGATCAGGCAAGCTGCAATGAGAGGTCGTCGCACGGTTTCGGATGGCATGGCATGAATCTACCATGCTGAGATTTGCCGGTATCGCTGGTGTGTGGTCGCCTATGGGGAAATTGACAAGTTCTTAGCCTCAACGCGACTATGGGCGTGACTCAGGACTGGCAACCCAGATGAGTAAGAGATTCATTGGCAGCCCTCGATGTACTCGATGGCTTCTGCGGTTCCGGCATAATAGCGAAAAATCTGGCCGCCATACGTCTCGAAACGAAGTCCGTATTTTCCATTGGTGGAGTGTACCGTCAGGAAATTCCCTTCACGACCGGAGTACACACTCGGCGTGACCTTTAGCCTCTTCCCATACACCCGCAACGCATGCGCCTCAGAATCTCCCTTGTGGAGTCCCTCGGCAGTGTGCGTCGTTGCATCATCAACGTCCACCCGCGCCACACGCCCGTTGAGAATCATCAAGCCGATTCCCGGTCGGTTGGGTACTTCGACATACCTACAAGCTCGCTCATCCGGGTCGGTCGGTCTTGTGTAAGAGGTGTGGAGAACCTTGTTCACTTCCACGAGGGTCATCCCTACTCGGACCGGCCCGAAGCCATCAAACCGAAGGGCAGAATCCACCTGAGCATTTGTTTCTGCCGCCAAGAAGGCACCGATCACGAACAAAAATGAAATGCGAAGCATGCGGAGAATTCTAGACTGTCTGCGCCGTGTTTCCTGGTCATTGGACTGGTTGTGGGCCAACCGGGACATAACTAAAATTGGTGCACCTTCCCGGTGGACGGTGATCCGACCGGAACTTCTTGCAGAATTGGGATTTCTATCTGGCTCTTTATGCAGGTGGGTTGTATCGGGGCTGTTCTGCTAGCGAGGCCACCACTTGATCTCTGACCATTCGGGGGGAACAGCTTGCGCGCCGCCTCTGCAATTACTTCGAGTTCCTGAACTAATTGGCGGCAGGCGGGACAAGCCTTCACATGGGGATGGTCTTCGCGGTCTGCGCCGGAATTGATCAGGTCGGAGAGTTGACGCTGGAACTCTTCGCAGTTAAGTTTGCGCGCATGTTTGGCCATCGTGCGCTCCAGTTGCGCCGAGTCTATCAGGTGTGCTCACAACAGGTCGAGGCGGTCTAGGATGCCGGCTAGTCTTCTTTCTCCGGGCGGGTCGGGGACAATCCGGAAGTTATGTTTTCGGCAACAATGCGCGGTGGGTGTTACTCAAGTAATTATTTCCGGGCGGTCGGTGATATGTCCAGAGCACCAGAACCGTGAAGAGAAGACGAGAAGTCACTGTTATCCGCGCAGAACGTTTCGAAGAGCAGGACTGCGGAGTGCTCATTCACGCAAGTACTGGTTCGACTACCTTTCGCTTTGGTGGCAGAAGTGCCAACAGGACTCCGCCGACCACAAGGAATACGATCACATCAGTAAAGTTCCTGTGGACGCCGTGAATCCAGGCTTCCACGCTTTGAATAGCCATCACTACGCCATGGGAGATGTGCCACCAAGCGGCCAGGGCAATCATCGAGCGATGCTCAGATGGTCTCCTTGCGGCAACGAGCAGAGAGACCCCGACCGGAATAAAGAAGCTCAGAAACATCGGCTCGACCTCGTTCTTCTGCTCCAAAAGCCAGCTGGAATGCCGCAGGTCCATATAGAGCGGATAAATGATCGCCAGATTCAAAAGCCCCACGATCACCAAGACGATCCGTGTTAGGCGTTCTCTTTTCACATTGACCTCGTGTGAGCGAACTTGTTGCGAGCGCAGCAGCTGCGCAGAGGATTCACAAACTAGCACACCCGCAAGCAAAAGACAAAATCTGCATCACGGCTGCTGATCCATCGCGTGGAGGTGCTCAAACGACAGAAAACTGTCGTGAATAGGCAAAGCACTCATTAACGTGTTCTGGGCGAGTGATGGGCCATCCGGACGTTATACGATGATCAACTCAGCTCTTGCGTCATCTGCGCCGGTTGATTCAAATCTCCACATTGGGCGACGCACAGTCGCCATATGATGGAATCCGGGAGTTGGTTCAGAGGATGAGATTGGCATCGGTTCGATTGGCCGTTTTTGTGGTCTTGTGTGGTTTGTTGTTTACGGCGCTTTCGCAGGCGCAGCAGCTGCCCCCGATCGAGCCCCCGAAGCCGATGCCGGGAACTCGTGCGGATTCGCCGACGATCCGAATAACAACGAATGAGGTGCTGGTGCCGACGCTCGTGGAGAAGCCGCATGGGGGCGGCATTGTCTACGGGCTGAAGCAGTCGGATTTTGTGGTGGAAGACAACGGGGTTCCGCAGAAGATTCATGTGCAGGAGGAACTGGACACGGCGCCCGTGGCTCTCGTTGTCGCGATGGAGGAGGGAAGAGCCGGTGCACTGGAATTTCAGAAGCTGGAAAAGCTGGGGCCGCTGCTCGATGTGTTTCTGACCGATCCGCGGAGCCAGGCGGCGCTGGTGGGGTTTGGATCGAAGCCGCGGCTGATACATGACTTCACGCACTCAGAAGAAGAGCTGGCGGCGAGTTTGCAGGAGCTTGAACAGGGAGACGGCGGGGCGGCGATTCTGGACACGATCAGCTATGGAGTGGATCTGCTGCAGGACCAGCCGAAGGAGTACCGGCGGGTGTTGCTGCTGATCAGCGAAGAACGCGACCACGGAAGCAAGCACACCAAGCCGGCACAGCTTGTGAGCAAGATTGGGCGGTCGGATGTGCTGGTGCTGAGCATCTCGTATTCGCCATCAAAGGCGGAACTGGCGCACGACATCAAGGACAATGGCGAGGACCGCGCTCTGAACATGGTGTCCACCCTGGTGATGGCGGTGCAGGCCTTCAAGAAGAATGTGTCGAAGCAGATTGCGATCATGAGCGGCGGAGAGTACACCACGTTTACCGGCGACCGGCGCTTTGAAGCGCGGGTGATGGAGGCGGCGAAGGATGTGCGGAATCGTTATTTGATTACCTTCAGTCCTTCGGACCCCGCGCCGGGTTTGCATACGATTCGTGTGCACACGGTGGAAGATTATGGGGCAAAAATTATTGCGCGCGCGAATTATTGGAGGGAGCCGGGGCAGTAACCGCCGACATACGGCATCACGAGAGATTATTCGCGCGTTGAGAAAAAGCAGAAAGCATATCCTTCGTTCTCTCCGCTTCGCCACCCCTTCGCGCTGATGCGTGATGGAGCCCGAAACGTGCGGAACTCAGGATGACACCTCTGAGGAAGAGATACCGGGGGGCACGCCTAAAGCCGTGCCCTTTCAAAGTAACAATCATTTCAGCAGCGTGTGAGCCGTGCGCTTTCAAAGCTGATGCCGCAACCGTGAGTGGTGGAAGTCGTGCGCGATCGCAAGGCTGGCCTATGCTCACGCAGCGGCGGCAAGGGGTTGTTCCTTGCGGTACCTCGGCAATGCGAAAGCTACTGCGATGATCCAGATAAAGCCAGGGAAGCGTGTGAGTGGAATCAGGAAGAGAAGTTGCGGGCTGATGAGGTGGAAGACGCTCAGTTCGCCACAGGCTGCGAGAAACAGGCCGAGAATCATGATCCATCTAGGGATGAGTTTCTTGAGGCCCGCCGACACGGAGACGCCGGCCATCAGCAGACCCATGGGGATGGAGAATCCGGGCCCACCAAAGGCGTAGGACAGGTAATTGAGGGCCACCAGGATGGGTGGATTTGAGGCGACCGCGGGGCGAATCAGCGTCCAGGCCGTGAATCCGGCCGCCAGGCTGTCGAAAACGCAGAGGAATCCGCCGAAGAGGGCGATGGTCGCACCGGCTGCGCGCACACCTAGAAACTGCAGGCGGCTCACGACAACGGCGGTGAAGAGGCCGAGGCAGATGTTCGCACCTGTTTGCAGAAAAATGCAGGCAAGCACACGCGAGGTTTGCGTCTGGAAGAACGTCGCGATGACGGCGGGCGACTCCCATGGGCCTGGCCAGTAGGGCAGGCCGCCGTACATCGTGACAGGGAAGAGGCCTGCGTTGAACAGAACCGTATAGAGAATCGCAAGCAACCAGAGCGGTGGGCCTTGATGCTTGATATTCAAGCTTGAGGCGATGTGCGGCGTTGTCAAAGTCATATTCCGCTCCTCAGGGGGGAAGGATGAATTTGCGAGCCGGAAGCGCGTTCTCGATGACGATCGACGGAGCGTATCCATAGCTCGAAGATGAGGACGTTGATGGAGAAGCCGATCCAGAACGCGATGCCGAAGAACTGCTGCGGCAGAAGATGTGTGAGCCGGGCGGTTGCAAAGAAAAGGCCCATCACTGGACGCGTGGTGGCGATGCCGAGCAGGATGGCGATGGCTCGTAGTTGCCAGCGGTGTTCTTGCGTCCTGTCAGCTTGCCGGCGGTATGCCCGGGCGCGGGCAAGAGAAAGGACGAAGAGCGTGTCGAAAAACAGGACGGCGGATCGCTCGGTCCAGCCCCCAACGGAGTAGAGGCTCATGGCGTAGGCGGTGAGACCGACGATGGCGCCGAGGGTATAGAAAGCGCGGTTTATCCAGACGGGACGGTTGGCGGAGCGGAAAACAATGAACGGCGTAAGCAGGACGAACAGCAAAGCGGGGAAGATATGGGCCAGAGTGAGCAGCGCGTGGGAGGCAAAGACTTTATCGAGCGCGGCCACCTCGGGTGGGCCGTTGTGTGAGGGGTTGGCAATCGCGACGACGCGCCGCAGGACCACCGCGACGGAGATGACGATGCAGATCCAGAAGCCTGCTCGGAGCCAGGTGGGGGATCTCAAGGTGGTCTGAGGGACGGGGGCGGATTTGGGCTGCTGGAGCATCAGCGACCTCCCACTGACAGGATCAGAGCTTAATATTAGTTTTACATATTGTCAAATGTAATTAAGACGCATAAGATGGAGTTCAGTGGAAAGCAACGGAAATTCTTCCTGCAAGCGCCCTTATGAGCTGGGCAAGCGCCTCGAGCAGATGGGGCGAACCAAGGTGGCAGTGCTGTCTGCTGCCCGGATCCAGCTAGAAACGGGCGGGATGCGTGACTTCTCGATGGAGTCATTGGCGAAGGCAAGCGGTGTGACCAGGCAGACTATTCACAATCTCTTCGGCACGAGAATGGGAGTGCTGGAGACGCTATTCGATCAGATCGCGCGGGACGCAGGCATGGAGCGCATGCGCGAAGTGATGATGACAAGCGATGCGGGGGCGATGCTCGACGGATTCATCCAGGTATTCTCGAATTTCTGGATGAAGAATAGGTTGTTGCTGAAGCGAATTCATGGTATCGCGGCGGTTGATCCCGAGTTTGGAGAGGCAATCCGGGCAAGAAACGAGCGCCGGAAGATGGGGGCATCACGGGTTATCGGGCACCTCGGCGATCAGGTGCGCGGACAAACATCCGAGATGATTGCATGTCTCGTTGCGTTGACGTCGTTCGAGTTTTTTGATGCTTTGGTGGAGTCGCTGGGGAAGGCGGAGGCGGCGGAGCAGCAGTTGCCGGGACTGATCAGAAGAGCGATACTGCTGGACCGATCCTGACCTTCAGGCTGTAACTGCGCTCCATGACAGGGAGTTACTGAACGGCAATCACCTATGCGGGTTTGACCGACCGGCTGAGATTTCGAACCACGCCATAGATCACGATTTCGATCCATAGAACCGTGATTCCAGTAATCGCCAAGTCGGTCATAAACCGCTGAGATCCTCGGACTCCGTGCGGAATGCCGGATGCGGCTGCGTGGACGAGTGCGAAGACAGCGGCAAATAGAAACAAACACGCCATGGCGATTCTGTCGCTCGTCAGTCGTTCCCGTTTGGAATGGACAGGTGGAGTGTTCCGATACCAACGAATGTACCAAAGCAAAATAACGACGATTCCGAAAGCGGAACTGAAATACTCCAGAATCCCGTACCAGGGGCGAGGACCGAGCTGCGGAATTGAAATGGTCGTGCTCAGGAAGTGCCAGTGGTCGGTGACCCATCCGGGGTGGGTGAACGCGTCCCAGAGGATGTGTGTGGCTATACCCACGAAAATGGAGAACACGATCATCGCAAGGCGGGAAAAGGCGTTAATGGGGGTGGCGTGGGGGCCACGATCAAGTCTTTCTCGAGCTCCTTCGGGCAGGCAGGCGGCGAGCGGCTCCCTCGCAAAGCGATAAAACAGCCAGAGCACTGCGAGACTGAGAGGCAAGTCCAATTCAAAAATGCCAGTTAATGTGTGGCCAAATCTGTTGTGCTGTCCAAATGGAAGGAAATACTCGAAATCGGGAGCAAAGCAGCCGACAACCAGGGCGGACATGATGAGACGCGTGCGCTGGAATGCCAGAGCTGCGGCAGCGTGGGAGAGGGTAAAAGGCATTATGAGAATTATGACGGTTTTGCGGGCGCGTGGGTGATACGGGCTGAGGCCGTTCAACTTTTGGAACTAATTCGTCAGCAAACCCGAATCATCGATCAGAATCAAGAGCACTGCGATCGAACCATTCAGGGCGGCCGGCGGCATGTTTGATGTCGGCGCTGGTTTTCCCGGTGCGGCGAAAGAGGTCTCCGATCGCGTCGAGGAAGCCCCATGGGCCGATCGGTTCAACTGCGATGTATCGGTCGAGTTGGCCGGCTGCGGCTATTGCGTCCTGCTCGCCTTTCAAGATTGGATCTTCGAGCCAGTACCAGTCTTGGGGCGCGCCCTCGCGGAGGATAAAACCGGCTTTGCCGTCGGGGTGATCGCGATCCCAATCGGCGTAACGAAATGTTTCGTTGATGCCGGCGGCATAGAGACAGCGCATGAGTGTTGTTACCGTTATGCCTGCTTGAGGCGCAGCCGGGTCGCCGTAAGGCCAGGAGGTTAGCCAGCAGCAGTCGTATATCCTGCCGAGGACTGTGAGTTGGGTGATGACGAAAGGGCGGAGATCGAAGCCAGAACCGGGCAGGACCTGGGCGATGATGGTGTCATCGATATCGATGTAGAGGGTTGTCTTTCGTTGCACTTGATCGAACTCCACGACTCGATATCACTGTATTTTAAGTATTGCTTCGAATGCACGGGTATCGTTTCCTATTGCGATAGTGAATGCGGGGTTACTCGCGCAAGTCATTCATGGTAATCTCTATCTAGACACTTGAGAGTGGACTGAGAACGCAAGAGGAGTAATACCGCCGTGCTGGCGACTGCTAAGAAAACTACCCTGATCGAACGCTTCCGCACCCACGAGAAGGACACGGGTTCCCCCGAGGTCCAGATCGCGATTCTGAGTGAGCGGATTGGCGAATTGACCGAGCATTTCAAGACCCACAAGAAGGATCACGCTTCGCGGCGTGGCCTCCTGATGCTCGTAAGCAAGCGCCGCCGTCTGCTGGACTACCTGAAGACGCATGATTCCGATCGCTATCGCGACGTAATCGGCAAGCTCGGTATCCGCAAGTAATCAGAAAGACAACGTTGACCCGGAAGCGCCCAGACCGGATTTTGGTCACGGCCCCGTTTTATTCAGAACCTGGGGCCATGGTGTACCTGGCTAATCGCAAGTGCCGCCAGGGCCGACGCAGAACTGTCGCCAGTGGGCGAGCTCCAGTTTCTGCGCGGCCCGGGCATTTTGCTTCCGTGCAGTCGCATTCGGCGGCTGCGGCGCATCCATACACCTTCCGCATTTCCGGTAATTCCTACCCAAAAGTTTCCCAAGTGAAAAATGAAACGAGGACTCTATGTCTAAACAAGAAGTGACAGTCGAGCTTGCTGGTGGCAAGCGTCTGGTCTTTGAGACCGGGCGCATGGCCAAGCAGGCTTCTGGTGCTGCACTGGTCACCACGGGCGAAACCGTGGTTCTGGCCACCGCGGTCGCGTCTCCTGACCCTCGGGAAGGCATCGACTTTTTCCCCCTCACGGTGGACTACCGCGAGTACACGTATGCCGGCGGACGCATCCCCGGCGGATTCATCAAGCGTGAAGGCCGGCCCAGCGAGAAGGAAATCCTGACGGCGCGGCAAATCGACCGTCCCATCCGGCCGTTGTTCCCCGATGGATTCAAGAACGAAACGCAGGTCATCGCGCTGGTTTTCTCCGCAGACAAGCAGAATGACCCCGATGTAGTTGGCATCAACGCCGCGGCGTGTGCGCTGGCACTCTCTGATATTCCTTTCAGCGCTACGGTTGGCGCGGTGCGCGTGGGCCGGGTAGATGGCGAGTTCGTGATTAATCCCACCTACGATGAGCGTGCAGCGACCACAGTCAACATCATGGTAGTCGGCCACAAGGACGGCATTGTGATGATCGAATCCGGTGCGAAAGAGGAGACCGAGGAAGTCATTCTCGCCGCCATCGAATTCGCGCACATAGAAATCAAAAAGATTGTGGCCGCGATTGAGGAGTTGGTGTCGAAGGCCGGCAAGCCCAAGCGTTCGTTTGCAGCGCCGGAATTTGACGAAGCTTATTTCGGTGAACTCAAAGCGAAGGTCGGCGATCGCCTGAAGGACGCACTCGACACCAAGGCTCACGCCAAGACCGAGAGCTACGCGTTGGTCAAGCAGATCAAGGACGAGCTTGCTGCCGGACTTCCAGCCGATGATCCAAACGCGAAGAAGAAGCTCGCGACCTATTATGAGCATCTGCGCGAGAGGTTGTTCCGCGAGCAGGTGACCAAGGATCGCATTCGCCCCGATCGCCGTGCGTTCGACGAGATTCGCGCAATCAGCATCGAGACAGGCGTTCTTCCGCGCACTCACGGTTCAGCGCTGTTTACGCGTGGAGAGACACAGGCTCTCGTTACCGCGACGCTTGGCACCGCCGATGAAGGTCAGCGCCTCGAGTCATTCGAAGGCGAGAAGAAGAAGACCTTCATGCTTCACTATAACTTCCCGCCCTTTAGCGTTGGTGAAACAGGACGTATGACCGGCGTGGGGCGTCGCGAAGTGGGCCATGGTGCTCTCGCAGAGCGCGCCATCTCCGCAGTTCTTCCCGCGGCAGAAGACTCGCCCTACACTATTCGCATTGTCTCCGACATTCTCGAATCCAACGGTTCTTCGTCGATGGCCTCGGTTTGCGGAGCAAGCCTCGCACTGTACGACGCAGGCATCAAGCTGAGCGGCTCGGTGGCTGGCGTGGCGATGGGCCTTGTGAAGGAAGGTGACGACTTCGCCATCCTTACCGACATTGCCGGAGCGGAAGATCACTACGGCGACATGGACTTCAAGGTGGCTGGCACGCGGAAGGGAATTACCGCGCTGCAAATGGACATCAAGATTGGCGGACTGACCCGGGAGATCCTGCAGCAGGCAATGGAGCAGGCGAAACGCGGCCGGCTTTTCCTGCTGGACAAGATGGATGCGGTCCTCGATGGACCTCGCACGGAGCGTTCGCAGTACGCGCCGCGCATCGAGACAGTCATGATTCCGACCGACAAGATCCGCGATCTGATCGGCAAGGGTGGCGCGACGATTCGCGGCATCATCGAGCAGACCGGCGCTAAGATCGATGTCGACGATACAGGCAAGGTCAGTGTTGCTTCGAGCGATGCCGACGGTCTTAAGAAGGCACTCGAGATCATCGGGAACCTCACAGCCGTGCCGGAAATCGGCAAGGTTTATCTGGGCAAAGTCGTTCGTCTGGCTGAGTTCGGCGCATTTGTCGAGTTGTTCCCGGGCACCGATGGCTTGCTGCACATTTCCGAAATTGCAGAGCATCGCGTGAAGGAAGTGAAAGATGAGTTGCGCGAAGGTGACCAGGTGATGGTGAAGGTTCTGGCCATCGAGGGCAACCGGATCAAGCTCAGCCGCAAGGCGCTCATCCGCGAGCAGAAGGCTAAGCTGGCGCAGTCGGCACCTGCCGCAGAGGCTCCTGAGCCCGTCGCTGGCGGTACTGAAACTGAAGAAGCAGCAGCTGCACCGGCGCGTCCTCGGCATGAATTCGACGAACGTCAGCCGCGCACCAATCAGAGCACAATTCTGATTGAGGGCGGGGAAGACTTCGATGATGACGACGAAGAGGGCGAGGAGATCGACGAGGAGAACGAGCCCAACTTCAACCGCGCCGATGGCACGCCGGTTCCTGTGGGCCAGGTTGCGGGCGGAGCTCCCAGGCCTGTTGGAGCTGGCGGAGCAGGTGCAGCGAAGGACAACAACCGTCGTCGGCGTCGCCGTCGCGGCGGACGCGGTGGACAGGGTGGCGGCGGCGGTCGCTAATTTGGCTGCTTTTTCGCTGAAAGTACACGCATGACAAGAATGCCCGAGCCTCAAGCTCGGGCATTCTTCATCGGAGCTGGCGACGCTAAGCTTTGGTCAGAACCCAAATTGAGTCAGTCTCTTCTCAGCAGCTCATTCACCTTCGCCATTACCTTGAACGCATCGGCAACGTACACCACATCGGCCTTGCCGCGGGTCCAGCCGCAGTTTGTATCCAGCGAAATAGCTCTGCGCTCGCCGATGAACCGCCAGCCCACCACGTGTGGCTCCTCGCCATGGCAGCAAGTGGATAGGCCCTTCGCGTGCCGTGGCGTCGATCCCGTTTGCCCCACCTGGTTCATGTGAGTGAGGAAGGGAAGTACCGGCTGCCCGTCGCCTCCCTGGTCGACAAGCGATTTCGAACTGCCCAGCGAAGCGCCAGTGCTGTTCAAAAAATTCAGAATGAGATCGCCGGCTTCGGCGGCGTGTATCTGCCCGTCAGGCTGCTTCTTGGTCCACCCCGCACCGGCGACAAAGAGCATCTTCGCATCCGGCCGAATCGTCTGCGCATCCTGCGCCGGCACGCGTAGTTCAGTCACCGTCGTGCGCAAGACAGGCAACTGCACGGCGACCTTTTCAATCTCGACATCGCTCCCCTTGTTTGCGAACGGCGCATGCATTCCCCCCTCAAGAAGGAGGAACCACGGCCGCGCCGTCTGTGTGATCGTCGCTTCGATGCGCTGCCGATAGAACCAGCGTGACACCTCAATGCAAGCATCGCCGCCAATCGACGTGATATGCGTGTCCACGAACCCGCCCATGCGATGCGCCACCCCCGCGGCAATTCGCGCAAATCGAGAGCTGCCCGGCGCGAGAACAATCGTTGCATTCGCGGCCTTGCAAAGAGCCAAGCAGGCAGCCGCATCGCTGGCGTAGCGCGCATGTGCAAACGCTCCACCCGAGACGCCAAGCACGCGCGTGCCCGAGCTAACGATCGAACTGGCCACCGACTTTGCATCCACGGCAACGATGCCGATCGCGAGGCATGCACCCAGCCGGGTGGCCAGCACTTTGCCAGCCGTCACCACCTCGAGCGAAGCCTTTGTCAGTTCAGAACCCGCTTCGTCCGCATGCGTTAAAACCAGAATCGATTCCGCCATTACTTCGCTCCAATCCACTCGACGAGTTCCAGTGCGATGGCATCGGCGGCCATGTCCTTGACCACGCGCGTCTGTCGCTGTTGTTTTGGCAGGCTCGCCGAAACATACTCCAGCCGATTCTCCGTGAGTAACGTCGGCTTTGCCCTCAGCAGTGCAGGCATCACCGTCCGCATGTTGACCATCCCTATCTGCGGATTGTTGCGCGGCTCAGGAAGGTTGCCCGTGGCCCATCCCAGCACGGCCGGTGCCCCTTCGCAAACGGACACCTGGTGCCTACCTCCCTCCACGCGCTCCAGTACCTCGAACGATCCGTCCTCGCGCATCGCAATCTGGTCCACGCCCATGAACTGATCCGTGATGCCCAGTCGCTCGCCGACAATCTGCAAGGTTACGCCCGCACCGCGCGTTGCCGATTCCCATCCGCCAAACAGGAGAAGCTTCGCCTTTTCTAGGCCCGCGATCGCATCGATTGCGTCGGTCAGCGCTGCGGCTGTGGCATGCGAATCCGCGAATCCACTCACCGGCGCGTCAATCGCAACCAGTTCAAAGCTTACCTTCTGCGCGATGGTCATCATTACCTGCTGCAGCTTTGCCTTCGGTCCGAGCGAGACCAGCCAGAGCTTGCTTCCCGGATGTTTTGCCACGAGATTCGCAGCCTCATAGAGCGCACTCGCCGCCCACGGGTCAAGCACCGCCGGCAGCATCATTTCGTTCTTGAGCCCAGGCCCTTTCGGGCCCATCACCGGCTCCAGCGTCTGGAGCGGATCCGGCACGATGCCGGCGCAGACAACGATGTGTAATTGCATGAGTTTCTGGCTCCTGGTTTCTAGCGTGAGGTTGTCCACCTCCCTGGCATTGACTGGATGCCGAGGTGAGAGGGGGAGGGTACGGGCTTTTAGCACGTACATCATGAGTCCAAATATGCATGAGGCCTTAGCCCTTGAATTTATAGGCGTCAATGTAAGGGCTAAAGCCCGTACCCTCCACTGAAGCCTGTGTCATCCCTTGAATCCACTGAATCTTGTGCATTCCTGCACGGCAGCCAAAAACTCCTGCTGCCTTTTTAGTTTTCGGCAGAATGTAATCCCCCCGAGCCCGCGCGAAACACAATATTGGTCAGCCCATCAGCGGCGGTTTGGGAGCAGTTCCACAGGCATGCGCCGCAGTGCACGCACTTCTCGCGCTCGAAAACCGGCACGCATTCCGGTCCCAGTGATAGCGCCTGCCCAGAGCACATGGCTATGCACGTCTTATCGTCGCAGCGGATGCAGAGGTCCGCGTCGCGAAATACCACATGGTCGGCGTACCCAGGCAATGCCTGCACCTTTCCGCCCATCAACAATGCGTCCTGGTGCGAGACAAGGACCCTGCCGTCAAATGCGACCTCGGGCCATCCCCGTGTCGACATCAGTGCATCGTGCAGAGGGCGCCCATCTTCCATTGCGAGCATGGCGGCTTCTCGACGCTTCAACTCTTTAAGCGAACGCACAGTGCGTTTTCTGATCTGCTTGTGGGTGGGTGGAACGGTCGTGACCAACGACAGTCGTCCGCCCGTAAGCCCCGCGAGCGCCATGCCCATGAGCCCGGCGACAAATCCGCGATGGAATCCGTTGCGCGCATTCATGGCTTCGCGTGCGTTCTGCTCGATCCAACTGACACGCCGACGCAATTCGTAAGTGGCGGCAAGATTCTCCCGCGTAAAGCTGCGCCGGTCATGGAGCAGATCAATTATCGCTTCGCCAAGTTGCACGCCGGTCGTCCATGCCTCGTCCACGCCCGACCCCGCCAGCATGTTCGTTGAGCCCGAGCCTTCTCCGATGCGCGCGTAGCCATCGCCCACCAGGAACGGTTCACCGTGCATGCCAGATTCATCCAACGACTTAGCGCCCCAGGAGCGCAGCGTACCGTCTTTCAAATGACGCCACAGAGCCGGATGCTGGATAAAGTGCTGCAGATAGCGATACGCTGTACGGCCCGGATCGCCAAGCCACGACGGCACAAAGATGCCGACCGACGCCAGCCGTTCAGGATGCACATACAGGAAGCCAAAAATCTCCGGCTCGGGATAGCCGAAGGTATGCCATACGGTTCCAGCCTCAAGCGTTGTATTCTCGGGCAACTCGATCACGAACTTCATGCCAATCGCCCACTCGCGCTTATCGTGGCCCTGCGGCATTCCAACACGTTTGTCGATCGCCATACCAACGGCGCCGAACGGCCCGTCGCCGACAACCGTGAGTCTGGCCCGCACATCCATACCCGCCACAAATCCCGACTCCGGCGATCCTTGTTTGTCCACACCTTGATCTGTCAGGCGGATCCCGGCAACCATTTCGCCGTTTCGCTCTGCGTTCTCTCTAAACAGGGGTTCGCTCACAGGCATCGCCGGCCAGATCTGTACCAACCCCGAAGCCATCAGTTGCGCACCCACCCACTGGTTGAACTGGCCAATCGACATTACCAGGCCACCGTCTTTGTGCAGGAATCGCGGCGTCCACGGCAAATGAAAGGCATCGTCCCGGACACCGAGCGTTGCACTCAGCGCGCGCAAGATGCGATCCCCTATCCGCAAAAGAAGCGGCCGGCGACTTGCGCCAATCGGATCGAGCAGATAGAGGATTCGTTCCCGCGTCACCGGCGCAGTCATCGCAACGTCGGCCGGGTTGAAGTCAGGAAAGCTTTCGCGAATGCCCCGCGCCGCTGTCACCACGCCGCTAACGCCTGCCGCTATATCATCGGCACGCTCGTAGCACAGCACCTGCAGCGGCAGCCCCGGCGCAACTTTGCTTTCAAATGCAGGATCGGCGGGATTCTTATTCCAGGCGTGTGTCAGCGTGCTCAGGAATCCGCCCATCGCCGGACCGAATCCGACGCATGCGATATCAGCTTCCATCGAAGCGCGTTCGATTGCCGGCGCACTACTCTCTTCCACTTTCATGTTCATGCTGGATAATCCAGAGCTTCAGGAATCATCACCTTGCTCACGATCTCGGCTGCCCGATCCTTTGCCAGCCGCGAGCCGCTAAGGCAACTGCACAGTTTGTTCTGAAGCCGCAGAAAGTCGCCTGTCCCCGCGCAGTTTGCGCATGGCCCAGCCTTCATCGGATGTCTGCCATCCACGCCCACGACGTCTACCGCCATGGCGGCAATGCCCGGCATGGTTTCCTCAAGCTCCTCCAACTCGGCTGCGGAGAAGCAGGTGCTGCACCCGCGTTTGTCCCATGCCGGATGCTCGTTGTATCCGAATACCAGTTCTGCACAGATGCGCGAAACCTCGCCGGCTGCCTGCGCTGCCTGCACATGGCATAGATCGCTCAGAAACTGCACTGTGCCCGCTAGTCCATCCGCTACCGATGCGTCGGCCGCACCGCGCTGCTCCAACTCCAGCACGTCGAGAATCTGTTGTCTCGATGCCAGTAGCCAGCAGAGCGCATCGGCCAGCGGAAAGGTCACGCCCTGCCGTTGTCCGTGATAGAGCTTGTTACCCGCTGCGTCGGTGGCTCTTTGCAGATACTCAAGCGTCCAGAGCCACATGTGCATTGTCGAAGCCAGCGTGCATGCGCCAGTACCGGGACGGGTTTCCGCAATCGTCCGCATCTCGTCAGCCCACGCACGCATCTCCGCCAGAAAAACTTCCGACGTCATAGTCACGGTCAGGTGGCGCCTTTGCACGGCCTCAGGCCCCTCGTAAGTCGCCTCAAGCTGTGCATCCATCCACTTGCTGGCCAGGAATCCCGGACAGTCTTCAGTGATGCCGTATCCCCCCATCAGGCTCACGGCCTCGCGCATCAGGTTTGCGCCGTGGCCCGTGTTCCATAGCTTCGTTGCCGGGCACAGCACATTCGCTTCGGCATCCTTAAGCACAAACTGCACCAGCGGATCGGCCGCAATCTCTTCGCGTCGCGGATCTGACTCGCGCATATTCAGCAACTCGATAGCGCGCTGCTCGCTTTCGCGCAATGCTTTAACTTCCGCGCGCCCGCCCACAACGCCGCGCCCAGCCAGGATCGCTGTCTTTTGTTTTTCAATCGGATCGAGGTCGTCAAACAGCCGAGCCGCAGCAAAACCCAGGGAGGCCGCAGCCTCGCCGGTCGCCCATACGTCGACGAGTCGATGGAGCGCATCCTCTCGTTGCTGGATGCCTTGCTCGTAGCGCACAGTTCCAGGCTTCGCGCCCTCGGCCCCGCGGAACCGTCCGCGCTGATACCGGATCACCGGCTCAACAGCTGACAACAGTTTCGCAGCCGTCATCAATCCCACTGTTACGCGTGTTCTCCGGAAAACCGCTTCAATCACTTCACCATGGTTGAAATTCGGAACGATCACGCCGTCTCTCACCGTGTAACCGCCAACGATGCGGCTGGCCGGCACCTTCAGGTTGAAAATGGGATCGCCCGTTGAGGACAACTGATGCACCAGTTTCTTCGTAGCCGTGCCGGGATCGAATGTGCCTTCGTCCGTCTCCTCCAGAATCACCACGCAACTGCCTTTGATCTGCGGATCGTCGGAGGTCACCGCCGCCGTTACAAAATTCGCAAAGGCAATATTCGTGATGAACCGGCCGCGCTTCTCGACCTGCAGCCACGGCTCCTCGTCCTTGCGCCATCCCGCCACGCGAACTTTGCCGCTCAGCATCCCGGTGTCGACACCGACGTAGGGAATCGGTTCGGTCAGCACGAAGGCTCCGCGCCAAGGCTTGCGTTCGTCCCCGGGTTGTGGCGGAGCACAGAGGCTCATGTAGTGCGAAGCCTGCTCAGGTGTTCCGCGCTCGTGAATCGGAGCCAGCGCGAGAAATCCCGCCAGGCTGGCCGTTGCTGCGCCGCCGTCCACCCATGCCAACTCAAATGCAGCGAGCGCCAGCGCAAGATTCTTTGGGCCAGAGATGAATCCGCCTTCTTCCGGTTCCATGAATGCGCCGGTAATTCCCGCCCGGTCGAAGGCCTCCATCATCGCGTGCTTCGCAGGAGTCCACTCGTGACTATTGCGCTCTCCAGCGGCGACCATGTGCGCCACCGTGCCACGGGCTACCGTTCGCGCCGACTGTACCAGCATATGCAGATCGTAGCGATCGGAAAATCGCCACTGGATTTGGCGAAGTGGATCGCCAGGCAGGGTAAGCATCGTGGGAGTTGTGGTCGTCGCAGACGTCGCCATAAAAGCGCACCTCAAGCAGCGGTGTCATTGTCCCGAAAATGACACGCCCCGGCATGTGACTCGCATCACGACGACAGTGAGCTTGTTCGCCCCGCGCAAAAAAGACGGCGGTGTCGATATCCGAAGAGCATAAGACTCTTTTCTTGGACAAGTTCTGATGTTTGAAGTGAAGTGGCACTCGTCACAACGAGAAAGAGTTAACGACGCAATTTAGTCCCTGCATTTGTGACCACTATCACTGCCAGCAGGGTCTCAAAAGGAGTCTTCTCAGAGGTGCAATCCCCGCCATAGGTTTCAGTGCAAGCGGCAATTCCGCTGCGGGGAAGCCATGTACGGGAACGCGATTGCTCACTCCGCGTAGAGGAAAGACGGCCGCATGACCAAAGCCGCACGTTTCGTAGCATTCTTCGTCGCAATTGTTGCCGGTCCAGCCGATTGGCTCTCCACTCTTTTAAGATTTACTCGACTTCAGAGAGCGTCTGTGATCAGCCTCTTCGCCCTCGTGGTCTTCCTGGCGCCCCATCGACTCGCGGCGCAGACTGACTGCCTCGCCTGCCATGGGGACAAGACGATGCAGGATGCGGCCGGTCACAGCATCTCCGTCGACGGCGACAAGTTCAGCGCCAGCATCCACGGCAGCCTGCAATGTAATAACTGCCACGCCGATATCAAGCAATACCCGCATCCCGACCACGTTGCCAAGGTCGATTGCAAGTCGTGCCATGCCGACGAGGCTTCAAAGCTCACCAGCAGCGTTCATTCCTCCTCGAAGGAGCATCCGTGCACAAGCTGTCACGGAAATGCCCACGAGATCTTTCCCAAGACCGATGCGCGCTCGGCCGTATATCCGCTTAACGTGCCGAAGACCTGCGGACAGTGTCACAGCGATGGCGCAATGGCATCAAAGAAAGGTCTGCCCAGCGTTTATCCGCACTACATGGACTCGATCCACGGTTTCGCTCTCAGCAAGGAAGGCCTCCTCGTCGCGGCTAACTGCCAGAGCTGTCATGGATCGCACGGCATTTTGAGCCACAAAGATCCGGCCAGCCCGACCTACAAGTCAAATATCCCCAAGACCTGCGGCACCTGCCACGCCAAGATCAACGACGACTACCAGGCCGGCGCCCACGGTCATGCGGTGGCGTCAGGAAATCTGAAGGCTCCAGTCTGCACTGACTGCCACACCGCACACGCCATCCTGCAGCCCACGGAATCTGAATTCCGCACGCAGTCCACGCCGATCTGCGGCTCCTGCCACAAAGACAAGCTTTCTACATATCGCGACACCTTCCACTCGCAGCTCGGCTCGCTCGGCGGATACGTCGAGACAGCACGCTGCTGGGATTGTCACGGCGCTCACGAGATATATCCCGCGTCGGACCCGCGCTCGCCCGTCAGCAAGGCAAACCTTGTAAAGACCTGCGGCAGATGTCACACCGGCGCGAACCTCAGCTTTGTTCAATACCAGCCGCACGCCAATGCACACGACCGAAAGCTCAATCCGGCGCTCTTCTACGTGCGCCTCTTCATGAACCTGTTGCTTGCGAGCGTGCTGACGTTCTTTGTGATTCACACGATATTGTGGCTGATTCGTTCCCGATTCGACCAGGTCAGGAGAAAGTCGGCAAATGGAGGGAAAGATGCCTGAGCTGGAACTAGAACCCACCGAAACTGAAGTGAAGAAGGAAGCAAGCGGCCGATTCTTCAATCGCTTCACCCGTGAGCAGCGTTACCTTCACGCCGTTTTGTTCTCCACGTTTCTCGGCCTTGCGGGAACCGGACTGCCTTTGCGTTTCAGCGAAAGCATCTGGGCACGCGGCCTTGCAGGCGCCGTCGGCGGATTCGGAGCCATTCTCTTCTTTCACAAGTTCTGCGCACTGGTGCTCAGCGTCGCGTTTCTCATCCATGTGAAGGAGATTTTCATGCGCGGGATCTTCCGCCGCGAGAAGGGAATCTTCTGGGGCGCCACTTCGATGGTAGCCAACTGGAAAGACGCGAAAGACATGTTCAACCACATGCGG
>Ga0210400_10002162_pt1 | contig 18596 bp, 18 predicted proteins | sample IncBWH26MmetaG_FD_155456 | JGI IMG/M metagenome (GOLD analysis project Ga0210400, IMG submission 155456) | Forest soil microbial communities from Barre Woods Harvard Forest LTER site, Petersham, Massachusetts, United States - Inc-BW-H-26-M | ecosystem: Environmental > Terrestrial > Soil >...
GGCCTTTAATGCGACTACCTCGGTCACGATCGGACGCGAGAACACCCGCGCTTTATCGAGTTGCGAGATATAAGCGTCAGCAATCCGTTTTTGTTCGTCGCTGTTGTAGAAAATAGCAGAACGATACTGAGTGCCTGAGTCGGGGCCTTGCCGGTTTAATTCTGTAGGATCGTGCGCGACCGAGAAAAACACCCGAAGCAGCTGTCCATAGGTTACCTGTGAGGGGTCGAAGGTGATCTTCACTGATTCCGCATGCCCGGTCTCGCCGGTGCTGACCAGTTCATACTGGGCATTGTTGGCGTCGCCTCCCGAGTATCCAGAGGTCGCGTTGACCACGCCCTTGACATGCTGGAACACGGCCTGAACGCCCCAGAAACAACCGCCTGCAACCACCGCGGTCTGCTTACTCTTGGTTGGGGCGATGGGTGCATCCACCGCAGGGTTCGGAATAGCTGCATTCGGCTTGTCAGCTGCGTTGCAAGCAATCACTCCGCCAAAGGTTGCAATCAATAGCACGATAGAAATGCGTGAAAAGGTGCCCATGAAAAACTCCTTTTTGGTCCCAGATCGATAATGAGTCCGTTCCCCTTAGAGTCGCCAGAATAGCAAAAGTTACGACCTTTCCGAGTCCCCCCGGCAGGAACTTTCAGCTCGGATGCGCATCAGATGATGCATGAGAGAGGTCGGCGCCATGAAAATCATGCTCGTTTCCATTGTAGGTCTTCTCCTGGTGTGTGCCGGTGCCTTGACGAGGGCCGCTGAATCGCCATCGACCTCCGACGGACGAACTGCGGTGCTTGTGGAATTGTTCACTTCTGAAGGGTGTTCCAGTTGTCCTCCGGCCGATTCGTTGCTCCAGAAATTAGATCAGCAACCCATCGCTGGAGAAGAGATGATCGTTCTCAGTGAGCACGTTGACTATTGGAACCACATCGGCTGGAAAGACCCGTACTCGGCTCGTTTCTACAGCGATCGACAGGGTACTTATGGCAAGCGTCTCGGTGCCGACGTCTACACTCCTCAAATGGTCGTCGACGGGACCAGCGAGTTTGTCGGCAGCGATCCGGCTCTGGCCGAGAAGGCCTTCGCCAAAGCATTGAACCGGCCGAAAATTGCTGTCCGGCTGTCGTCTGTTTCGACAAGCACGACAAATGTTTTGCTAGCTCATTTGGAAACGGCCGCGCTGCAGGAATCCTACGGTTTAAGTGAGGCCGACGTGTACGTTGCCGTCGCTCTCAACCGTGCGGAATCGCAGGTGTCTGGGGGCGAAAACTCCGGACGGAAGCTTTCCCACTCCGCTGTGGCTAAAAGCATTGTAAAGGTTGGAAGATTACGAAGAGGACAAATCTTTGCGCAAGATGTTCAACTCAAACTTGCCCCCGGCACCGATCCTCAGAATTTGCGTCTAGTCGCCTTTGTGCAGGAACCCGGCCAGGGTCGCGTGATTGGCGCGACTGTGCAGACGGTTGGCACGAGCGCGGCCAAGAAGAATTGAATGCCCCGAAAGGCTCGCGGCGACTCCCGGCGTCAGCCTCAACAGCGCGCCCGGCTGAATCCGCTGAATGTTCGGTTGTAGGTCGCGAGTTCATTCGTGCTCCTTCGACCCAGTCTGGCGGGAAAGAGATTCGACAGACGGTCCAGGTCACGAGCAGATGATCGAGAATCTCACCGCCCGGTCCTTTTGCAGCGAGCGTCCTGCTCCGGGTCAACTTAACATTCCTTGCAAATGAGTTCCCGTAGGACGATAATTTGTATCGCCTGTCTTTGTATCTTGAATAGTGCGTTAGACGTTTGACTATTTTTCTACCCAGTGAGCGGGAGTAGTTCAGCGGCAGAACGCCAGCTTCCCAAAACGGCGTTTTTCGGCAACTGAAGCAATTTAAAGCAACTCAGGGACTGCCAAGTACTCCAAATCACCGCAAGTATACACGTTTAACGGGAGTCGAATCGGGAGTTGCAAGAACGCCAAACTGCGAGAGTGGCGCTCTACCTAATTAGACCCACCTCCCGCACTCCGAGGTTCAGACTCCAAGCCGCCCCTCCGTTCCAGTAGCGGATCAGTTCACCGTGCGCTGCCGCAGCAAAGCTGTACTTCTCGCCCACCCGCAGCAGCACCGATCGTTCCACCCTACCTGTTTTGCTGCATCGGGGCTCAGGGGTGAAGGTTGCGCCATCCCCAAATTAGAACCGTAGTTGCGCCTCAAAAATGCGGCGTTGCTGGCACTGATCGGAACCACCCCGATCACGGCTCTCCTGTTGTGGACGTTCGTCTTCACCTTCTTCAATGTCCTGCGGGGTCTGGTTCCTGCGGCAATGCTGTTCCAGTCATTCATCCATGCGTTTGGTTGCTTCAGCTTTTCAAGGCTTTTTGCCCTCTCCTTTGGCGGCTGCCTCACGCATCCTGCCGAAAAAGCGACTGCCCCAAGCCTTAATGTCATTCTTCGAGAACCACTGTGGGGTCGCGCTGATGTACAGATGCACAGGTTGCTCGTCATGAATACGCTGAGCATCTTCCTTCGTGAGCCCGCCGTATGGACTATCTGGCCACAGTACAAAATTGCGGCTGAGTGCGTCCCGCACCATTTGGCAAACGATCTTTTTCGCCTTGTCACGGTGGGGCATCACTGACCTCTGCGATTCGGTTGTGCCTTCCTGATTTAGTGCCATCCATTCTTTGAGAGTCATTTCCTTCCCCTGCAGGCGTCGGCCCTTTCTGTCTGCGGGTTTTGGGCATTTCCACCGCTTTCGAAGCGAACGTTCAGTTCACCGTCGACCCACCGCAGCATCTTGATTCAGTCTCTTGTTCTGGATTCGCGAGCTCTCCGTGTCATCTGCCCGGTGTCAGGAAATGGCCCGAAGGTCTCATTGACATTGTGAGGCTGGGGCATAGGATTCTTCCCGCCTAAGAAAAGGAGCAATCATGAGGTCATTTGCAGCGTTCTTCTTGTCGATCTGCGTCGCTAGCGCTGGAGCTCAGCAAGATGCAACTGGTAGATATTCGCAACCTGCTGCACACTCAAAGACACCGAATCAGTCAAGTCCAACTGCGATGAGTTCGGCGCAGTCTGCAACCACCCAGAACCAAGCGGGGTCGGCACCGGGCACAACCGGATTCGCGCTCCTCGATGGGACGCCGCTCAAGCTGCGGATCAACCGCACCGTTTCCTCCGCCGACGCCCACGTAGGAGATACGGTTGATTTTGAGGTTCTGGCGGAGGTCCTGGTCAATGGCACCATCGTCGTCTCCAAAGGTGGCACCGCATTCGCCACGGTTACCGAGGCGCAGGCTAAGCGCCGCATGGCACGCGGAGGCAAGCTTGACATCAATATTGATTACGTTCGGCTGGTCGACGAGGAAAAAGCCGCGCTTCGTGCCGTCAAGGAAGTGCAGGGCGGAGGCCACACCGGGGCTATGACGGGAGCTATTGTGGCCACTAGCCTTGTCTTCTTTCCGGCGGCACCGTTTTTTCTGTTCATGCATGGCAAGGACATCACCATCCCCAAGGGCACCGAACTCACGGCTTACGTTAACGGCGACATGAAGCTGGACATCGCAAAGTTCCAACCGCAGCAGCCGACCCCTATAGCACCCGTAGCCGCCGAGCCTGCCACTCCACTCGCTGATGCCCCCGCTGGTCACGCTCAAGTGCAAGTGATCTCGGCACCCGATGGCGCTGATATCGAAATCGACGGTATCTTCGTGGGAAATACCCCGTCCACGGTGGGAGTAGCCTCCGGGCAACACGACATAGCATTGAAGAAGATGGGTTTCAAGCCGTGGGGCCGGAAGATTGCGGTTTCGAGCGGGCAGGTGAACGTGAATGCGGTGTTGGAACCGGAGCAGAAATAAATTGAGCCAACCGACAACGAACCTTGACCACACCGAGTCTTTGCGTCAATCGATTTACGGGAGAACAGGCTGCCCGGAGGGATAAGGGTCGGCTCGGGCGTCTCAGAGGTTCTGGGAGCCTTTTGGGCCAGCATGGCGACCCCTTCCCTCTCTGAACAGGATCGCGCACATTTCATCGTTGCTCTTCTCGAAAATCTCCTGAAATCGTGGAGAACAGCGATCTTGTTTGGCCTCGGGAATTGTGCTGATGAAGTCCTGAAGTTCCCCCAACATCTCCCTATCCAGTTGGCAACGACGGTGCAGGAAGTTCATCACATCCAAATCGAATGCCTCTGCCATCTCAATCAGGTTTTCCAATTGGGTTATCTGAACGACGCTCAGCGGCAAAACCTCAATACGATCCTTCACAGGGAAGTTGGTCCGCTCTGATTGAAACCGTTGGTTCAAAAAGTAGTTAATGAATGGCGTTCTCAGCATCAAATCCTGAACAACCAACACTGGCAGGACAAACAACGTATTGACCGGAACGGTCACATCCAGCAGTCTCCTTCCTTCGCCATTTTCCGGGAACAACGCAGCGATGTCTCGTGCCAGTTGATGGCAGCCCGCACCGATTCTGCTTTGCAGAGCATCCATGAATGTATCAAGGTCATTGGAATACCTTGCGTCCTGCGGCAGAAACCCGCCCTTAAATTCCATAACGACGACCATTCGCTTCTTTACGAAGAGCGCATCGAACGCTTTCCTCTTGTCGTCCTCCCAGCAAGTGTCGGGATATAACACAGCAGCGTGACGCCCGCTTAGGCTCGTCAGGAGCCAACTCACATAGAACTCGAAAACCAGTCCCCAAGCATTGAAAACCTTCCATCGCTCTTTTTCCGGCATTTTATTGCTAAGCAGAAAATATGGACCGTTGTGTAACTTTTCGGTGAGCAGACCGAGGTCAACGCAGGCGTAGTTATCAACGGACGTGGCAAAGAACGGTTTTGATTTGAAAGGCACTATGTCTAGTCGCTCGTCCACAGGGCGTTCTTTCTGCATTTCAAGGCGCAATTCGTCGAAGCTCATAGAGAGCATGTCGAAGAAGCTATCAATCTGATTCTGGGTGAGATTTGAGTCTCGCAAAATCGTGCGCCGATTCGTGAGGAAAAGTTCTGGTTTATTCATGAACTCTTCTTGGGTGCGAATGAGAAACAACGACTGCACGCCGAACACCAAGCTCAGCCATCCCATCAGGGGGATACCAAGAAGGGCTTCAAAGTCGTGTTCGATGTTTAGGCCGCCGCATTCTTTCTTGATTCTGGCGAGCAGTTGTGGGTCGCGCAAAGCGATCCCGTAGGTTCCGAATGACCGAAAAAGGAGATTTCGTAGTGGGGTGGGATTAGAGATTTCAATCGAAGCCAGCCATTGCAACATGAGTTGCTTGCGTCTGTCGTCATTGCTGCCGACTTTGAGATTCTCTTGTTCCTGAGCCGTGAGAAACAAGTCATTCACCATGAGGGAGGCGGTCCCAAGTTGATGTGTGTAGGGCTGTGCGGTGTCTGGACGTGCACTGTCGTCCCCTTCCGACACACACAGCGCGAGTCTCATGATGTTCAGCAATTGCAATGGGTGACACACCGGGCGGCGCAGAGGATTCTGCTCTCCGAACCGACTCTCAAGTCGCTGTTTCGTCTCTTGGTCAAAAAAGACCAACGCAAACCATCGTTGGAATTTTTCAATGGAATTCACATCTTGCGGGTTCTTAGTCCACATGGAGTGCCGGAACATTGTGTTCAGGCGTGAGGTCAGCAGTACCGTATTGAACGCATTTAGGCCTTTCATGATGGCGTTCAACTCTTCTTTCGTGGGCAGACGATCAAACAGTTCACGAAAGGTTATGTAGGTCGCTGGCTTTGGCATCTTCGACGAAAATTGTACCGGACAGTCAGTAGCGAATACAAGGCGAAAGCGCTACACTGCTGAGCGTGGACGAAGGTCGCAAGCGGGTGATCGGAATCATGGCAGCAATTCTTGCCGCCCGGAAGCTGGCTCAGTTTGAAGGCGGCACGAGGGTTCCTGCAACCGTGAGCGCCATCGCCGATTCGATCAGGTGGGCAGAGGAAATCTTGCGACGGATCGATGAGCGGTGGCCTGCTGCGGAAAATCTTCGCACTCGCGGATAGGAAAATCAAAATGTCTGACTCGAAAGAATGCACTCACCAAGTGGTCGGGGTTGGCTTCCCAGACTTTTGGCAGCATGTTCACGATCAGTTCCCCAAGTTTTTTGGGATTGCGAGTGTCGAACTGACGGAGATTGGTAACACAGCATTCAAAGGGGCCCTCAGCGAACCGTTCCACAAGATCGCACGCCACTTGGCGAGAATGGTGTGGAATTCGCTTGGGTCCGTGTCAGTGCTTGCTCTGAATGGCTGCGGGGTAGATGCGATGAAGATTGCTCGCGGGATGTTTGAGACTTCGGTGACGCTCGGATACCTGAGCCTTCATCCGGAACTGGTGGAAGATTATCTCGATTATCACTTTGTAATTCAGAAACAGCGATGCGACTTTATGAAAGAGCACGAACCTGAGCGACTGAAGCGCGTTCCCGGTGAACTCTTGCAGCAGATAGAAGCCGATTTCGTGAGAGTGGCTGCTCGGTTTCAAAATCGCAAAGGAAAGCTGAGAACGTCTTGGTCCAAGGTCTCAATCAGAGAGATGGCAAAGGAGGTCGGCAAGGAGAAACTGTATCTCACCTTCTACCGATTTGCTTCTTCTATGCACCACGCAGATATTGGAGGAGCTTTTGCACAGACAGCAAAACTGGACGATGACGACATTCTCGACGTTGAGATCGTTCCTTCGGACGAATGGTTGAGCGCGGCGTTAATAATTGCACACGGTGCTGTAATCAGCGTTCTTGGCGATTACAACGAAATCGCCAAGGCGGGGATTGAGGAAGCCGTCGAGCAGGCCGATAAAACGTTTCTCGCCACGTGGGGAAAGGACCAACAAGAGGCAACATGAGCGCCTGCATCTTTTGCCCTGTGAAATCCCAAGATGCCGCGCGGGGGCCGCACGGGTTAATGGCGGCAATGGCGCGACCATGGGAGGACCGTGGTAATTTGCGGTAGTAGAAAACGGAACGATGAGAATGGTGCGAAAATGCAATCAATGACGCCATCTCGTAGAATGCAACCGCAACCCACGCCGCCTGACCTGTCGCCAGAAAAAGCCTTTGCAGTTTTGACAACGCAGTTAGAGGCTTTGCATGAATTGAAAAAGCTCAGGCATAGTGAGGTTGAAGGAAAAGAAAAAGAGTGGACGCAGTTCACAGGGAAGATCATAGCCAGAGCCTTTGGAAGTGACAGTCCTAACGTAGACCACTTCAAACGGGCGATGAATGCCGGGGAACACTTTATAGTGCCTGTCGTCGTCGGGCCGGGTTATGGTGGAATAGACCCCGGTCTCGCCCAACGCAACTATGAGGCACGGACTGAAGCCTATGAGGCTGTTCTCAATAGCTGCTTGGCAGAGCTACGACTGGACCTGCCAGAGCCGGAAATCCAGAGCGTCTTTGAACCCGGTCAGGAATACGAGTTCTATCGCGCTGTGAAAACAATTTTAGGGTTTGCAAACAGGGAGATTTTCATCGTTGACCCGTACATCAATTCTGAGATGTTTGAGGTCTATGCGGATTCGATTCCACGCACTGTCTCTTTTCGTCTACTGGGCAATGCCGCGAGCGCATCGGCGGTTAAGCCTGTCGCCCAGAAGTACGCGGCGGGCGGAAATCTTCAATTCAAGAGCAGCGACCGCATTCACGACCGCGTAATCTTTGTCGATGGTCGCGTGTGGGTGTGCGGTCAATCCTTAAAAGATGCGGCAAAGAAGAAAGCTACATATATCGTTGAGCACGATGAGCCGCTCATGCGGTCAATCTACGAGGATGTTTGGGCAAATGCCAAATCCGTCATCTGAATAGAGCATTCGCGGATACGTCCGTCACTAAGTTTTCCAGCATTGTGCCGCAAACTGCAATGTTCGCAGGATCACGAAGTATTCCGGGCCGGGACTGTCGGCGCTGTAGAGCGGCTAGGTATTTTGTCTCGTATATCCCTGAGTAGATCGCAGACCGTCATTACATTTCCGCCATGTCGAATCTCAACGCTAATCGCCGCGCAGCAGTCCAGTCTGCGGATCGAACCGTGCGGAAGATTGATAATGTGTTTGGGATCAACGAGACTCAAAATGACCGTGGACGATTTCCGCAAATCCCTCACCGCAAACGAACCACCACCCGGACTCACACTCGCCCTCGCCGGACTATGGTGGGATGCCAAAGGCGATTGGAAGCGAGCACACGAATCGGCTCAGCAAGACGAAAGCCCCCAGGGTTCTTGGGTACATGCCTACCTGCATCGCAAGGAAGGCGACCCGAGCAATGCAGCCTATTGGTTCGGTCGGGCGGGGAAGCCCGTTTGCCGAGAGCCGCTGGATGCGGAATGGGTCGGCATCGTGAGAGAGTTGCTGGGGTCAGTGGGCCGAGCGAATCATGCGGAAGATTGATAACGTGTTCGGAAAGTGAATGTTGAAAGCAGCGTGGCGCGGAGGACATTTCGAAAAAGTGCGCGCATCTTTAGAATGCGCTGTCAAGTCCTCCACACTTTTGCGGATTTCGTAAACACCAGAACGAATGCGGGAAAAAGATGATCGGATTGGTGGCAGTGCGCTGGTAACCCTCTCAGATTCCCCCCCAAGAGCCGCTTCGTGAGTAGGATTTCCAGGTTGAGCACCTGGTCCCGAACCAGATTCCTTCGATTTTCAAATACCTCCTGTTTTCATCAGATTCCAACTCATTGAAACCATTCGCTTTAGTCAATCCATAATGAACTCTGTTGAACTTTGTTGATTCTGAGTGCTCTAACCGCTACAAAATCGTCTACAGCCGAAGCATCGCTTTTTGAACCTGTAATGTTTCGCGTTCCGGCGAATACCGCTGCACATTGCTTAGGGTACAAATCGAGAGTTTGCGGATCACGCCGCAACGTCAAGTATCGTCCGCTCGTCGTAAGACAACCCGGGCCACTGCACCACTACCGAACTCCCGGCACTGTGCACCATTACCAAGTTCCTTCCTTACTGACTGGCGCAGGGAAGAAATCCGTGGTAAGCTAGCGTTCCAAATGGCAGGCTCGGACCTGCGTTGTCCCTCCCCGCAACATCCCTCTGGGATCCTTTAAATCGAGGTAGCCGATATGCGACTGCAAAATTTGTTCCGTATCCTCATGGTACTAGGAGTAACCCTGTGTGCGGGCGCTAGTTGGGCGGGTAGCGAGAACGTGCTGTTTAGCTTCGCGAACAGCATGGATGGAAGTAATCCGCAAGCCGGGTTGATCTTTGACAAGGCCGGGAATCTATACGGGACAACGACCAACGGAGGCGCAGACAACAGCGGCACTGTGTTTGAACTGTCGCCGTCAGCCAACAGCTGGCAGGAAACGGTTCTGCACAGCTTCCATCGGCATGGCAAGGATGGCAGTTTGCCCACTGCCAGCCTCGTTATGGACAGCGCGGGGAACCTGTACGGCACGACGAGCGCTGGAGGGGGGCATGAGAAGGAATGCGGAGGTGAGTATCCAGGTTGCGGGACAGTCTTTGAGCTATCGCCTACGAAATCGGGCTGGCGCGAAACGATACTTTACAACTTCCCCAACTTTAAGGACGGTGAGTTTCCCACCAGCGCGCTGGCTCTTGACGGGGCGGGCAATTTGTATGGTACGACTTACTATGGCGGCGTCAACACATGCGCTGGCGGTGTTGGCACTTGTGGCGTCGTTTTCAAGCTCTCGCACGATTCCCGTGGCTGGCACGAATCGGTGATCTACAACCTCTGTTCCCTTTCCAATTGCGCCGACGGAAGCAATCCAGATGGACCGGTGCTTGTCGATAAGTCCGGCAATCTGTACGTCGAGGCATTGTTGAGTGGCGACGCTTCCTGCATTGGCGGATGTGGAACGATACTTCGTTTGCAGCCGTCCAAAGGTGGGTGGATGGTGGACGTGATTTATAGCTTCACTGGGCAAACAGACGGGGAGGAGCCCTACGCGGGACTCGTTTTCGACCGGGCCGGAAATATTTACGGAAAAAATGCGGGCAGTGAGCGTGCCCCTGGCGGATCGGTCTTCGAACTAAAGCAGTCGAAAGGTATCTGGCGATTGACGACGGTTCAAAACTTCTTCTTTGGCAAGAGAGGCGATGTACCGAACGGGCCACTGGCCCTCGACAAAGCTGGCAATATTTACGGAACGACCGGCTATGGTGGTTCTGGGATGGGCGTCAACGGGAACGGTGTCGTCTTCGAGCTAGCCCCCTCGGGAGACAGGTGGAAAGAGAAAGTACTCTACACTTTCCCGGCCAACTGCAGCACCGGGTGTAGCTCCGGCGCTGGCGTCATCCTCGACAGTCGAGGTAATATCTACGGCACCTCAAGCCTCGCGGGCAGCAATGGGGCGGTTTTTGAGGTTATCCCATAGCCAGCCAGCCTGGACACCCGTCGCCCCTCCCCTTGGGCTGGGGCGGAGTGACGAGAACGTCCTATTGGCTCCGAAATGTCGTTACAGCTCGGCACTGGCGTATGAGTTGATTTCACAGTTCAGGCTAATCTCTTCAAACCGTGGCGTTGTCCAATCCATCCTTCCTCCTTTCAGTTGTCCTGTGCTCCTGCCACTCGCACTAGGGGCCTGGACACGTTCCCGGCGCATGCAGGCCGAAGATGGCCAGGTAGGAAGTGTTTGAGCCGCCTCCTGGACAAACGGCCGGCTTGTAGGTGCTGTTAGGTTGGCAGGACTCTCCGACAAAAACCAGACCATTCGCAACCGTGGGCACGGGGTGGTTCGGAGCCGGGCCAATGTTCCCCGTCGTGTTGCCAAGGCATTCGCTATTGCTGTCATAGAGCGTATTCAGCGTGGTGCCGCTGGGTACGGCGTTGAACGAGTAGAGCCGGAGGTCTTTCGCGGTGTTGCCGGCTGGCGTATCGACTGCCCACACGATGCCGTTCGCGTTCGAGCCAACGCCATTGGAAGAAACAGAGGGCGTGCCCGAATAGCCCAAACAGCCAAAAGTCCGGTCGGGGCAGTGCCCTGTGCCAGTATTGGTAATCCCGATGTACGTGTTGCACACGACGTTGCCATTGCCGCTGCCGCAGTTGCTGCTTACAGGCAAGTCGTATATCTCGCCTTGAACCGGTGCAAAGAAAACGTTTCCGACGATCGTGCCACCGCCGTTAATTGTGCCGCCAGTATTGCCGCCCCAGAACGCCGCGGTACTATGTGTGCCGGTGAAGGTGGAGTGCCCGGGATGCGGTGGTATTGGACCGTTGACATTACCGTTCTTCCAATCAGTTGTGGGGCAAGCACTGCAGCTCGAGCAGGTGCACGAATAGCTCGGATCGCTTGCGCAGCTGTAGGTGCTCGTGCCTGTGTTGTAGCCGCCGGGACCGGTTGTTGTTCCGCCCCGGTCCATCACCCAGAGGTAATTTAGCTTGTCCGACTTGACCGCGTAAACACCGCCGCTTAATGTGGTGTCGGGGATCAGCATTGTTCCCGCAGAGCCGAAGTCAACATCATTTAGGGGGCCGGGGGGCGGGCCGGGGCAGTAAATCCCCCGGTACAATTGATCCGAGGGGGTGAAGAATGGGGATGGACTACCCTGGAAGTAACCGGTTCCAATCGTCGAAAGATTGGCCGGTATCTTGACGAAGGTGTCTGCCGCATCAGTGTTCGGCGGTGTTCCGCTGTTGAGGTCGAAAGCGCCGTCCGCGGTGCTGAAATAAATAAATGGGTTGCTATTCTCATCGACCCCATAAGCTAATCCTGCTCCGCCCTCGCTCGAACTGGATTGTAATCCGGGCGATGTCGTCGCAGAGGAACTCTTGCCAGGACTCGCAGTAGTCGCATCGACCAAAGAAAGAAATAATGCTTGGCGAACATTCATTGAGGGGTGGAAGCTCCCTTCTGATGTAAGCCCCCGCATCGTTATGTCTCTCCAGCGTCAGCGGAAACCCAACGCTGCTCCGCTTCTGGTGTGGGAATTCGATTGGCAAGATTGTCCCGTCGCTTTCAAGCTGCGGGGACTGACGCACTATGTTGTTAGCGTGAAAACCCCAATTTTGTTCCCCCCAGCCGAGATGCCCATACTTTCGCATATGTCGGCGCAGCATTGGTTCATCGTCCAGCGGGAGGATGCGGCGAAAGTCCTCCTGTTGGAGCAAGAGGTGATCGGTCGTAATGAGCGGTATTTAGAAACAGCCCACGGTCGGAGTCGGCTGCAAGGGACTTATGATTGGGATGCCGTCGTTCTGGATGCGACCACCCGCCGTATGGTGAGAACCGATTTTGAGCTTTTCTTCGAGCGGGAAGAATGGTTTCGCCAACACAATCTGCCCTATCGACGGGGATATCTTTTTTGGGGAGCTCCGGGCAATGGCAAAACTGCCACTCTTAGGGTGATGGCGGCGCATCCCCACATCCGACCCTACACCCTCGACCTCAGTGATATGGAAGGAAAGAGCGTTGATGTTTTCCACTTGTTTCAAAAAGCGGCGGAGAACACACCTGCGTTAGTAATCCTTGAAGACCTTGATCGTGCTTTCCCGACTGAAGGTAAGCGTACGAAGGAAAGAACCGTAAGCTTCCAAACACTGCTCAACTGCTTGGATGGGGTGGGAACCCGAGATGGGGTCATCGTGGTAGCGACCGCCAACGATCCCACCTGCCTCGACCCTGCGATCCTCAAGCGCCCCGGTCGCTTTGACCGTGTGGTTCAATTCCGAAACCCAGATACCAACCTGCGCCGCCAATACTACCTGCGACTCAGCCCCATTCTCAGGGGGCAGGAGTTTGAGACTGCCATTGAAAAAACGGAAGGATTCTCCTTTGCTCAGCTGCGGGAAACCTACATTCTCGGCGCTCAATCGGCATTCGAGCAGGGACGGGAAATCACGGTAGAGGATGTCATTGAAGCTATCGACGTACAGACGGCGGGGGCGCAGGACTTGAAAACATCGGTTGCCACTCCGGGATTCGTGCGCCATTCCGAACCTGCTGCTCGACGGAAGTAATCGCCAAATGCGCAAGGAACTGGAACAAAAGTTGGTCGAGCGTTGGCCCACGTGGTTCAAGCCCAAGGGCGATTTTCGCTACACAGGAATGACTCTGGGCTTCCGGCACGAGGACGGCTGGTTCGACATCCTGTGGCGACTATGCGAGGACTTGGAGCCTTTGGTAGCCGCACTTGAAAAACAGACTGAGCGCCCCTTCGAAGTGCTGCAAGTGAAGGAGAAATTCGGCGGGTTGCGCTTCTATGTTAACCACGCGAATGACGCCATTCGCCAACGCATCGAAGCCGCCCAGCAGGAGTCCTTTCATACCTGCGAGGTTTGCGGTCAGCCGGGAACACTGCGGGAAAATGGTTTGATGAAGACTTTGTGCGAGGAACACGCCAACGCACCTGGAGCGCAACCCTCTGTTGAGCATCATTTGGAATGACTATGTTCCTGCACAGGCTTCAGCATTCCGCACGTCCCTCACTTTGAAATTTGACTTCCGAAGCGGCGTATCCTGTCGCAAGAGGTATGACCATGACTGAGCATCCGAAACATGCTGAGGCGCATATCGATTCGATTGTGAAGCAGGAGGAAGAAGCGCTGGAACGAAGGTCTAGCTCAGAACGTCTTGCCGATAGCGTGGGAGCTTTCGCAGGAAGCCTGCCGTTCGTTGTGCTTCATCTGGTGCTCGTGACCGCGTGGTTGGCGGTGAATAGTGGGCAAATCCCCGGGGTAAGACCTTTCGACCCGTGGCCCTTCTCATTACTCGGAGTGATCGTCGCCGTAGAGGCAGTCATTCTCTCCAGCTTCATACTCATGCGTCAGAACCGGATGATGCGCCGAGGAGAGCGCCGGGACCACCTGAATTTGCAGGTTGACTTGTTGGCAGAGAAAGAAATCACGACGGTGTTGCAGATGGTACGTGCGATTTGTGGGCACCTGGGACTTAAAAGCATCATGGCAGACAAGGATATCCGTGAACTTAGCAAGAACACCTCGATTGAGTCATTGAGTCAGACATTGGAGGACAGGCTGCCTGAGAAATAGGACTGACTGCAGGGTTCGAGCTTCCGTCGCGTAACAGTCTGTGGATACGGTTAGAACTTCACACTATCGTTCGCATGCCATTGCCTGCTTGCGACAGTTATCTTTGTAAATCTCAGCGTTCCACGTCTGACAAAGTTGTCACTGGCAGGGACATCTTGAGGTTGAAGTCGGGGTGAAGCGTCTTCAAGTCGGGGCGTTTGGAAGCTGCGTCTTGTTTCGCTTCATCACCACGGGGCAGACCGAAGGCATAAACTCCTGAACCATCACTGAAGTAAGCTACTCCGTTCGTTACTCCTAGAGGGGAAGACACCTCATTGCTGCTGGCGTAACTCCATAAGAGGGCTCCCGTGTGCGCATCGAGCGCATAAAAGTCACCCGCGTAGGTGCCGAAATATACGACGCCGTTTGCGACCGCAGGTGTATTTGCTTCACCTCTTTCAACGGAGCTCCACACTTTAGCTCCGGTGTTGGCATCCAGTGCGTATAAGGCGCTGGTGTCGAGCGACCCGAAATAAACTAGACCGTAGGCGACAGCTGGCGCAGTGCCGATGCCAAATTCATCGTAGCTCCACAATAGCGCCCCGGTGCTGGCGTTGAGCGCTACCAGACCGCTGGCCAGCGAACTGCCGTAAAGCACCCCGTTTGACACGGCGAACGATAGGTTCGCATAGTAGCCAGTATTGCATTTCCACAATTGTGTACCGCTACGAGCGTTAAATGCGTAGAGGTTATAGTCGGACGAACCGACATAAACAACCCCATTCGCAAGAGTGGGCGACGCGTCCACCTCCCCGTTTACGCCTTGGCTCCACGTCACGGTGCCAGATTGCGCGTTAAACGCGTATAAAGTGCCACTGGTCGACCCCGCATACACCAGTCCATCCGCTACAACAGGCGAGCACCACATAGACCCGCCAAGGTTGTAGCTCCAAACCTTTGCGCCTGTGCGTCTGTCGAGTGCGTATAGGACACCGTCCCTCGATGCCACGTAGACCACACCCTTTTCGACAGCAGGTGAAGTTGTCACCCAATCGCCGGTGGTATAGCTCCATAACCGAACTCCCGTGGCTGCGTCTAAGGCATATACGTTGTTGTCCTGCGAGCCAATGTACACCACGCCACCGCTAATCGCTGGCGCGGAATACACGATCGAAGTGGGGAACGCCCACTTCAATGTCATGCTGGAGACAGTCTCCGGGTTCAGCACGTTTTCATACCGATTTAGACCATCGTGCTGAAAGGCGAAGCCTAATTGGCTCCAATCGGTTTGCACAAGAAACGGCTCCTGAGCGCCCTTATCGTTATTCCGCTCCAACGCTGTCACCCAATGCTTTCCCGGACGCGCATTGCGGGGCGCGTGGATATTTGCCTTGTCGAATTCACCTTTGCCATTGGTGACGACCAGCACCTCATCCTTCGTATCGAAGAAAATATCCACTCCCACATTCGGCTTGAATCCACTACCCGAAACCAGAATCCTGCTCGTGGGCGGTCCAGATTTCCTCAAAAGAGTGATGGAGGGAGTGGCAGTGGCTATTCCACAAAACAGCAAGCACGCAATGAATAGAAAGGTAAAGAAAATGCTTGGCTGAGGTTTCTTGGGGGTGAACAAATTCCCTCCTCGTTCAAGCCGCGAATGGAGCGTCTCACCCGGGGAAGAGCGCACTTGAAACGTGCGGACAAGTCTGTGCGCTCTGCACCCGTTTGTCAATGCGCAAGTTGTTGCAGTGTGGTGGTGCCGGAGCGGTCTGCCTTCCACCATTCATTTTGCGGACTGTTTTAATTGACTTGCGATGAGACGGAGGGGAGAATGGGGTCGCCTGTTTGGAGGAGTCATGAAATCTGCCAGAGTGCCCTCGCAACTTCCCGAGTCACTGCATAAACGCCTCAGTGCTTACACCCTTGCTGCGAGCGCGGCAGGGGTGAGCGTGCTGGCGTTGGCCCAGCCTACGGAAGCGAAGATAGTCTACACCAAGGCCCATCACCGCATTCCACTGAATACTTTCTATGGCGTCGACGTTAACCGTGATGGAGTGACCGATCTTGCGTTTTTTGAAAAAGCCACGTCGACTTCGGGAAGTCGCTATGCGATTCTTTTCGGGGTTCCCAGCAGAGGCAACGCCATCGAAGGATCGATCGTCCGATCCCAGTTTTATCGGGCTTTCGCACTTAAGCGCGGTGCGTCTATTGGCCCGCCGTGGCTCTCAAACCCAGCTGTCGGAGATTGGATGGCCGCCGCTGATGAATCGGGCCAACTGTCCGGCAATTGGGTCAACGTAAAGAATCGTTACATCGGCTTGAAGTTCGTTATCAACGGCGCATATCACTACGGGTGGGTACGGATGAGAGTTATAGTACCCCTACACAGTGGTTCCATTGTGGCCACTCTCACCGGTTACGCCTTTGAGACCATCCCCGGTAAGTCAATCAGAGCTGGCCAGACCAAGGAAGCAGACGATCAGGTCGACCAGGATTCAGGCCCCAATGCTTCCCTGACCTACCCCATTCCCAACACTCCTCAACCCGCGTCGCTCGGCGCACTAGCAATGGGAGCGCCTGGAATATCCGTATGGCGGCGGAAGGAATGGGCAGGCCAAGGCAACTGATCCGATCCTGTTATCTGCACCGAAGGAGGACTACGGTGACTACCATACAACGACAAAGCATTTCGAGAATGCGTCTGCGGGTGGCAAGTGCAGCGCTGATCTTAGCGGTCGTGCTTGGGTTAGGTTTGGCAGCAACCCAACCGGCGCAAGCACAGACCTTTAAAGTTCTTCACAACTTCACTGATGGCAGCGACGGTGGGTATCCCTATATTCAACCTGTCGTCGACAGCCACGGCAATATCTTCGGCACTGCATCGGGCGATTACGGCTACGGCAACGTGTGGGAGTATAGTTCCGGTGGGCAGTTCAGCGTCCTGCACAGCTTTGACAGAACGGATGGGTCTGATCCGTCCGCGGGCGTGAAACTGGATAAGGGGAACATGTTTGGCACAACCGACAGCGGCGGTGCCGTCGGTTACGGCACGGTCTTTGAGATCACTGCGGGTGGAAATTTCACTACCCTCTATAACTTTGGGTCGCAGAATTTTGGTCCAGAATTTCCCGACGGCGGAGTCACACTGGACAGGGCTGGTAACCTTTATGGCACATCCTACTATGGCGGCGCCCACGGTTGGGGTACGGTGTGGAAGCTGAGCCGCAGCGGCTCATTGACGGTTCTTCATAGCTTTGATCAGAGCGACGGCTCCCAAGTGGCAGGAGGGTACTTAAAGCTTAATAAGCAACACAAGCTCTATGGAGTCGCGTCTGCAGGCGGCAAGAACGGTAACGGAACGCTATTCGAGATAAACTCTGATGACACCTTCAGTGTGCTGCACTACTTCACGGACGATGGCAGTGACGGTTGCGGGCCTATTGGGAGCCTCGTCGAATACAAGGGCGCTCTCTACGGGACAGCATCTTCGTGCGGCGATCTTGGTAACGGAACGGTATGGCAATACAACCTCAGTAGCCGAAAGTTCACGGTCCTATATACCTTTAGGGGACTTTTGGACGGTGGCGATCCCATAGGCGGGGTGGGCTGCCAAGAAGGAAAAAAGACGGTATGCGCGGGCCACCTGTATGGCACAACCCAGTGGGGGGGCGCTCATGGCCGCGGGACCGTTTGGGAGATAGACGCAAAGGGTAAATTCAGCAGGCTACACAGTTTTTGCCAGAAAGCTCGGTGCGTTGACGGCGAGAACCCTTTGAGCCGTACGTTCGTGGATAAGAATGGCAACATTTATGGCACTGCGTATGCGGGCGGCTTGTATGGCTACGGAACCCTGTGGGAGATCGAAGCTAAGAAGGCGAACCGCCGTTAGCGGGGTAACGGGCGGCGAATGATGCCGCGAGTCGAAACTTATTTGCAGCTTTCCGCCAGTCCGCGACCACCGGGGTCAGCTTCCACACCGGCAGTTACACTCCCGACAGCGCCCACGCTGATTGCTTTAGGGCACATACTTCCACATTATCCCCAGCCGTAGCTTCCGCCTCCGCCAATCGCCGTAAGGCCAGCGGCGCAACGAACACGGGAATATATATATCTCGTCGGGTGAATGGGCGACTTGTTCAGCCGCTCGACCAGGGTAGTCACGCTGGCAAGAGCACAGTAGCAGCGGAGCGTTGAACCCGGACTGAATTGCCTCTAGCCCACGAGCTCGAACACGACAGCTCGCTAATCCCATCGCCGCCGTGAAATAACTCTGATCTGAAAACTGCGACACCCTCAAATGACTTATCAACGTGGAATCTTTCATGGACACACGCCGAGGCTCGTGACAACCGTGTGATAAGATGCCTGCCGCTGGAGGTGACTTGTATGCACAAAAAGCTGCTTCTGCTGTTCGTCCTATGTTTGTTCATGTGCGCTGGCAGTGCGGCCAAGGATAGTATTCCGCACGTTGTGAAGCGTTTAAATTTGTATAACCAGACGGGACCGATCGGACCAATCACCCTCTACACGCCGAAGCATTCGGGGATGTTTAGAGTCAACATGACTATGTTAATTACCGTGGCGAATGGCAAGGATGGTGACTTTGAGGGCTTTCTTGGCTTTACGGCTAAGCTT
>Ga0210400_10002163_pt1 | contig 18592 bp, 13 predicted proteins | sample IncBWH26MmetaG_FD_155456 | JGI IMG/M metagenome (GOLD analysis project Ga0210400, IMG submission 155456) | Forest soil microbial communities from Barre Woods Harvard Forest LTER site, Petersham, Massachusetts, United States - Inc-BW-H-26-M | ecosystem: Environmental > Terrestrial > Soil >...
CTTTAGTGTTCATCGGCCAGCTTCCATTAGTTTGTCCGCCATGCGTGCGAGTTCGGGCGTCGAAGATGCCAGCATTTTGCGCATGACTTGACCGCGGTGGACCTTCACTGTGATCTCAGTGATGCCCATGGCGGTGGCGATCTGTTTGTTGAGACCTCCTTTGGAGACGTGGTACATCACCTCGCGCTCGCGCGAGCTGAGCATCTCGAAACGCTTACGCAATATGGCCAGTTCCAGCTCGTCATCGCGCCGCGTTTGGTCACGCGCAAGACCAAGTTGAATTGCTTCAATCAAATCCTGATCGCGGAATGGCTTCGGCAGGAACTCGATTGCTCCTCCTTTCATCGCCTGCACTGACATGAGGATGTCCCCGAACGCGGTGATGAAGATGATCGGAATGTGAATGTTCGCCGCCAAAAGTTCTCGCTGAAAATCGAGTCCGCTGCGTCCGGGCAATCTGACATCCAGCACGAGGCAAGTCGGTCCGTCCGGGCGCTCCGACATCAGAAATTCTGGTGCTGACTTCCAGGTCTGAACCTCCAAACCGACCGATCGCAACAGGCTTTCCAGCGCGTCGCGCATAGCCTCATCATCATCCACGACGATCACGGTAGGTTTTGCCTGAGTCATCGATTCCGCTCGCGCCTACGTGCAACGCAACTCATCGCCTCCTCCCGGCCCCCTCTTCTGAGGGCGCACGTCGATAATCCTGTGGGCACTAGTTGACCCCCAGCGCGTGACGTGACGGGTTGGCCCGTTCTAACGCTATTGGCTAACTCTGTAGATGATAAGACCTACGACGATGCCCTAGCAATAACTCGGCGGCGCGCCCCCAGGAGTCCCCGGCGGGTTGGTTCAAGTTCCCGGTCCCTCCGTTAACCATCCGATACACTGCCCGTGCGACATTGTTGTTGGTGCGGTGGTCAGGGGATGCGCGGGAGCGGATCGCCCATAAATTTCTGGTGGCACCAGCCACGGCAAAAACTCTCCAGCCTAAGCAATATGCTGCACAGCAGGATGCCGCGGAATCGGTTTCAGCTACCGGTCGCAGTGGGCGGCATGGAAGCGGTCTCGCCGGTCTGTGGCACAATCCGCTCGATAACACGTTTCCTCCCTTTGATGAGCGAGTGTCTCATGCCCACCGACGAGCCCACCAAAAAGTCTGGTGCTGACGGCAGAGCCCTGCCCGTGAGCCCACCCGCTGGTGTCGAAACTCAAGGGTACGTGACACCTTTTGAGGTGTTGTGGGAGGACGGCGAGCACATCTTCTGCAAAGCACGGCGGGTTGATTCCAGGCAAGGAGTTCTGGTGGTTCTTCCAGCCGCCGAGCGCCCGACATCAGACACTCTCGATCGGCTGGCTAACGAATTTGGGCTCAAGGACCAACTCGAGAGTACATGGGCGGCGCGGCCCCTGGCGCTGGTTCGCGAGAACGGGCGCACCATGTTGGTCCTCGAGGACCCGGGTGGTGAACCGCTCAGTCGTCTCATCGGCCAACCCATGGACGTTGGAATATTCCTGCGACTCGCGGTGGCACTGGCGGTGTCGCTTGGCCGGTTGCACGAGCGCGGCCTGATGCACAAGGACATCAAACCGACAAACGTGCTCGTCAATACCAAGACCAGCCAGGTATGGCTCACCGGCTTTGGCGTCGCATCCCGCGCCCGGAGCGAGCAGCAGTCGACCGGCCTTCCCGAGGCTATCTGCGGAACCCTAGCCTACATGGCACCAGAACAAACCGGAAGAATGGGCAGGTCCATGGATTCGCGGAGCGATCTATACTCGTTGGGGGTGACGCTCTACCAAATGCTGACCGGTTGTCTGCCCTTTTCGGCTTCGGAGCCGATGGACTGGGTTCACTCTCACATCGCGAGGAAACCGCCGACGGCCAACGAGCAGTCGGAGGCTATTCCAAGCACTGTTTCCGCCATTGTTCTAAAGCTGCTAGCCAAATCTCCTGAGGAGCGCTACCAGGCCGCGGCCAGCGTGGAACATGATCTGCGCCGCTGTCTCACGGAATGGGAGACGCTGGGCCGCGTGGATGATTTCGCACCCGGCCAACACTACATCCCCGACCGGTTGCTGATTCCGGCGAAACTGTACGGTCGAACGCAAGAGGTGGAAATCCTCTTGGCATCCTTCGAGCGCGTCGCGACTAAGGGTACCCCAGAGCTTCTTCTGGTCTCAGGGTATTCAGGCATCGGCAAGTCGTCGGTTGTGAATGAGCTGCACAAGGTACTGATCGCACGGGGTTGTCTATTTGCGTCGGGAAAATTCGACCAGTACAAGCGCGACATACCCTATGCCACCTTGGCGCAATCTTTCCAGAGCTTAGTCCGTTCGCTGTTGGGCACGGACCACGCGGAGCTGCGAGGCTGGCGCGATGCTCTGCAACAAGCGTTGGGCTCGGAGGGCTCGCTTTTGTTGGACCTCGTGCCCGAGCTCAAGCTTGTAATTGGAGAGCAGCCGCCGGTCCCCGAACTAGCGCTTCATGATGCGCAACGCCGCCTTCACCTGTTACTGCGACGCTTCATCGCTGTGTTCGCACGGCCTGATAAGCCTCTCGCACTGTTTCTCGACGACCTGCAGTGGCTCGATGGCGCAACACTCGACTTTCTCGAAGATCTCATGAGTCATACAGATGTGCGACATCTGCTCCTAATTGGCGCCTACAGAGACAACGAGGTGGATGCTGGCCATCCTCTGTCGCGCAAGTTGGAAAGCATGCGCAGAAGTGGCCAGACCGTACACAACGTAGTCCTTGCACCGCTCGCGGAAGTGGACTTGCAACAGCTTGTCTCTGACTCTCTCCATTGCGCACCACCTCTCGTCGCTTCCCTCGCACGGCTGATACACGAAAAGACTGCCGGCAACCCATTGTTCGCCGGTCAATTCCTGACGGCACTCACCGAGGAAGGGCTACTCAGGTTCGATCAATCCCTCGCGCGTTGGTGCTGGGACATGACTCGAACGGAGGCCAAAGCGCACACCGACAATGTTGTCGATCTCATGATGGCGAGGCTGAACCGAGTGCCCGTTGACACACGCGACGCGCTACGGCAACTCGCCTGCCTAGGGAATGGCGCCGAACTCGCTCTGCTGCACAGGGTTTACAACATCTCCATGGACGAGATGCGCGAACGGTTGGAGAAAGCGGTGCGGACAGGTCTCGTCATCTGCAGCGGAAGCTCTTACCGATTCGTCCATGATCGTGTCGAGGAAGCCATTTATTCTTTGACACCGGAACCGTATCGAGCCACGACTCATCTCCGAATAGGCCGACTGCTCTTGGCGGAGATTCCGGCCGATAAGCGGGTGGAACAAATTTTCGAGATCGTCAATCAATTCAATCGCGCTTCGAACATTATCACCTCGCAGAAGGAGCGCGAGCAGGTTGCAGAGTTGAATCTAATTGCAGGAAGGCGTGCGAAAAATTCGACGGCGTATGCCTCTGCGCTCAAGTACCTTACAGTCGGTCGGGCTCTGTTGACGAACGATGGCTGGGAATACCGCTACGAACTCATCTTCTCCATCGAATACCTCATGGCTGAGTGTGAGCTGATGACCGCGAAGACGGTGGCGGCCGAGAACCGGCTTGCGATGTTGGCCGAGCGTTCCCGGAGCGCCGACGACATCGCCGCCGTCACCCGCTTACAACTGACGCTTTACACGGCTTTGGATCGAAGCGATCTCGGCGTTGAGGTATGTCTGGAATATCTGCGACGGGGGGGGGCAGATTGGTCGGCGCACCCCACGGGCGACGAAGTGCGGCACGAATACGATCGAATCTGGCGTCTACTCGGCAACCGCCAGATAGAGGACCTGTTGGACCTACCCCGGCTGACGGACCCGGACGTCCTGAACGTGCTCGAGGTTCTGAGCGAGATCATTACACCCGCAGTGTTCTTCGATCAGAACTTCTGCGCGTTGGTGGTCTGTCGCATGGTGAATCTCAGCGTTGAGCACGGCAACAGCGACGCATCGTGCTTTGCCTACGTTTGGTTTGGCATCGTAGTCGGCCCGAACTTCGGCAATGTCCAGGACGCATTTCGATTCGGGCGGCTCGGCTATGAACTCATCGAAAAACGCGGCTTGAATCGCTACAAGGCCCGCACGTACATGTCTTTCGGAAGCCTTGTGATGCCACGGGTCAAACACGTGCTGGAGTGCCGCGATCTGGTGCGTCGCGCCTTCAATGCGGCCTACGAGGCGCATGATTTCACTTTCGCCTCCTACAGCCTAGATCAGCTTGTGACCAACTTGTTGGTTGCGGGAGACCGTCTCCCCGACGTTCAGACGGAAGCCGAGAATGGCCTGGCGTTTGCAACGAGAGCGCGTTTCGGACTCGTGGTCGATCTCATTACCTCTCAAGTCCAACTGATCCGTAACCTGCGCGGTCTGACGCGCGAATTCGGCAAATTCGATGATGAAGAATTCGATGAGTCTGAATTTGAGCAGCATTTGGCCGGCAATCCAGTCTTGGCGGATGCGGAGTTCGGTTATTGGGCGCTGAAGACGCAAGCCCGTTTCTTGAGCCGTGACTACGATTCCGCGGTGCATGCCTCACTGAAAGCCCAGCCCCTCATTTGGTCGGCGGTGGCTGTTCTCGAAATGTCAGGGTATGTGTTTTACAGCGCTCTTTCCTACGCGGCACTCTGGGACTTCGCGCTGCCTGAAGATAAGCCAAGGTTGGTAGAGGCTCTCGGGGCGTATCACGGGCAACTCGAAAAGATAGCTGAGCACTGTCCGGTAAATTTCGCGGACCTTGCCGCGCTGGTGAGTGCGGAGATCGCAAGAATACAAGGCCGTACGCTCGATGCCGAACGATTGTTTGAGCAGTCAATCCGGTCGGCTCGCGCGAGTGGCTTCGTACACATAGAGGGCATCGCCAACGAGACTGCGAGCCGATTTTATTTTTCGCGAGGGCTTGAAACAAATGCCTATGCTCACTTGCGGAATGCAGCGACGTGCTTTGCAGCATGGGGCGCCGATGGCAAGGTACTGCAGCTCGAATCGCGCTATCCGCGTTTGGCCTCGCCGAACGCGTACAGGGCGACGCCCGGCCAATTTATCGCTGAAATGGATTTGGCGACCATCGTCAAGGCGTCTCAGGCCGTATCCAGCGAAATCGTGTTCCCGAGACTGGTTGAACGGCTGATGACGATTACGTTGCAGAACGCGGGCGCGGATCGTGGGCTGCTTCTCTTGCCGCTGCGCGATGAATATCGAGTTGAAGCAGAAGCCCTGATGAGCGATGCCAACGTCGCGCTACGCCACGCGCCAAGTATGAATCCTCGCATCCCCGAGACCCTAGTGCGCTACGTAATTCGAACGCGGGAGACTGTGATTCTCGAGGATCCGACACAACCGAACTTGTTTTCTGAGGATGAGTATTTGAAGCGTGATCCGCCGCGATCTTTGCTGTGTCTTCCGCTCTTGCGGCAAGGCACGTTGAGCGGGCTGCTTTATCTTGAAAACTCACTCGCTTCGCACGCCTTTACTCCGGCACGGGCCTCAGTACTTGAACTTCTGGCTTCCCAGGCGGCGATTTCCCTTGAGAACGCGCGCCTCTATGTCGACTTGCAGGAGCGGGAAGCCAAGATTCGGAGGCTGTTTGATTCCAACATCGTCGGGGTCTTAATATGGGATCTTCAGGGACGGGTGCTCGACGCAAACGAAGCTTTTCTGCGCATGGTCGGCTATCGGTCCGAAGATATGCTCTCAGTTCCTATGAGCTGGGCGGAATTAACACCCCCCGAATGGCGCGACGGTGATCAGGAGCGAATAGCGGAGCTGAAGGCGACCGGGATCGTTCAGCCATTTGAGAAGGAGTTCTTTCATCGCAATGGCAGCCGAGTCCCGGTCCTGATCGGCGCCGCTGAGTTCGAAGAGACGGATGATATGGGCGTCGCGTTTGTCGTAGACTTGACTGAACGAAAAAAAGCGGAACGCGCCGCACGTGACAGCGAAGGCCGCTACCACGAAATAGAGGTCGCATTGGCCCATGCCAATCGGGTGGCGACGGCGGGACAGCTGACGGCCTCGATTGTCCATGAGGTCAAGCAGCCGGTTGCGGCTGCCGTCACTAACGCCCAGGCGGCTTTACGTTGGTTGCGCGCCGAGCCGCCGCAGATCGATGAGGCCCTGCGGGCGCTCAATCGTATCGTCGAGAACGGCAGTAGAGCAGGCGAGGTCGTCGGGCGAATTCATGCGCTGGTCAGGAAGGCGCCACCAAAGAAGGATTGGTTGGATGTCAATGCGGCCATCCTCGAGGTTATTGCCCTGACGCACGGCGAAGTGCTGAAAACCGGTATTTATCTACAGACTCGCCTCGAGCAGACGCTGCCGCTCGTTCAGGCAGATCGGGTGCAACTGCAGCAGGTTATACTCAATTTGATGATGAACTCCCTGGAGGCTATGAGCAGCGTCGGCGACGGGTCGCGGGATTTGACTATCAGCACGACTAGGAACAAGTCGGAGGTTGTTGTCGCTGTGCAGGACTCGGGGCCGGGCTTCGCCCCCGAGAGCTCCGAGCGGATATTTGAAGCCTTCTACACCACGAAGCCTGGTGGTTTTGGAATTGGGCTGTCGATCTGCAACTCGATCATCGAAGCACATGGAGGACGACTGTGGGCTAGTGCGAATGAGCCTAGGGGTGCAACGTTTCAATTCACGTTGCCTATGCTGTCTGATGCACCGTCGTCCGGTCCGCAGTAATCAGCGCGCCTGCGCGCGCACACACCTCGAATCGACGCGACAGCGACTCAGAACTTGAAGTGCACACCGGCACCGAAAGTCCGCGGGCGCGTCGGGTAACGCGTTGATGCGAAGTACGGATACTTCTGCGACTCGAAGCTGCCCGTGAACGCAGTGTCGTTCGTGATATTACGGCCGAAGACATCAAAGCTAAGGTTCCCGCCAACGTCCAGCGTGGCCCGCGCATTCACGATAAGGGACGATGGGATTGTCCAATAGAATGTCGAGGTGGGATCTATGTATCCGGGACTCGACGTCGTGTAGGATCCATCGACATGACACCTTATGATCCAAGCGCGGCTCCCCCATCGCGGCAACGGCAGCTGGTAGTCGAGGGTGCTTGCGATCGAATGCTTAGCAACGCCAGGTAAGCGGTCGCCGTCGGCAAGGGACAGTGAGAGTATCGGCGGCGAGGCGGGTGTATGGAGCAGCGCCCCAGTAGGCAAATCATAGATTTGCGTCGCTGCGGTAAGCTTTGAGTCCATGTACGCATACCCGAGTGTGGCCGACAGATGATCGCTTAGCGTTGCTTCGAGCTCCATTTCCACGCCACTGGATCGAGCCGTGTTGCCGTTGAAGATGGCTGTAAAGCCGGTCGGCGTCGCGCCTTGGTACTGAAAATTTTCCAGATTGATGACGTAAACGGCCAGGTCATATCGAAGCCGGGGCGACAACAGGCCCTTCACGCCCACTTCATAATTCTTCGCTAGATCGGGATTGAATCGACTGAGGGCGGGAAGCGAGGCGAAGGGACCGACCGTCGGCACCGTATTGCTGCCACCCCGTCGAAAGCCTTCCGAGTAAGTCAAATAAAGCAGGCTGTTGTCGGCAAATTTGTAAGCCGCGCTAATCTTTCTCACGTGATTCGAGAAAGCATTGTCGGCCGAGGTCCCAACTCCACCCGTTGTCTGCGGGGCGAACACCGCGAGCAATTGATAGCCGTCGGCCGTGAAGTCCTGGCGGAAGAAACGGATGCCGCCGGTTAGCTGCCAGCGCGGAGTAAAATGCCAGGTCCCTTCGCCGAAGAGGGCCTCGTCCCTGAACGCATACGACTGATCAATGATCGCGTTGACGTCGGGTAGTTGCGGGTTCAACACCGGCTGGCCGATGAATCGATACCAGGCATTGATTCCCGGGATGGTGTCGAGAAGCATGGAATGGACGGCCTGGTTGTTGAAGTAACCGCCGATGACATAGTCGATCGGCATTTGCCAGGTCGATACCAAGCGCACTTCCTGAGTGAAGGCGCGATCCGTGGTGACGCCGGACGAGGGCGAGACCACCCGTGGATAGTAGTTCCAGAGTCCCGCCTGATTGATATAGGTCGTCGGCGAGGTAGGTGTCACGAAATCGCCGGTGAAGTCGGTGTGACCAACAGTGCGGTTGTCGTAATAGGAGGAAGACGAAGTCAAAATCGCCTGGCCCAGATCAAGCGTTCCGACACCACTCACCAGGTTAAAGGAAGCCGAGTAAGGTTGTGCATCCGGGACGGTATTCCGGTAATTTCCCCCTGGCGGAGCCGTATTAACGGAGTTTGGTGTCGTGAAGCTCGATCCCGCGGTGAAATCGATGGTGCCGCCGGGAAAGGCGGGATTGGACAGCTGCGCATCGTTGACCGATATACCATGATGCAGATATTCAAATTGGACATCCAACGCGGGCGCTGGGCGCCAGCGAAGCGCCACGCGTGCCTGCCACTGTTCAGAGGCGTTGGTCGCGTCCGCGGTGGTGACTGCATAGCCGCTGTATGGGTCCACGGGCACTCTCGGTTGCGGGGGTGAACCTGGGACCGAGGCGAGTTGCGGTACGTATCGCGCGACTGCGTGGATGAAACCACCGAGATGCTCGTAAGCACCCCCCGCTCTGATGGCCAATGTGTCGCTCAGGGGAATGTTGACGAAGCCATCGACCGACTCATTCGCGTTCCCGTCGGAGTTCTGTGTCAGGCCACCGCTGGCATTGAACGCGCCTGACCATGCGTCGAATGTCGGTCGACTTGGGACAAAGCGGATCGTGCCCGCCTGCGACCCCGAGCCATACAAGGTTCCTTGGGGACCGCGCAATATCTCCACACGCTCCAGATCGGTCATCATCAGCGGAAGAAAGACCGGGGTCTCACCAAAGTAGGTCGACACCGCAGACACGCTGGCTGTTGGCTGATCGGGCATTTGGCTGCCGAGCGGGCTGAGTCTCAATCCCCGAAGTGTCAAGTTGTTGTTGTTGCCTCGCTGCGCGGGCCCTGAATCGACGGTAAACAATCCGGGTACGAAACGGGCCAAATCGTTGAGATCGGCAACCCCCGCGCGCTGTAGTTCGCTTGGAGATAGTACACTGACGTTGTATGGAACATCGAGCACGGATTCGTTGCGCCGCTGGGCGGTGACGGTTATCTCGGCCACGACATCTTTGCTACCGACCACAGGTTCAGGCTGGCTGGATTCTGCTTGGGCGTGATGCACGCAGCACAGGACTGCGATGCCCACCACGACAGGCTGCTTAAACATCCCGGGTCAGCTCACTTGTACTCTCTGATCCGAACACGACGTGCCCCAATCCTATAGCAGTCCAAGCCCAATTTGAATTTTGCTGGCAAGTATTGCGCGCGCCAAATCGGCCGCTGCGTTCCATCGACGGCATGCGTTCTATCATGAACGAGTGAAATCCGCTTCAGTAGCCCTAAAGCTAGCCCACGCGACGCTTCCTCCTGCCGTGTCCAGTCATTCCGGGCTGTCTAGGCTGGGGACGTCCTCTTGATCTAGTCGCCCGCGAGTACTGAATAAAGCAACACTTGGTTCAATAGCACGGCGGTCCGCACTTGCTCCAAAGCATCATCCGTGGCAAGTTGTGCTCGCTTAGCCTCAAGCACATCGAGTATCGGCAACTCACCGGCGCGCCACGCGCTTCGCACGTGTTCGGTTGCGCTGTGCGCCCGTGCCTCACCAGGGTAAGCCGCGTCAAACGCTCACGGTCTCGACTTCCCGCGCTTAAGACACTTTCGACGTCCTCGACCGCGCGCAAAACTGTCGCCTGATATTGCACGAGCACCTCATCGGTCTGCGCCCGTCGCAGCGCGACGACGCTGCGACGCCTGTCGCCATCGATGAGCGGTGTCTGCGCGCCTGCCGCAGCAATGCATTCCACTGTCCGAGCGAGGCCCTCACCAGAGAAGACACTCGCCAGTGAACCGATTTACCCAGACGACGAAACGAGGCTTTAGATCAGCTTTCGCGACACCGAGGCGAGCATTTGCAGCGAGGAGGCGTGCTTTAGCGGCCCGGATGTCTGGCCGCTGACGTTCTCCCGGTACGCCGGCGGAGACCTCCGGAAAGTCTGAGCCGAAGGGCCGCAATTTCGGCCGAAGTCGATGCGGTTTGCGAATCCGCGCGGTCCAAGTCTCCTCGTCCCACGGTACCCTCTTCGAACATGCGACGAGCGTCAACTGCAATCTGCTCCTGCGCGGTCTGACTTTGCGTCACGATTTCGATGCGCTGATCGAGACCGCGAACCAGGAGGGCACTCCCCACAACAGTGGCCACGACGACGGTACGCACCGCGCGCAAATCGCTTCGCGCCGCGTCAATGTAAGCCTCGGCTGCACAGATGCCACTTCTGATCCTGCCAAAATCGTCCGGTTGCCAGGAAGCGTTCAAATTGGCGTTGAAGGCATTTTGCGTCACGGGGCTCTATAAAAGCCCGCCTGGTAAGCGGAGATCCGCTCTCCGCCAGCACTCAGATCGACGTTGATCTGCGGTAGAGTTTCTGACGTCGGTACCCCGACGTAGTGCCCTTGCCTGATCTATTCGCGTAACTGCGGCACGAACATTGGTGTTCCTCTGCAGCGCTCTGTCCACGAGAGCGTCGATCACTGGATCGTTCAGCGCTTCCGACGCTCAACAAACCTATACAAAAGTATAATTGTAATCATACCCAAGGGTTAAATATTTGCGTCAACGTGTGATTGCGGCGGTTTTGGCGTCCATCCATCCTCCTCTCAAGATGCAATAGGGATTGGGGGTCAACCATGCATCACTGCTGCCTAGACGGATGTGTCTGGGGCCAATTGCCATGAAACCGCTCATCTCGATCATCGACGACGATGAGGCGTACCGTGAGGCGGTATCCAGCCTCCTTCAGGCGTTAACTTTTGATGTCAAATGCTTCCCATCCGCTGCAGACTTCCTCACGTCTCCATTCGTCCACAACACATCTTGCTTGATCACAGACGTGAATATGCGGGGTATGACCGGATTCGAGCTACACAAACATCTCATTGAGTCCGGCCGTGCCATCCCAACGATCCTTATCACGGCCTATCCCGACGAGAGCGGCCGGGCTCGCGCCACGGCAGACCGCGTCATTTGTTACCTCAGCAAGCCTTGCAATGAGGATGCCCTGATCAAATGTGTCCGCTCGGCCCTCAAGCGGGCCAGACCGGATGAGTGCTAGTCAAGGCGAGAAAGGCCGACTCGCGTCGCGACCCTCGCGCAGCCATCGTCTATCTTCCGCGAAGTGACTTGACCGTCGCAACGATTGGTTGACTCTCCTCATCGACGAACTCAGGCACCGCCCGCTGGGATTTCGCACTCGAAATCGCTTCCAGCGCGAGATCGGAGGTTACTCGAGGGCGCTTTCGAACGTACGAAGGATCGATCACCAGCTCTCGACAGAGCGGCGGTTGCTGCTGTCCATGCGATTGCGTAGCGACTCATTCTTACGACAAGAATAAGTGCCAGCGTCCGGCGCGGAACGCGATCAGCAAATCATTGAATCAACACTTAGAATCGATCCGTGTCTCGTCGCTTGCAACTGCGATACGTTTGTCTATTTTCGCGGATGACGGGCTTAAACCACCCATCTCGACGATAAAGCGCGCGATGCTGGCGACGCCCTCGCCGCTCTTCAAATTCGAGAAAATGAAAGGTCGCGTGAGACGCATTTTGCGCGCATCCGCTTCCATGACCTGTAAATTCGCCCCCACGTAGGGCGCGAGATCTATTTTGTTGATGATCAGGAGATCCGAGCGGGTGATCCCCGGTCCGCCTTTCCTGGGGATCTTCTCGCCCTCGGCAACGTCGATGACATATATGGTGAGATCCGCGAGTTCGGGACTGAAAGTGGCGGCGAGATTGTCGCCACCCGACTCGATAAAACATAATTCCGCCTGTGGAAATTTCTGGTTCATGTAATCGAGAGCCGCAAGATTCATGGAAGCATCCTCGCGAATCGCAGTGTGCGGGCAGCCACCCGTCTCGACGCCCATAATCCGATCCGCCGGCAGCGCTTGCGCACGCGTGAGAATCTGCTGATCTTCCTTGGTGTAGATGTCGTTCGTGATCACGTAAAGGTCGTAGCGGTCGCGAAGTTGCTTGCACAACGCCTCGACGAGGGCCGTCTTGCCTGAGCCCACGGGTCCTCCGATCCCAACGCGCAAAGGTCCATGATGCGCCTCTCGATTTCTCGCTTGGGAATCTAAGGTTGTGCACGGAGTCACGAGCGGAATAACCTCGTATATTGAGTTTCGTGCGCCATCGAGTCGAGATCGATCATCAACGCGGCCGATCCTAGATCATCCGTGTTAGCGTCATGAGCTTGCTTGCTGGCCGTCAGCACGGAATTCTCGAGTTCCGCGATTGCGATCTGGCCGTCCGTTTGACCTAAGGGAATGAGGCGAACGCCGGCAGTCACCCAATTGGCGACATAGCTTTGCAGGAACGCGGGCAGCGCTAAGAGAATCGGAATGCCAGATCCAGCCGCGCGAGTCGCGAGCACCACCGCGAGCGCGGGCGATATGTGGCGTTCGCGCAGCGTCCGTGCCAGATAGTCAAGAACCTGATCAGGCCACACCAGACGGAGCATCGTGAGGCAGGCTCCGGCCGGCTGCGATGATTCAAGTGCTAGTTCCGAAGTTGCGCGCAATGCCGCTGCGAGTTCCGCGATTTCGATGAGCCGCCGATAGTCTGGCTTTGCCACGCAGCGCCAAGCCTCAGCAAATAAAATTGCCTCATTTCTTCCGGAACCATGACAAAGATCGGCGTCGAGCCAAGCGACCAGACTCCTGCGATCGTGTACATGTCCCGCCTCAACGGCCCATTCGAGCCCATGCGAATAGCTATACGCTCCGGTGGGAAAAGAGGGTGAAAGCCAGCTCTGTAGTCGCAGCAGCGCAAGCGGCGCCAATGGGTATGCGTCGTCAATCATGATGATGCTTCAGATCGCCACCATGATGCGAGTGACCGTGATCACCGTATGCGCCGCCTTCGGGTTGGAACGACGCTACGACGCTCTTAAGATCTGCGCCCATGCCGCGGAGCATGGCCTCAATCACATGGTCGGAACGAATGCGCAGCAGTTGGCCGCAAATGTCGGTTGGCAGATGCCGATTGCCCAGGTGCCACGCGAGTCGCACGAGTTGAGCAGGATCCGGGTGGCGGATTTCGACCAGGCGCTCCTTGGCGGCTTGAACCCTCACCCATCGGCCGTCTGCTAGTTGCAGTCCATCTCCATCTGACATGGCCACGGCTTTAGGAAGGTCCAGCAGGATCTCTTCACCGTCGTCCAGAGTGAGCCGAATGCGGCGGCGGTGTCGAGTTTCAAAGTCAAGAGTGAGAGCGCCTGCCGCCCGCTCATTCGGCCACTGGCCGGCAGAACGATGAATTGAGGCGTGCTTCAGGATATGCATGTCAATACAGGAAATAACGCTGGCTCATGGGCAGCAGCATTGCAGCATCACAAGTGAGGAGCCGACCGTCGGCGTGAACTTCGTACGTTTCCGGATTGACTTCCATTCGCGGGGTAGCACGATTCAGCATCATCGAAAGCTTATTGATCTTGCGTGTATTCATGACGGGCAGTAGCTGCTTTGAAAGGCGAAGCAAGCTGCTGTTCCTCAGCGCAGCCTGGCTCACAAAGGTCACTGAGCTTTCCGTCAATGAGCGGCCATAAGCACCGAACATCGGTCGATAATATTGCGGCTGGGGCGTGGGGATGGAGGCATTGGGGTCTCCCATGATGGCCGCAGCAATCATTCCACCCTTGAGCACCATGTCCGGCTTCACACCAAAAAAGGCGGGATCCCAGATGCAAAGATCGGCCAGTTTGCCGGCTTCAATCGATCCGACATAAGCGGAGATGCCTTGAGCAATCGCTGGATTGATCGTGTATTTCGCGACATACCGTCGCGCTCGAAAGTTGTCGTTGTTGCCCGTCTCCTCCGTCAGTCCGCCAAATTGACGCTTCATCTTGTCGGCGGTTTGCCATGTACGAATGATTACTTCGCCCACTCTACCCATGGCTTGACTGTCCGATGACATGATCGACAGTGCGCCGAGATCGTGCAGAATGTCTTCAGCCGCAATGGTCTCTTTGCGGATACGGCTCTCCGCGAAGGCAACGTCCTCTGGAATGCGACGGTCGAGATGATGGGTCACCATGAGCATGTCCAGAGCCTCGTCGAGCGTATTCACGGTGTAGGGCCGAGTAGGACCGGTCGAAGAGGGGATCACGTTTACTTCGCCGCACACTTTAATGATGTCCGGGGCATGCCCACCGCCAGCACCTTCGGTGTGGAAGGTGTGAATCGTTCTACCCTTAAAGGCGGCGATGGTGTCATCAACAAACCCGCTCTCATTCAATGTGTCGGTGTGAATTAACACTTGAATGTCCATATCATCGGCAACCGAAAGGCACCGATCGATCGCCGCCGGGGTAGTGCCCCAGTCCTCATGTAGCTTAAGACCGCAGGCACCGGCCTCAATTTGCTCCACGAGTCCCGCTGCCAGACTGGCATTTCCCTTGCCAAAAAAGCCCAGGTTCATGGGAAACGCCTCGGCGGCTTCGAGCATTCGGCCAAGATGCCAAGCTCCTGGTGTGCAGGTTGTGGCTGTCGTACCGGCAGCGGGTCCGGTCCCGCCGCCCATCATGGTGGTAAGACCTGAATACAGGGCTTCTTCGATCTGTTGGGGGCAGATGAAGTGGACGTGCACGTCGATGCCGCCAGCGGTCACAATCTTTCCTTCGCCAGCGATGATTTCGGTTCCCGGTCCAATGATGATGTCGACGTTCGGCTGCACGTCGGGATTGCCCGCTTTGCCGATGGCGGCGATCTTCCCATCCTTGATCGCGATGTCGGCCTTCACAACACCCCAGTGATCGAGAATCAGTGCATTGGTGATCACCGTGTCCTGAGCACCCTCACCGCGGGAGCGCTGCGACTGGCCCATGCCGTCGCGGATCACTTTTCCGCCTCCGAACTTCACTTCCTCCCCATAGGTGGTGAAGTCCTTCTCCACTTCGACGAATAGGTCGGTATCCGCCAGGCGCACACGGTCACCGACAGTCGGCCCAAACATCTGTGCGTAGGCGGCGCGGGTCATCGTATAGGGCATGCGGGTAACTCCCTGATTTGCAGAAAAGCGGCTACAAAGAGAGTGGTGGGAGCAGCCCCATGACGGCCCGCCGGAATCCGTAGACTTCTCGTGCGCCAGAATAAGGGATGAGCCGGATTTCGCGAGACTGACCGGGTTCGAAACGCACGGCGGTTCCTGCCGGGATATCCAGTCGGTAACCTAAGGCGAGGTGTCGCTCAAAAGTGAGGGCTGGATTGGCCTCCGCGAAGTGATAGTGACTTCCGACTTGGATCGGCCTGTCGCCCGTGTTAGCAACTTGAAGGGAGATGGCCACCCGGTCCTGGTTCAGGACCAGTTCGCCACTGGCGGCTAGGATTTCACCCGGGATCATTGTCAGCTCGCCGCTAAAACGACGCCGCTCAGCACAGTGAGCGCGCCCATCGTGCGTAGTGCGATCTTTCCAATTAGACCTTCGGCAATGACTCCGAGCCCGATGCCGGCGGCATGAATCCAGCCCGTGGCGAGAGCAAAACCGGCCACATACGGAATGGCGCTGGCAGCAGCGGCCTCCGTGCCATGCGCGAATCCGTGAAAAAATGCGAAGAGCCCCGCGATAACCACACCCACCCGAATAGGGGCGTTGACCGCGAGCGCAACGCACAAGCCCAGCACGATAACCGATGAGGAAATGGCAGATTCCACCAAGGGGACGTGCAAGTCCATCGCCGCAGCTGCAAACCCGACCAACATGGCTGCAACGAATGCCGTCGGCCATAACCAGATTGCACGACCACCCGCGAGTACTCCCCAAAGACCGATCGCGAGCATGGCGAGCATGTGATCAGCGCCGCTCAGAGGATGCGCGAGTCCGGCTCCGAAGGAATGGATTTCTCCTCCTGCAACGGGATGAGCGAGCGCGGGGGAGACAAGCGCGCTGGTGAGGGCCAGGATAGTCAAGATTCGTAGTCTCACGAGCTTCTCCGTCAGCGAATGGGGTTATGAACGGTCACGAGTTTGGAGCCATCCGGAAAGGTGGCTTCTACCTCTATTTCCGGGATCATCTCAGGGATGCCTTCCATGACCTCGTTGCGGGTCAGGATCGTGCCGCCCAGCGACATGAGATCGGCGACAGTTTTGCCGTCGCGGGCACCTTCGAGCACGAAATCCGTGATGAGCGCGATAGTTTCTGGATAGTTGAGCCGCAGGCCTCGCTCGCGTCGCCCTCGAGCAACGAGTGCTGCCAGCGCGATCATGAGCTTGTCTCTCTCACGCGGTGTGAGGTTCACGGCGAAATCTCCCAAGCATGGCTAGCAGGACCACATCTTCGGAACGCCGAAAGGGCCCGGGGCGAGTTCACGGCCTAACTGTTCAAGCAGGCCGCGCAGGGCAAGCCTTAAAACCAACTCGAATTCGGCAGCAAAACGGACGACAATCAGCCCACCGACCGAAGTTGCGGCACAGTGGCAGCGAAGGGACGAGGTGAGTACGCGCAAGAATTCCAAGCGCGCTTGCATGTCGGGCCCAAAGTAGATGAGCGTGCCAAACGCCTTGCAATTCGAGAGCAGAGCCTTCTTGTGCAGATGCCGAAACGTCGCCTCCTCGGCGCGAAAGCTGTCCGCCCAAATGAGGCGGCCGTCCTTCTTGACGCGCCAACGGTCGGCGATCTGTCCGCCGACTACTTCCTCACCGTGTGCTGCGCGACCCAGTACCAGCCACTCGAGTGCGAGCAGTTCGGCCCCCGACACCAATTCGACTTCTGTCTCGCGGGTTAGACGAGCCCGATTGTAGAGGATGGTTTCCTGCGGCAGCCAAGCCAGTTTCCCGGACTCCAACACTTTCAGCTTCGTCGCCACGCACGCGGGCCGGTTCAATGCCCGATAGACCCTTTCTGCGGTTTGCGATGTCGCGGCGATGGATGCGCCGGCGAGCGCTGTTACAGAGGATTCGAGGCGATCTCCGCCCGCGATTCCGCCGCCCGTGTTAATGAAAACCGCCTCCTCGATCGCGCCGGCGCTGCCTCGTGGAAACATGATACGAATGGGAGTGCGCTGAAACAGGTCCACGATTCGGTTACCGTTTTCAGAGCCGCGCAGTACAACACGGCCGGAGCCTTCCGCCCGCTGCAGATCACTGTCAGACCGAAGCGCTGCTTGCGCGTGCGGTGAATCCAAAGCACTTGCATCGCCGGTGAAATCAGAATCAAACTGTGACGTCATGTCAAACATCGGCTTTCACAAACTCCTGGCCCTTCGGTGAGCTTGCCGTTACGATCTCAGTGGCGCGCCGAGCCCGCAGCGGCGCGTCCCCCCCCATGAGCAGGCGACCGGCCGAGCCGGGCCCTGCTCATGAGTTGGATTGTGCTTACGCTCGGCAATCAGAACCCCGCCAGGCCCTGCGGGCTGTTGTAAGGAATGGTCACGCTGGCGATCTCGTTGAGCGAACCATCCTGCTGAGTAGCGTAGCCAACGAGTTTCGACGCATTCCCGTAGATCTGGTAGAGATATTCGCCATCCGGTGTCAACCAGTTGTCGCTTGGGCCGCTGCTCACCGTTCCGTTGATCGCCCTGAAGGTGCCATCTCCTGGAACCCTCGGGCATGCAGGATCCTTCGCGAGAGTGAGCACATTGCCGTCGATGCGGAAGCTGCTGAGGTTGCTGTAACCGAAGTTCGTGGTAAACACCAATCGGTCATCCGGCGAGACCGCCAGCCAGCAGAGTTCAGAGGGCACGCCCGCGCTCGTGTCGATCGGCACGACCGGTCCAACCTTGACTTTGCCGTCTGCATCGATGCGACCGATGGCGATCCCGTCTGAAACGGCTTGCCCGATGATGAAGGTGTCCGGCCGGTTGTTCAGGAAGGCGATGTAGAAAGGAGAAGCGCCTCCCCCGTCGTAAAATGCGGGTTCGCCAAGCGAGCCGTCTGCGCCTACCGGGAATACTACGATGCCGTCGGGGTCAGGTGCATTCGAAGCGATGGAGTGCAGTTCTCCGTTTTCTCCCCGCGGGATCCAGAGAATCAGTGAGCCATCCGGATTTTTTCTGGTGGGCAACTCGTCGAAGGTGGTGCCTAAAATGAGGAATTTCCCGTCGGGCGAGAGCACAGCCATGGTGGGCACACGATTGGGCCATTCCTTCGTGCTCACCGAGTATTTTTGCGGACGTTGCGTGAGGTTGCCTTCGTCATCGACCGACAGCAGCCGGAGATGGTCGGGGCCGAACGTGTGCACCACGTAAAGCGTGCGACTCGATGGGGCATAGGCCACGGATTTAGCACCACCGGCTTGTGTGTTCCCGGTCCGCTTCACGTCCACCAGCGTAAGCCAGCCTTCCTTATCCACAGCGAAGCTGGAAACGGAATTGTCGGCGCCGTTGGTAGCAAACATAAAGCGATGATCCGGCGAGAGTCGGACACTGCCCGCACCCTCGAAGTGGTTCGGCCTGCTGATATGGTAGATGGGGCTGATGCGCCCGGAACCGCCGCCCCCCGTGAAG
>Ga0210400_10002164_pt1 | contig 18590 bp, 17 predicted proteins | sample IncBWH26MmetaG_FD_155456 | JGI IMG/M metagenome (GOLD analysis project Ga0210400, IMG submission 155456) | Forest soil microbial communities from Barre Woods Harvard Forest LTER site, Petersham, Massachusetts, United States - Inc-BW-H-26-M | ecosystem: Environmental > Terrestrial > Soil >...
CGGCCGGATAGGTGACGGCGGTGTCGCTCAACAGGTCGACCACGCCGCGAAATTCCGACTGGCTGCCGATGGGCAGCTCCAGCGGTGCGACGCCGGCGCCGAACGTGGCCCGGAGCTCGCCCAGCACGCCGTCGAAGTCGGCCCGCTCCCGGTCGAGCTGGGTGATGAGGATGATGCGGGGCAGGTCGGCCTGGGCGGCCATGTCCCAGGCGATCTCGGTCCGGATCTGGATGCCCTCCACCGCGCTCACCACCACGACGGCCAGATCGACCACTGCCAGGGCGGCGGCTACTTCCGCCGTATAGTCGGCGTACCCGGGGGTGTCCACCAGGTTGAGCTTCACCGTGCCCACGACGCTGCCCTCGACCACGCTCGGGGCCAGCGACAGCCCCATGGTCATGTGGTGGGCGATCTCCTCGGGCTCGTGGTCGCACACTGTCGTGCCCTCTTCCACCCGGCCGGCCCGGCGGATGGCGCCGGTGTGGGTGAGGATCGCTTCGACCAGGGTTGTCTTGCCGACGCCGGTATGACCGATGAGCGCCACATTCCGAATCTGCTCGGAATCGAAACGGTCCATGGTGGCCACCTCCTGGCCTCCCACCCCCAGCGGTCGAGGCCGCTAACGAGCCTATCCCCGGCCGTGTCGAGAAGCCCGGCCGGCTGGCCCCGCGAGCCGGTGCCCGCTCAGCCCTGCTGGTCCTCGGGGCCACCTGCCGGGTTGGCGCCAATCGCCCGTTCCTGGGCCACGGCATCCACCGTGGTCCCCGCCCGCCCGACGCGCTCGAGGCGTCCGCGGTCGTGAAGGTGGAGGTGGTGGGTGTGCTCGGCCGTCCGGTGGTCGAGCGACCCGGGCCACCAGAAGTGCCAGCGACGCATGCCCGACATGGCGGGGACCAGGCGAGGCGCCATCACGAATGCAGCCACGATGATGCCGATGGCCACCCCCGATCCGAGCTCGGTCAGGGTGGTGATGCCCGTCAACAGGAGCGAGGCGAACGTGCCGGCCAGGATGATGCCCGCCGCGGCCACGGTGGGCGCCCCGTGGGCAATGGCCAGGCCCACGGCCTCAGCCGGTTCCTTGCCGGCACGGAGCTCCTCTCGGACCCGGGCCGTCATCAAGATGTTGTAGTCGGTGCCGATGGCCACCACGAAGAGGTACAAGACGATCGGGATGGAGAAGTCGAGGCCCGCCAATCCCCCTGCTTTCTGGAAGATGAGGACCAGGATTCCGAGGGTGGCCAGAAACCCCAGCCCCACTCCGAGCAGCAGATAGAGGGGTCCGATGACCGCCCGCAGCAGCAGCCCCAGGATGACGGCGATGATCACGGCCGCCATCGGGAAGATGAGCGCGAGGTCATGGTTGATGGCGTTTCGGATGTCCACCGACTGTGACGTCGCCCCTCCGACCAGCACCGTGGCCCCGGGGATGGAGCCGTTGGCCGCGGATCGGATGGGCCCCTGGACGTCGGCCAGAGCCTGGCCCGAGTAGGGATTGACGTTGAGCGAGATGGTGATGAGGGCAGCCGTGCCGCTGGCGTTCATCTGCGGGGGAGCGACGATCGCCACCCCCTGGGTGTGGCGCAACGTGTCGCTCAGGTCGGTGATGGTCTGGCTCTTCAGCGCGGTGGAGGTGTCGCTGGTGACGATGACGCTCGTCGGGCCCACGTAGCCGGCCGGGAAGTCTCGTTGCATCTGGTCGTAGGCCACCACCGACGGGGAAGAGGTGGGGAGCTCACCCACCTCGTCGTAGTTGGCTCGGAAGCCGAAGGCGGCGACGGCCAGGACCAACAACACGCCGCCGTAGCCGGCGACGATGCGTCCTGGGTGGCGCCCCACGTACTTCCCGATCTTGGACGAATAGGTCTCGGCGCCGGCCGGCTTTTGCCGGTGGGCCGGCCAGAAGACGGCGCGACCCAAGAGGGCGAGCACCGCGGGCACGAGGGTCAGGGCGCTCAACAGCATCAGGGCCACCGAGATGATCAATCCGGGGGCCAATGTTCGCAACAGGCCGAGCGACGAGAGGAGCAACGCGGCGAAGGCGGCGATCACCGTGAGCGCCGACGAGGATATGACCTCGCCCACCACCTCAGTGGCGTGCTGCAGGGCCGCCATCGGCTCTTGGCCCTTGGTCAGGTTCTCTCGGTAGCGGAAGACGAGGAAGACGAAGTAGTCGGTCCCGATACCGAACAAGACCACGATGAGCAGGGGGCCGAGCAGGGTGCCCACGTTGAAGCCGGCGGCATGGGCCAGCGCCGCCACCAACGAGGTGGCCACCTCGTGGATGAGCCCGATGAGCACGACAGGGAGAACGGCGATCAGCACGCTTCGGAAGATGAGGCCCAACAAGATGACGATGAGCAGGATGGTGGCGATGGCAATGATGTTCTCGGCCTTGGCGAAGGCGTTGGAGGTGTCGAGGGCGATGGCCGATCCGCCGGTGAGACCGGCCGTAAGGCCGGTGCCCGCCAGTTGGCCCGGAACCTCCGCCCGAATTGCCTTCACCGCGTCGTTGACCGCCGGTTCGCCCGGCTGACCCTGCAAGTTCACATTGACCAGTTGGGCCTTGCCGTTGGGCGAAAGCAGCGTGGAAGAGGTGAAGGTGCCGGTGAGCCCTGTGATGCCCGCGTGGGTCAGGTCCGTGGCGAATTTCGTGACTTCCTGCTGGTCGGCCGCGGTGAGAGGGGCGCCATCGGCGCGCTGGACGACCAGGAGGTCGGTGTTGCCCGACTGCTTGGGGAAGGATTTGGCCACGGCCGCTTGGGCCTGCACCGACTGGTAGTGGCTGGGGAGAAAGCTGGCCGAGTTGGCGTTGGTGACCGAGCTGATGGATGGCGAGAACACCACGATGGCCACGGAGGCCACGACCCAGACGGCCATCACCCGCCACGGGTGCCCGGTGACCATGCGGGCGAGGGCTGCGAACACGATGACCTCCCACGGGTGCTGGGGACGCTCCCCGGTCCGTGCGCGAGCCGATGTTAGGCCGTCGGGACCCCCGTATAGTGGGAGGCGGGACACGGACTCTGGACCAGAGTGCCTGCGTGCGGCCGGGAACCACCCGCGCTGCGCCTTCCCGCTTGCACGAGCAAGCAGATGGTAGAGTCGAGGGGAAACCTCTGGAGGAGCTGCCATGTTCGACGGCCGCTGGCGCGACACCGTGGACCGGGCGACCGGTCCGGTCGGTCACAGGCTGCAGCAGATCGGGGTCACTGCCGACGTTTTGACGGCAACCGGCCTCATCAGTGCCACGGCGACAGCTGTCGCTGTGGCCACCGGTCACCTGCACCTGGCCATCCTTCTTCTGATTCTGACCGGCCTGCACGACCTCTTGGACGGACCGGTGGCCAAGGCTTCGGGAACGGCCTCGGTCCGTGGGGCGTTCTTCGACTCGGTCACCGACCGGGTGGCCGACGCCCTGCTGCTGGGCGGCGTCGCCTGGTACCTGATGTCGACCCACCCCGGCCACCTCGCCCTGCTGCCCTTCGCAGTGCTCGCCGTCACCTCGTTGGTGTCCTACCAGCGGGCCAAGGCCGAATCGCTGGGCATCTCGGCCAAGGGCGGCATCATGGAGCGGGCCGAGCGGATGATCCTCCTCGGTATCGGATTCATCTCGGCCTCGTTCCTGGTCCCTGTCCTGTGGGTGATGCTGGGTCTGACCGTGCTTACCGCGGTGGGCCGCTTCGTCAAGGTCTGGCGCCTGGCCGAAGCGCCCGCCCCGCTGTCCACAACCCGGCGCCCCCGCCGGGAGGGCTCGGTGGCGCGCAACGCACGTCGTCGCCCGGTCGGTGCGTCGTCACGGTGGCGAGCCCGACGGCAAGGCGAACTGGCCAGCCGGTCCGGACGCACCTGGCGCGCCCGCCAGGCCCGCCAGGGTCTCCGTCATCGCGCCTCGTCCCGCCGCAACGGCTGATCTCTTCCCCGTCTCTCGTCCGTTGGTGATCGAAGGAGCACGGTGGTTTCGGCCCGCCTGATGTTTCGGACGTACAGCACTCTGGGGCGCGCATTGGCCGCGGTGCCCGAGCCCGTCGCCCTGGGCGTGGCCCGGGCGGTTGGCGATGTCCTGCACCAGGTCCGCCACGAATCCCGGAGAAACGTGGAACGGAACCTTCGCCGGGTGGTCGGGCACGACCTCGACCAGGCGTCAGTCGATCGCTGGAGCCGCCGCGCCTTTCGGGCCTATGCCCGCTACTGGGTGGAAGGGGCACGGCTTCCGAGCACGTCACGCCAGGAGGTGCTGCAGCGCTTCGTGGTGGTGGATGGGTTCGAGCACCTGGTCGAGGGGATGGCGTCGGGAAACGGCGTGGTCCTGGCCTTGCCCCATGTGGGGAGTTGGGAGTACGGCGGGACGTTCTTGGCCGCCGTGGGCTATCCCATGACCTCGGTGGCCGAGCGTCTGGAGCCGCCCGAGTTGTTCGACTACTTCGTGGACCAGCGGGCGGCCATGGGGCTGACCATCGTGCCCCTGGACCAGTCCTCGGGTGGGGCCGTGATGCGGACGCTCCGAGACGGTGGTTTGGTCGGGCTCTTGTGCGACCGCGACCTTCTGGGCAACGGTATCGATGTGGAGTTCTTCGGGGAAAAGACCACTATGCCCGCCGGACCAGCGACGCTGGCCATGCGCACGGGGGCCACACTGCTGACGGCCGCGGTCTACAGCGGTCCTGGTCAGGAGCATCACGCCGTGGTCGGCGGACCGATCGACCTCACCCGGTCCGCTTCGCTTCGCTGCGATGTGTCCCGCGTCACCCAGGACATCGCCGACCGGTTCGAATCGCTCATCCGGCGGGCCCCCGAGCAGTGGCATGTTTTTCAGCCGCTGTGGTCCGCCGATCGGGACGAGGTCCGGTCGTGACCGGCGACCCCCTGCAGCACCCCACGTTCGCCGCCGGTCGGGACAGGTTCCGGACATTGTCCGAGCTTGTCGACGACATGACCGTGGTGGTGGGGATCGACGGACGGTTGCTCTATGTCAGCCCGTCCGCCCAACGCCTCTTGGGTTATGACCCGAGCGGCGCCATCGGAACCGACGTGTTCCAGCTGGTGGACGACGACGATCGGGGAGCGTTGCGGTCCTCGTTCGGTGAGTTGGTGGCCGGTCGCCGGCTCTCCGTCGCCCTCGAACTGCAGGCCATCACGGCCGACGGGACCCCCATCGACGTCGAGATCGTGGCCACGGGGCTGAACGAAGCGGTGGGCGGCATCGTGGTCAACGTCCGAGACGTCACCGAACGAAAGCGGATCGAGCGGGAGGCACAGGAGGTCAGGTCGCGGTACGCCACCATCATGGAGTCCTTGGTCGACGGCATCATGATGGTCGATGCCGACGGGGTGATCGTCGCCGTCAACAACGCGCTGGTGGAGCTGTTCAACGCGTCGAAGACGTGGATCCTGGGTCGGAAGCTCGAAGAGGTCCTACACCTGGGCCGGGAGGCGGGTTGGTATCCCGTTGACTCCGACCTACAAGAGGTGCCCTTCGAGGAGTATCCAGTGCTGCAAAGCCTGGCCACCGGGGAACGCTGCTTCGGCTTCGTACACGGGATCCACCGACCCGACGGCCCGATGGTGTGGTTGCGGGTTAACTCGCAGGGCATCGGGGGAGAGGACGGGCAGCCACGCATCGGTGCGGTGGCCTCGTTCAGCGACATCACCGAGGCCCGCAATGCCGGGCGGGCCCTGCGGGAGGAGCAGCAGTTCCTCCAGGTCCTGCTGGACAACCTCGAAGAGGGCATCGTCGCCTGCGACGAGAACGGACTGGTCACCCTGGTCAACCCGGCGGCGCAGCAGATGTTCGGCTTCACGGCCGAGACCGACCCCACCGGGAGCCAGCCGACTGGCGTGTGGCTCCGGGGGAGGGACGGATCGCCTATGTCCCCCGAGAAGAACCCCTTGCTCCGGGCACTGGCCGGTGAACGACTCCGCGAGTCGGAGCTGGTGCTGGTGGCCACCTCGGGTTCGCGCAAGCTCATCACGGTCAACGCCCAGGCCCTCTTCGATGACGCTCGGCACAAGCTCGGAGCCGTCGCCGCCATTCACGACGTCACCGAGCAGAAGCGCAACGAGGAGCGCTTGGCCGACCTGGCCCTTCACGATCCCCTCACCGGCGTGGCCAACCGGACCCTCCTGGCCGACCGTCTGGGGAAGGCGGTGGGCGATCTCACCCATGAGCGGAATCCGGACTCCACCCCTGAGGGTCCATCGGGGCTGGGCGGCTCGATCGCCGTTTTCCTGCTCGATCTGGACGATTTCAAGGAGATCAATGACGCCTTGGGCCATGACGTCGGCGATGAGGTCCTGGTGGCCGTGGCCCGACGTCTCCTGGCCATCGTGCGTCCCACCGACACCGTGGCCCGATTGGGCGGGGACGAGTTCGTGGTGGTGTGCCAGGTGAAGCGGGGCGAAGAGGAGATGCAGGGGATCTCGGACCGGATCGCCACGGCCCTGAGCGAGCCGTATCAGATCGGCGGGCGATCACTCATCGTCTCGGCCTCCATCGGGGGAGTGCGGACCGACGATCCCTGGACCGACCCGTCGACCCTGCTGGCTCGGGCCGATGACGCCATGTACAGCGTCAAATGGAGCCGACGCCGAGCACTGCCGCCGACGTCAACCTGAGGGACTGATGCCGATGTCCGCGGGGGATGGTTCGTCCGGGCTGCGCGTCGCCCTGGTCTGTCCCTACAGCCTGAGCCGGCCGGGCGGGGTCCAAGGACAGGTGGTCGGCCTGGCTCGTGCCCTCGACGCCCGGGGGCACCAGCCCACGGTCTTCGCCCCCCTCGATGACCCCGGTGACGCACCCAGCGGCATCGACCTGGTGGTGAGCGGGCACTCGGTTTCGCTGCCGGCCAACGGGTCGGTGGCACCGGTCTCGGTGTCGCCTCTCGCCGTAGGCCGGGCCCTCAGGGCTCTCCGGGCCGGGCATTTCGACGTCGTCCACGTGCACGAACCGTTCTCGCCCGGCTTGCCCTACGGGCTCTTGGTGGCCAAGGACATACCCCCTGAGGTGGCCACCTTCCACCGGAGCGGTGGAAGCCTCTTCTATACGGCGCTGCGCCCCTTGACGACGACTTTGGCCCGGCGGAGGTTCGCCCTTCGCTGCGCCGTGTCCGAGGCAGCCCGGGAGACGGCCCACGCCGCGGTGGGCGGGGACTATGTCGTGCTCTTCAACGGGGTGGAGGTCGACCGGTACGCCAACGCGGAACCCTGGCCGACCACGGGGCCGACGGCCCTGTTCCTCGGGCGGCACGAGGAGCGAAAGGGCCTGCAGGTCCTGCTCGATGCGTTCACCCAGCTGGCGCGTGATCCGCTGACCGGCGACCAGCTGGCGGGCGACCAGCTGGCGGGCGACCAGACCGCTGGAAGGACGGCCGCCGTATCCCCGACGCTGTGGGTGGCCGGCGACGGGCCCGACACCGAATCGTTGCGTCGCCGCTACCCGGATTCGCCCGCTATCCACTGGTTGGGCCTGCTCAGCGAAGAGGAGAAGCTCCGACGCCTGGCCGGCGCCGACGTGCTCTGCGCTCCCTCGTTGGGTGGGGAATCGTTCGGCATGGTCCTGCTCGAAGCCATGGCTGCGGGCACACCGGTCATCGCCAGCGACATTCCCGGATACCGGGACGCGGCCGGGGGTAGGGCCCGCCTGGTCCGGCCCGGGGACGCCCCGGCGCTGGCCGACGCCCTTCGAGCCGTACTCGGGCCCGTGGACGAGGCCGAGGCCCACCGCCGCCGGCAGGCCCGCGCCGATGGTACGGCGCGGGCCAGGGAGTGGTCCATGGACCGATTGGCCGAGCACTACGAGTCGCTGTACCGGGGCGTCACGCAACCGGGGGAGCCCTGAGCCGTCGTACACTGCTGAGGTCATGAGCGTCACCCCTCCTTCCTCCGAACCCTCAGACGGCCCGCCGCGCTCCGGCGGTGCGGGGTCACAGCGCTCGGGCGGGGGCGGGGGCGGCGGGAATCGCAACCGGGGTGGCGGACAAGGCCAGCGCAACCGCGGCCGGGGCAATCAGGGTGGATCCGGAAAGGGCGGGTCCGGGGACCGACAACGCAGCCAACCGCGGAGCGGGCAGCGCTCCGGTCAGTCCGGTTCGGGTGGCGGGCGCTCCCAGTCCGGCGGCCGATCGGGCTCCGGCTCAGGAGGACGATCCGGTTCGGGAAGCCGAGGCCCCGGGTCGCGGGACCGCACCGAGCCACGCCAGGAAACGGTTGCCGTCGGCACGCCCTACCGACCTCCCGAAGCCACCGACGAGGACCGCGCCGCCGCGGCCAACAGCCGCCGGGCCCTGCTGATCTGCGCCGCGCCTTCGGCCGTAGTCGGTCTGGTCCTTGGCGCCGTGGTGGCCGCCGTGGTGGCCCCGCTGATCGGGGTCATCGTGTTCGTGGCCCTCACCATCGTGCTCTCCTTGTGGTTCTGGACCCGAGCGCCGCACGTGGTGCTCCGGATCCTGGGTGCCCGTCCGAGCGACGAGGGCCAACATCCCCGAGTGCACAATCTGGTCGAGGGCCTCTGCGCCACCATGGGTCTCCCTCGTCCGACGATCTACGTCATCGCCAGTCCGGTTCCCAATGCGTTGGCCGTCGGGCGGGAGCCACGGCTGGCTGCCCTGGTCGTCACGTCGGGCCTCGAGCAAGCCCTGACTCTGGTTGAGCTGGAGGGCGTCCTGGCCCATGAACTGGTGCACGTCAAACGCCGGGACACGGCCACCGCCGGTGCCGCCGTGGCCGTGGTCGCCCCCCTGGCCGCCATTACCGGTTCCGGAGCGGGGCTGGTGCGGTCCCTCGTCGGCGCCGGGCGAGAGTTCGTCGCCGATCAGCGGGCGGCGTCAGTTGTGCGCTACCCACCCGGGCTGGGGTCGGCCCTCGAGACCATGACCGTTACCCTCTCGCCCGCATCGCCGTGGCCTCCGGGGCCGGGCCGCTCGGCCGGGATCACCCGGTGGCTGTGGATCGACCCGATGGTGGGGGCCCGAAGCGAGGGCGCCGAGGGAAACTTGGACGACACTGCGGTCCGGGCTGCGGCGCTGGCCGAACGCTGACCTGGGGGCTCGGCGCTCGCCGCCGAACTCGCTGGTGTTGCTCAGCGGGGCCTCGCCTGTGGCTCAGTGGCCTATTCCTCAGTTGGGCACGTCTCAGTGGGGCACCCATCGGGACCAGCGGGGTCGAGACTGCCCAGGACCTCAGCTCCGAAGAGGTGGTCGCGGAGCTTGCGCAGCAACGCCTCCAGGGTGTGCTCCTCGTCCAGGGTGAGCACCCCGTGCAACACCTCATCGATATGGGCTACGTGGCGAGGGATGGCTTCGTCCATGACCGCTTTTCCCTTCACGGTCAACGCCGCAAATGCGCCGCGTCGATCCTCGGGACAGATCTCGCGCATCACCAGGCCGGTGTCCTCCAGTCGGTCCACCGACCGCGTGAGGCCACTGGGGGAAAGCGTGGTCTGGGCTGCGAGCTCGCTCATCCGGAGCCGGTTTCCCGGGGTGCGGGCCAACCGAATCAGCACGTCGAATGACTGATTGGTGAGCCCCGCGTTGGACTCCAGCCGCCGTTCGAGCACCTGGCGGAGGCCGGCAGCCGATTCGAAGAGCAGCCCGATCGTGGTCATCCGGCGGTCGTCCACACTCTCGATGCCGAGGGGGGAGCCGGGTTGTTGACCCTCGTGGATTCGATGGTCTGCCATGACGACACCCTATCCGATCGTTCTGGGTAGTTGCGTTCGCAACGATCCTCCTCTATACTACTTGCGGAAGCAAATAATCGAGCCAGCGGGTTCCCGCCCAGAGCGAGCGGGTTCCCGAGTACCGACTACGAGAGCCCGGAGGCACATGTCATGAGCGAGACCACAGTTACCAGCAGAACGATCGACGGTGTTGAGCTACCCGCAGCAGGGACCTACACCATTGACGAGTCCCACACCCATGTGGGGTTCGCCGTCCGGCATATGGCCGTGTCGAAGGTACGAGGACAGTTCGCCAAGGTGGACGGGACCCTCGTCGTGGGGGAGGACCCCGTCCAGTCCTCGGTCCAGGTGACCATCGACACCAACAGCGTCGACACCAGGGACGAGACCCGTGACAACCACGTCCGCACGGCCGATTTCCTCGATGTGGAGAACCATCCCACCATCACCTTCACATCCACCGCCGTTCGTCCCGTCAACGCCGGATCGTGGAAGGTCGACGGAGACCTCACCATCCGGGGCGTCACCAGGCCCGTCGTCCTCGACGTGAACCTCGAAGGTGTGGTTCAGGATCCCTATAACAACCACCGGGTCGGGTTCAGCGCCACCACTGAGATCAACCGCGATGACTTCGGCGTGTCCTTCGGTGCGGTCATGGAGGCCGGCGGCCTGGTCGTGGCCAAGAAGGTGTCCATCGAGATCGAGGCTGAGGCCGTCTACCAGGCGTGACCGGACCTGCCCATCTGGAGATGGGCGGTCGTCGGGGCCGGTCGTGACGCGCCAGTCATGACGGGCCACCAGCCAAAACTGGTGGAGGGGTGACCAACGGGCTCCCCACGCCTCCGTCTTCCTTCGTGGAGGTCGGAGGCGTGGGCCCGCGTTGGCCCCGAGGGGATCAGATTGGTGATCGGTGTACGTGCGTCGGTTCAGGTCACCACCCGGTGGTCTCTGCCGTCCCATCCCCGATCACTACTTCCCACTGCTGTGCGCCCTCGAGGCGGGGCACCGCGACGACGTGGTCCGCTTCGCGGTGGAGGGCATCGACGGGGCATCGCGGTCGATGCCCCCGGTCGTCCTGGGTTGACCGGACGCCCCCCTTGTCGGTGCGGGCGCTCCGGCTGCCGGCTTCGGCCAGCACCAGCAGTACAATCGACCCCATGGGTGACCAACCGATCGAGACGCCGGCAACCGCGGGAGCGCGTCCCACCGGGACGTTCACCGTCAAGCGCGGCCTGGCCGACATGCTCCGGGGCGGCGTGATCATGGACGTGGTCGACGCCAAGCAGGCCAAGGTGGCCGAGGACGCCGGTGCCGTGGCGGTCATGGCCCTCGAGCGGGTGCCGTCCGACATCCGCCGCGACGGCGGCGTGGCCCGGATGAGCGATCCCGCTCTGATCGAGGGCATCAAGGCGGCGGTGACCGTTCCGGTTATGGCCAAGGCCCGGATCGGCCATTTCGCCGAGGCCCAGGTCCTGGCCGCCCTGGGCGTGGACTACATCGACGAGAGCGAGGTGCTCACTCCCGCCGATGAAGCCCACCACATCGACAAGTGGGGATTTGACGTTCCCTTCGTGTGCGGCGCCACCAACCTGGGCGAGGCCCTCCGCCGTATTTCCGAAGGGGCGGCGATGATCCGGTCCAAGGGCGAGGCGGGGACCGGCAACATCGTCGAGGCCGTTCGCCACCTGCGGTCGATCCTGGGCGACATCAGGAGGATCACCCAGGCCGACTCGGCCGAGCAGTACGGCTGGGCCAAGCAGCTGGCCGCCCCCATCGGTCTGGTCCAGGACATCGCTCGCACCGGCCACCTGCCCGTGCCGCTGTTCTGTGCCGGGGGCATTGCCACACCAGCCGACGCGTCGCTCGTGCTCCAGCTGGGCGCCGAGGCCGTGTTCGTGGGCTCGGGCATATTCAAGAGCGAGGACCCCTCGCGCCGGGCTCGAGCCATCGTCGAGGCCACCGCGCACTTCACCGACGCCGACCTGGTGGCCAAGGTGTCCACCGGGTTGGGCGAGGCCATGCCCGGCCAGGAGATCGACACGCTCGGCGTTCATCTTGCCGATCGCGGCTGGTAGCGGTACGGATCCGGGGCGTCGAGGTGCCTCCGCGTGACCATCGGAGTGCTGGCCCTGCAGGGCGACGTGCGCGAGCACGCGGCTGCGCTTGCCGACCTGGGTGAGCCGGCGCGCCTGGTTCGGCGACCATCCGAACTCGTCGGCCTGGCCGGCATCGTGCTCCCCGGTGGGGAGTCGACCACCCTGTCCCTCCTGCTCGAATCGTCCGGTCTGTTCGACCCCCTGGCCGCAGCCCTCGGGTCGGGGTTGCCGGTCCTGGGGACGTGTGCGGGGATGATCCTTCTCGCCTCGGACGTGCTCGATGGCCGACCCGATCAGCGCCGATTCAACAGCATCGAGCTCACCGTGCGCCGGAACGGCTACGGACGCCAGCGGGCATCGTTCGAGTGCGACCTCGACATCGACCTCGACGGAGTGGCCGGCGAACCCTTCCATGCCGTGTTCATCCGGGCCCCAGTGGTCGAGGGGTACGGCCCCGATGTCGAGGTGCTGGCCGCCCTGCCCGCGGTTCCCGATGGGCCCGTGGTCCCCGATGGGACCGCGGTTTCCGATGGGACAGGGGGCGCGCCGAGCCCGGTGATCTGTCGCCAGGGCTCGGTCCTGGTGGCCGCGTTCCACCCTGAATTGACCGAGGACCGTCGATTGCATCGACTGTTCGTGGATATGACGAAAGAAGAGAGGCGTTAGGCAATGTCGGGACACTCCAAGTGGGCAACCACCAAGTACCGCAAGGGCGCACAGGACTCGGCCCGGGCCAAGGTGTTCGCCAAGATCATCCGGCAGGTGGAAGTGGCCGCCCGCGAGGGCGGCAGTGACATGACGGCCAATGCCAGCCTCCGGACCATGTACTCGAAGGCCCGGGACGCCTCGGTGCCCATCGACACCATCGAGCGCGCCATCAAGCGGGGCTCGGGCGAGCTCGAGGGCGTCCGCTACGAGTCGATCAACTACGAGGGCTACGCCCCTGACGGGGTGGCGGTGATCGTGGAGTGCCTGTCGGACAACCGGAACCGGACCGGGGCCGAGATCCGCAACCTGTTCAACAAGAACGGCGGATCCATGGCCGAGCCTGGCGCCGTGAGCTGGCAGTTCGAACGTAAGGGCCTCATCTCCCTGCCCCGGAACCTCGACGAGGACCAGATCATGGAGGCGGCCATGGAGGCGGGGGCCGAGGACCTGGCCGACGAGGACGATCACTGGGTGGTGACCTGCTCCCCGACGGACATGATGGCCGTGCGGTCGGCCCTGGAGGGGGCGGGCCTGACCCCCTCCTCCTCGGACCTGTCCATGGTGCCCACGTCGACCATCGAGGTGAGGGACGAGGGCGAGGCCAAGAAGGTCCTCCGGCTGATCGAGGCGCTGGACGACCATGACGACGTCCAGAACGTCTACGCCAATTTCGACATCCCCGACTCGGTCATGGCTGCCTACGACGGCTAGCGCCACGGTGGGCGGTATCCACACGCTTCCCGGCCGTCCGGGGTAGGGTCGAACGCATGTTCGTTCTGGGGATCGATCCCGGGCTCTCCCGGTGCGGCTACGGCGTGGTGACCCGCCACGGCTCCGACCTGGTGGCCGCGGCCGGCGGGGTGATCACCACCGCCCCGACCATGCCCCTGCCCGAACGGCTCCTGACCCTGTCGACCGAGCTCCGATCGCTGGTGGCCGAATACCGTCCCGTGGCCGTGGTCGTGGAGCGGGTGTTCTTCCAGGTCAATGTGCGCACGGCCATGGCCACCGGGCAGGCTGCGGGCGTGGCCCTGGCCGCCGCGGCCGAGTCCGGCTGCGAGGTGGCCCAGTACACGTCGAACGAGGTGAAACAAGCGGTGGTCGGCTACGGGAGCGCAACCAAGGACCAGGTGCAGCGCATGATCGCCTCGGTCCTGGGCCTGGACCAGCCTCCCCGCCCGCCCGATGTGGCCGATGCCCTGGCCCTGGCCGTCTGCTACCTGACCGCCCAACCCCTCCGGCGGGCTGTGGCCGCCGTCATCGGGGACCAGCAGTGATCGGCTCGCTCCGGGGGACGTTGATCGACCGCCCCGCTCCTGGCGAGCTACTGGTCGACGTGCACGGCGTGGGCTACCGGGCCTCGGTGCCCACATCGGTGCTGGCCTCGGTCGGCCCCATCGGATCCGAGACCTTCCTCCATGTGCACACCCACGTGCGGGAGGACGCCATCGTCCTGTACGGCTTCCTGCACGCTGACGAGCGGCGATGCTTCGAGGCGCTGATCGGCGCCCATGGGGTGGGTCCCACGTTGGCCCTGGCCATCCTGTCATCGCTGTCGCCCGCCTCTCTGTCCACCGCCGTACTGGAGGACGACGTCGACACCCTGTGCCTGGTCCCCGGAGTGGGGAAGAAGACGGCGGCGCGCCTCCTGTTGGAGCTGAAGGCCCGGCTGGACCTGCCCTCACTGGGGGGAGGAACGCCGGTGCCGGTGGGGGAGGAGCGCTCTGGTCGCGGCGAGGTGCGGGCCGCGCTCACCGAGTTGGGATACGGCCCGGACGAGATCCGGGGGGCATTGGAGCAGATACCCGATGAGGGGACGGTGGAGGAGATCCTGCGCTCGGCCCTTCGTGAGCTGGCCCGAGCCCGATGAGCCCCGAGGCCCGCCGCGAGCTGCTGGCCGCCAAGGGCGACGACCCGGCCGGTACCGGCGGGGGTGCCGTTCGACCCGTCGACCCGGTGGCCGCTCCGGCCGAGGAGCTCGATGAGGCAAGCCTCCGGCCCCGGACCCTCGACGAGTTCGTGGGACAGGCCCAGCTCACCGAGCACCTCCGGATCGTGCTGGAGGCGGCCCGCAAGCGCCGCCAACCCGTCGACCACCTCCTCTTCGCCGGTCCCCCCGGACTGGGCAAGACCTCGCTGGCCGGCATCGTGGCCTCGGAGATGGGTGTCGGGCTCCGCATCACCGCCGGACCGGTGCTGGTCAGGACGGGTGACCTGGCTGCGCTCCTGACCGACCTGCAAGAGGGCGACGTCTTGTTCATCGACGAGATCCATCGCCTCCACCGGGCCGTGGAGGAGGTGCTGTATCCGGCCATGGAGGACTTCAAGCTCGACATCCTGATCGGGAAGGGCCCGACCGCCCGCAGCATTCGTCTGGACCTGCCTCGGTTCACCCTGATCGGGGCGACCACCCGCACCGGGCTGGTCACCAGCCCACTGCGCGACCGGTTCGGATTCGTCGGCCGGCTCGACCACTACACCGTGGACGAGCTCCAATCCATCGTGGGGCGGTCGGCCGAGATCCTAGGGGTGCCCATCGAGCCCGAGGGGGCGCAGCGGATCGCCCAACGCTCGCGGGGGACCCCGAGAATCGCCAACCGGCTCCTGCGCCGGGTCCGGGACTATGTCGAGGTGCGAGCCCAGGGCCGGATCACGGCCCAGGCCGCGGTGGACGGACTGGACCTGTTCGGGGTGGACGAACTGGGCTTGGACAAGGTGGACCGGTCCATTCTGGACGTGCTGTGCCGGCGGTTCGCCGGACGGGCCGTGGGCCTCACCACCCTGGCCCAGTGCATCGGCGAGGAGCCCAACACCATCGAGGACGCCTACGAGCCGTACCTGTTGCAGCAGGGCCTCCTGCAGCGGACCCCCCGCGGCCGGATCGCCGCCCCGCGGGCCTGGGCCCATCTGGGCCTGAGCCCGGCGGAGTCGACCCTGCTGTAAGCGGCCCTGGTCGGCCGGCCTTGCCCCGTCTGCGACGATGTCGTCCATGTCGTCGCCCTCCTCCACGCCCAACACCCGGGCCGATCAGGGCGTGTCCATGCACGACTACGAGTACGGGCTGCCACCGGAGGCCATCGCCCAGCAACCCATCGAGCCCCGGAGCGCGGCACGCCTGCTGGTGGACGCGGCGGCGTCGGGCACACCCGGCGTCGACCATGCCACGGTGGCCGATCTGCCCCGCTACCTGCGACCGGGCGATGTCCTCGTGGTCAACGAGACCCGGGTCCTGGCCGCCCGGCTCGCCCTGGTCAAACAGAGCGGGGGCGCCGCCGAGGTGCTCCTGTTGGAGCCGGCCCGGTCCGGTGCGGTGCCCGGTGGTTCGGTACCCGCCGATGCCGCTTCCGACTGTGCGGCGGACGAAGGTCCACCGGCGGTCTGGGAGGCACTCGTGCGACCGGGGCGACGATTGCCGGCGGGCACCAGGTTGTGGGAGCCGGGGGGTTCCGACCCGGTGGTCGAGGTGGCCGAACCGGTTGCCGGCCACGAGGACGGTCGGCGATGGGTCAGGCTCCTGGATCCGTCGGTGGTCGATCGGGCCGGGTCCATGCCCCTTCCTCCCTACATCCACATGCCCCTCCATGACCCCGACCGCTACCAGACCGTCTACTGGGCGCCGAGCGACCCGGGAGACCAGTCGACGGCGGCGCCCACCGCCGGGCTGCACCTCACGCCGGCTGTCCTCGACGCCTGTCGCCGGGCCGGCGCAACCATCGCCCCCGTCGACCTGGCCATCGGGCTGGACACGTTCCGGCCGGTCACGGCCGAGACGCCCGAAGGCCATGTGATCCACACCGAGCGCTATGCCGTTCCCGCCGCCACCATGCAGGCATGTCGGGAGGCGTCCCGGGTGGTGGCGGTGGGCACCACCACGGTTCGGGCCCTGGAGTCGGCGGCTGCCACCGGACGGCTTGCCGGTCGTACCGATCTCTACATCCACGGGACCTACTCGTTCCGGGTGGTCGACGTGCTGCTCACCAATTTCCACATGCCCCGCTCGACCTTGCTGCTGCTGGTCGAGGCCTTCTGCGGCCCCGAGTGGCGCGACCTCTACGCCATCGCGCTGGACCAGGGCTACCGGTTCCTGTCCTTCGGCGACGCCATGCTGGTGGCCCGCTCCGGGCCCCGCCGGGACGATGGGGGAGCGACCCGGTGACCACCCCGTTGCGGCTCGACATCCAGGCCACCGACGGGGCGGCCCGGACCGGCGTGGTCCACACGGCCCGGGGTTGGTACCAGGTGCCGGCGTTCATGCCGGTGGGGACGCGAGGAACGGTCAAGGCTCTCGATGCCGCCGACCTCGAGGGGCTCGGGGCCGAGGTGATGTTGGCCAACACGTACCACCTGATGCTCCGGCCCGGGGCCGATGTGGTGGCCGATCTGGGCGGGCTCCACCGGTTCATGGGCTGGGACGGGCACACGCTGACCGACTCCGGTGGGTTCCAGGTCCATTCCCTCTCCCCGGAGGTCGACGACGACGGGGTCAGCTTCACGTCGGTGTACGACGGATCGGCGGCCCGCCTCACCCCCGAGTCGGCGGTGGAGATCCAGGGATTGATCGGCGCCGACATCCAGATGGTCCTGGACGTGTGCGCCACCCTGCCCGCTGAGCCCGAGGTCCTGCGGTTGGCCGTGGAGCGGACGGCGGCATGGGCGTCCCGGGCCCGGGACCGTCACCGCCACCTCGAACTGCGGCCCGAGGGCCAGGCCCTGTTCGGCATCGTGCAAGGGGGCACGAACCCCATCCTGCGCACGGAGAGCGCCCGGCGCACGGTCGAGCTGGACTTCGACGGCTACGGCATCGGCGGCCTCTCGGTCGGGGAGCCCCGCCCGGCCATGTTGGCAGCTTTGGCCGCCACCGTCCCCGAGCTGCCGGTAGACCGTCCTCGCTACCTGATGGGCGTGGGGGACCCGGTCGGTCTGATCGAGGCCGTGGCCTTGGGCGTCGACCAATTCGACTGCGTGGCCCCCACCAGGATGGCTCGGCACGGCTCCATCCTGACCAGGGGAGGCAAGCTCAACCTCAGGAACGCCTCCTTTGCCCGCGACGACGGCCCCCTCGACCCGGAGTGCACCTGTTCCACCTGCACCCGCTGGTCGCGGGGCTACCTCCGGCACTTGCTGAGCGTGCACGAGCCCACGGCGTGGCGCCTGCTGAGCATCCACAACCTGCGATTCACCTTGGACCTCATGGACGCGGCCGGCCAGGCCATCAGAATGGGCCGATTGGACCAACTCCGGCACGAGGTGTCGGAGCGTTGGGCCACATGAAGCCCGCCTCGGATCCGGAGGTTTTTTGTGCCCACTGCAGGCGTCACGGGTGCCGGGGCTGAACTGTCGGCAGCCTGAGCTAGTGTCAGACCGCTGTGTGCACCTTGATCCCCTTACCTGAAGCGTTATGACGGCAACCCTGGTTGCGTTGGCCACGCCCCTCCTCGCCGCTGCGGCCAAGAAAAGCAGCTCCTCGCTGGTCACCTTCTTGCCCATCATCGTGATCGCGGTGGCCGCCTACTTCTTCTTCTTGCGGCCACAGCAGCAAAAGGCCAAGCGGGCGAGAGAGCAGGTCCAGCAGTTCGAGGTGGGGGACGAAGTGCTCACCGCCGGGGGCATCGTCGGGCACATCATCGACATCGAGGACGACCGGGTGACCCTGGAGACCAGCGTCGGAGCCTCGTTCGTGGTGCTGCGCCCGTACATCCTGCGGCGGCTCGATATCGAACCGGTCGTCGAAGCCGGCGCCGACGAGCAGGATGAGCACGACGATGACGGGTACGACGACGAGTACGACGAGTACGACGGGGAAGAAGAGCCCGAATCCGGTGAGGACGACGCAGAAAAAGGCGACGATCACCGACCTGGCGGCAACGGCAAGAACCGCGGTGATGATCGAGGGCCCAGCACTTCACGCTGATGAAGGACAAACGGCCGCTATGGATCAGCCTGATGACCGTGGTCGTCATTTCGGTGCTCGCCCTGGTGGGGACAATCGCCGCCGGCTGGTCACCCAAACTGGGGCTCGACCTCGACGGCGGTCTGCAGGTCGTGTACAAGACTGCCCACCAGATATCCACCGATCAGCTCAACACCACGGTCAACATACTCAACAGCCGGCT
>Ga0210400_10002166_pt1 | contig 18573 bp, 8 predicted proteins | sample IncBWH26MmetaG_FD_155456 | JGI IMG/M metagenome (GOLD analysis project Ga0210400, IMG submission 155456) | Forest soil microbial communities from Barre Woods Harvard Forest LTER site, Petersham, Massachusetts, United States - Inc-BW-H-26-M | ecosystem: Environmental > Terrestrial > Soil >...
AATGGCAACAACCACGGTTTCTTTGGGCGTCTGGGCCACCAGGTGCGCACATTCAATGTCACCATCCACGGCACGACCGCCACCAGCACGTCACCGTTTGGGTGCAATGACAACGGTGAGATCGTCGGTTCCTTCACCGATACCAGCGGTAACGTCCACGGTTTCCTCTTCGTGGAGGGACGTTTCTTCCAATTTGACGCCCCAGGCTCGTCGCAGACCGCGGCATTTGGTGTAACGGGTACGTTCATCAACGGCGTGAACGACCGGGATGATATCGTCGGATTCTTTTCCGACGGCACCAAAGTGAACGGGTTCGTGAACCTCGCCCGCAGCCGGGACGATGACCAGAGATAACCAGAAAAGAAATCACAAAATCGCGGCGTCCCCCTTGAATTGCCTGGGGGCTTCTCCACGGGCGGCGTTACGCCAGTTCGAACATCAGGAAGAGCAGCATATGAAGTATCGTCTCTGTATCGGAATCGCATGTGCAATCGCATGCGCGACATGTGCGAGGAATGGCAAGGCACAGGAGGTTCCTGCCGGCGCGAATGCGGCGCCAATTCCGATCACTTCGCATGATCGCGTCTATCACGCGGATCAGGTATCCAACACAGTTTCCGTCTATGACCCGTCAAGCAACACTTTGCTGGGCGTGATTCCGCTCGGCGACCAACCTCAATCCGCTGGGCACCCGCCCTGGGTCAACGGTCAATGGACTCCGGCCAATCTGAGCCCCCTTTACTATGGCCAACTGCTGGTGCATGGCATGGGTTTCTCGTTCGATCATAAAACTCTCGATGTAGTTTCAATCGCCTCCAACTCAGTGACGTTCATTGACACCGCTACAAATGCGATCAAGCACATCACATATGTAAGCAGATCTCCACACGAAGCCTTTTTTACCCCGGACGACAGCGAAGTATGGGTCACCGTGAGAGGAGAGAATTACGTTCAGGTTATCGACGGCAGGACGTATGAGATCAAGGATCGGATATATGTCGGAGACGGGCCGGGAATGACAATTTTCCGGCCAGACGGAAAATATGGCTATGTCTGCTCCAGCTTTATTCCTGAGACAAAGGTCGTTGACGTCAAAAGCCACGAGATCGTCGCCACTGTTCCCCAGCCATCCCCCTTCTGTCCCAATATTTCCGCGACGCCTGACGGCCGTCAAGTGTGGCTCACGTTAAAAGACATTGGTGCAACCGAGGTATTTAACGCTAGACCTCCGTTCAACGTGATTGCAACCCTCAACACCGGTCCGATTACCAATCACGTCAATATTGTGCGAAACAAGCACGGACAGTTCGCCTATGTCACCGTGGGCGGAGAAAACAGGGTAAAGGTATACACCACAACGGACACTCCGCAACTCGTCGCAACCATACCGACGGGTGAGTTGCCGCACGGCTTATGGCCGTCCGGCGATGGAACTCGGATCTATATCTGCCTGGAGAATGGTACGGGGCTGCAGGCAATCGATACCTTAAGTAACCAGGTCGTCGCCACCCTCCCGGGCGGACAGGCTTGTCAGGCTTTGGTCTATGTGCCCCAGGCAGTGCCGACGGGAAATGGACTTTCGAACCTGGTGTCTCTGGATGCATTCGGGCAGGCGGTCCATCTGTACATGGGCCCTCCTGGAACTTCCGCCGCTTCGGCGCCGACCACGGTGACGCTGAATTATCAGGGTCCCCTTGATCTGCTCGAGGCTGCGGTCACGGGCCTTCAACCCAACACAAGCTATACCTTGGGGTATGTGCCGGATCTTGCGAATCCGGGCGACAACTTTCAAGCGTTAAGCATGTTCATGACGAATGCGGCTGGGGCACAGATCGTGGAGTCGATTGGCCCGCTCAGACAGGTGGTGGCCGGAACACCACAGCCCGGGGACCAACGTTTCCTTCTGATTGTGCCTACTGGTCAAACGCAGCCCGCAGAGGTGCAACTGCAGTAGCACTAACTACTGTCCTGCACAAAGCGCAGCACGCGGAGAAGCGAGGCCCCGCAACTCGCTTCTCCATTTTGTTCGCAAACACCGCGAGGGCGGATGAGAGCCCTTGCGTGATTCACCGCAACAATTCTCTGGGAAGGGACAGGTGTCAAATGAGCATCACAACTATTTTGTCTGCGAAGCGCCTTTGGATTGCCGGCCTGATTGCTGCATTTTCGATCGCGACCCTCGCTCAGACGGAACCTCGGGCGGCGAGTTTTATGCAAATCATGAAAGAGAGTATGGAGCGGATGGACAATGGCATGAAGTCGGCTCCGATGAATGGCGACATTGACCACGATTTTTGCACCATGATGATTCCTCACCATCAGGGTGCGATTGATATGGCCAAGGCCGAGCTGCTTTATGGCAAAAATCCTGTGATGAGGAGACTCGCGGAGGAGATCGTCGTGGACCAGCAGTCGGAGATCCAGGCCATGCAACTCTGGCTCAGTAAACAGCCCGCGACGGCGCCAGAGGGACGGAAATAAAGTCGCGGTGGTGCACTGAACTCTCATTTAGCCACGTTGGCGAGCATGAAACTTGGGGGCGTTTTGTGATGTTTTTTCATCGCCTCACAGAGAAACACGCGGGAACTTCCTGTCTGTTTCCCAATCCGATTGAACCCGACGCATTCGGAGACGGTGTTCCGCGTGAACCTGTACGACCTCCCGCCGAAGACGACCTTCTACACCGTGGAATCGATGGATTCTAGCGGCAAGAGCGACGGAGTCACCAGTAAAATAAAAACCTTCACTACAAAATCGCCGAACCATCCGAACTGACGCCATGCTGCATATGCTCTCGGCTCATACTCAGCGTTGCCTTTCTTTGGATTGTCGATGGCGTGGCCCGAGTGCCGTAGTCATGGCGGGCACAATACACAATAAAGGATCAGTTCCTTCGGGAGGCCGGCTTGTTGCCGAAGTGCCAATCCAGTGACACCCATTATGTGTGCCGAGCAGGCTTCGAATGCATGTGCCGGACGCAGTTCCAAACGGATCTGGCGCCGGTCTGAGCCGATGGTTCCCAAAATCTTAGGCGAAGGAAACTCCGAGGTTGTGCGTCAAAAAGCATGACGCAGAGCACTAGAATTCCAGTTTTAGCCCATATTGCATAATCCGTGAGTTCACTGTTAAACCGCTAATCACTCCGAAGGTGCTGGGGGTTGAAACATCATTGGATGGATTTGCAAAATTGGGCCGGTTCAGCACATTAAAGACCTCCCAACGGAATATCAGTTGTACCCGCTCCGTGAGGGGCGTGGTCTTGATTACGGCGATGTCTCCAACGCGTTGATCAGGCCCTCTCAGGATATTCCTTCCGAGACTGCCGAATATCGTCCCGCCACCGGAAACAGGATATTTACCATCGATCAGGCCACCATCTGGAACAAACGTCGCCGGTACAAAGGTTTTCGTGTTGAAGAACTGGTCGACCCGGTTGCTAACGCTGCCGCTGAGGTTGGCATCGCTGAGCGTCGCACCGGGAGCCAAGCTGCCGGTTACATAAAGGGTTGCGGGACCATACAGCGTTCCGCCGGCACTGTCCAAGATGCTGAATGGCAGCCCCGATTGCAGCGTGACGATTCCCGAAATGCTCCAGCCATGTCCGAGCTTTCGAACCGCCGCGTTTCTCAGGTTCTCGACGCCGGGTAGATTCCACGTACCGCTCATTACGAATCGGTGAGTTCGATCAAAGTCGGACACGCCGCGCTGGGCAGCAACATCATTTTGATTGTTGTATACCATTTCTCCGAAGATCGGTAGTCCGAATGTGCCACCGATAGCGGCACCGAGACTATCCCCCGCATCATCAATGGATTTGGAAAAGGTGTAGGCTGCAAGGAATTGAAAACCATGACTCATGTCTCTCTTCAGCGTAGCTTGTAGAGAGTTGTAGATTGAATTCCCACTGCTTTCGAGACGGGCAATGACCGGAGACAGTCCGACGAAAGTAACGCGTTCACCCGCATTAGCCACTGAATTGGTTGTGAGTCCGTTCACTGGGCCAGAGGGATTGGCGAGAGCAGGCTGATTGTCGCTCCGCCCCACGGCGAGATGTGTGCCCTTCGCCCCAGCATATGCAACGGAGAAAACGTAGCTCTTGTGCTGATACTGCAGGTCGAGGTCATATTGCTGGACGGTAGACTCCTTAAAATCAGGATCGGTAATGACGGGGGATCGGAGGAATCTGTTCCCCGTAAACGGCGGACCCGGTAGCATGTTGCCTACGAAATTTGGGAAAGAGGAGTTCGGCGGCAAATTCGGAAAGGGATACTCCAGGCTAGCGGTCGCATTAGCGCCGCCATTTAGTGCAACACCCAACGCGAACGGGGGTTGAAGAGCCAGTAAAAAACCATTCCCCGCGAAGCTGGTGCGGTTCGCATAAACACCATAACCTCCTCGAACAACGAAAGTTTGCGAAGAGAGCGGCAGCCATGCAAACCCAACGCGAGGTTCTACATGCGTTTGGACAGGGTTATCCAGGAGCGTCGGATTCCCACGAGGATATCCCGGGGGGGCGTAGCCGGAATAGTTGTCGGGCAGAACAAATCCGGAGGTGGCTGGGCTCGTAATGCCCCCGGCTGGGGGTGCAACGTAGAATTGAGGGAAGAAATTCGAAATCCGACCCTCGACTTCACTTTGTTGGCCGTTGACCTCGACTCGACCCCCGAGGTTTATTGTGAGTGTTCGCGTGACTTTCCAGTCATCCAATGCAAACAAATCCGCAGCGCTTGCACGTTGCCCCACATCCGGAATTCCAGCAGCCACGCTTGAGAGGAAAATGTTTGAGAGCGATGTGCCGTTTCCTCCGGCGACGCCAGGCCCGGCGGGCAACCCGAGCAGGAAATCAGGGAACGACAGCAGTGTCATGACACCGGCCGTATAATTGCTTAGATGGTTGAACTGATTTCGGTAGATTTCCGCGCCCACGCGAAAATTGTGCTTGCCCCGAGACAGGAACAGGGCGTCCGACTCATAGAGGTTATTATTCGCGGTTCTGCCTTGGTCGCTCGCCGAGTTGCCTAGCTCAAAGGCTCCAAGGACGTCAATCTGTGGAATGCTCTGCTCTTGGGGATCGCTGAAGCGGTTTATCCCCACGTCCTCATCGGTGAGCGTTCCCCCGGCAACGCCTTGACCAGCGTTGCGAGAAAAGCCAAAGCGGAATTGGTTGATTGTGTGCGGCGAGAAAATGTGAGTCTCGGCGATTGCTAAGATCCGATTCCCAAAGGAGCGGAGCGCCGGAAAGCCAGGCACAGTGGCGCCGAAGAAAGGAACGTCTTGATTCGAGTTTGAAAAGAAGAATTTCGCCGACAGGTGGTCCGTTGTGCGCAAATTGACGTCATAGTTCGTATTGAACTGATCCTCATTGTAAATTCCGGGCACGACCGCAGTGTAGTTGATACCGCTTCCCGAAGTCTGAGGGCTGGGAATCACAAATGTGCCTTCAGGGTTCTTCGCGTTCAAAAGATTGAGTGCTACAGGACTTATGTTCGAGCCATCCGGGGCCACGGCCACACCTCCAAATACTCCGGTTTGACCGCCAAATACCGCTCCGAGGGAGGCTGGCGTTCGGACCAGTGGTATGGGAGGAAGACTCAATGAACGAACGCTGCTTTCCAGTGACGCTGCATTGATATCCCGTGTGGCCTGATAAGAAACGAAGAAAAAGGCGTGTTTCTTCGGCCATGGGAATGGTCCTCCAAGGGTCCCGCCCGGTTGCGAGCGACGAAATTCTCCTCTTGGCACTCCGGTTGCGTTCGCAAAGAAATTGTTTGCGTCTAATACCTCATTGCGGCCGAAGTAATAGACGTTCCCATGAAATTGCGCCGTTCCCGATCGGGTTTCTATACTGATGTTCGCACCTCCTCCGCGGCCGTATTGGGCGTCGTAGAGCGAATTCTGCACCTTGAACTCCTGAATGGTATCCGGAGCGGGGATGGCGATCCCTGCGGCACCAAAAGGAGTGACCTCGGTCATATTGGAGCTGTAGCTGTTCGCGTCTACTCCGTTTAGCATGAAATTATTGTCGCCGCTACGCGCACCGTTCGCGCGGATCTCCTGGCTTCCGGCCCCCAGTTGGGTCGCATCCACAATATCCGTGTTTATTCCGGCAGTCAGGCCGAGGATCTCGGTAAAGTTGCGATTTACCAGCGGCAATTCTTGGACCGTGTTTCGATCTATGACTCGTCCGAGAGTGGCGTTCTCAGTTTGAAGAAGAGGGGGGACAGCACTAACCGTGATTTGTTCCTTTGCGCCGCCGATTGTAAGCTGAATCTTGAGGCGGCTTACTTCGGTAATTCGAACCTCAACACCTTTCAAGACGAGTGGCTCAAATCCGGGCGCGCGAACCGTAAGGTCATAGCCGCCAGGAGTCAGGAATGGGACCCAGAAATTCCCGTCGGCATCCGCAGTGACATCGCGCTCCTCTCGGGTGGCCTGACTGTTAGCGACCACCGCCGCACGTGGAACCAGGGCTCCGCTGGGGTCGATCACCGTGCCAGCGACCGCACCGGTGTTGGCTGTCTGGCCGTGCATCGGCAGGGCGTAGAGAACAAACGCAAGGATTCTAAGCCAGGTGCGTCTGGCTGGGATCGCGATCTTCCACATCGCGACCTCCCTGAAGGACCAACAAAAGGTGGGATCTGGACGCGCGCATTTTACACCGAATAAGCGGCTCCAGGTAAAAAGACTACGCGGCCATTGGCGTCATTCGGGATTGACGTCCTGATAGCTCCTCGTCAGAATGAGCATGCTGGGTCGTGCGGCCGTGGCGACGAGGGTGCCCTCCATCTCGGGTCCTTCTTGGAACGTGCTGCTGCCCCTCCGAGAAGCCGCGGACTTCATCCTTTACCGCGGCCGACAGCACGGCGACTCATCGCCGATTTTGGCAGTGACCCCCGCCACAAAACATCCGTCACCTGAGGGTCTTCGGCGGCTTGAGCACGAATACTTGCTCGCCTCCGAACTCGATTCCGCGTGGGCAGCCAAGCCTCTGGCGCTCACTCATCACGAGGGGAGGACATTACTCATATTCAAGGATCCGGGCGGTGAACCCCTGGATCTGGTTCTTGAGCGGGAGCAGGGACAACCGCTCGACCTGACTCGCTTCCTGCGCATTGCCATCGGATTGGCGGCAGCACTCGGTCAAGTCCATCGGCACAGCCTCATGCATAAGGACATCAAGCCTGCGAATGTGCTGGTCGACGACGCAGGCAATGTGTGGCTCACCGGGTTCGGGATCGCGTCCCGCTTGCCGCGCGAGCATCAGTCGCCCATACCGCCCGAGATTATTGCGGGTACCCTCGCCTACATGGCGCCCGAACAGACCGGCCGCATGAATCGCTCGACCGATGCACGCAGCGATCTCTACTCCTTGGGCGTTACCTTGTATCAGATGCTTACGGGTGCGCTGCCCTTTGCCGCGGCCGATCCGCTGGAGTGGGTCCACTGTCACATTGCGCGCCAGCCGACGCCGCCAGGTGAGCGAGCCGCAGTCCCCGAGCCGCTGTCTGCTATCACCATGAAGCTCCTCGCCAAAAACGCAGAGGAGCGGTATCAAACTGCCGCCGGTCTCGAAGCCGACCTTCGGCGGTGTCTGGCGGAATGGGAATCAAATGGTCATATCGATCCATTCCCTTTGGGCGGGCACGACTCATCAGACCAGTTATTGATCCCTGAGAAGCTCTACGGGAGGGAGCGCGAGATCGATGCCCTTCTCGAGGCCTTCGAACGGGTCGTAGCCCATGGCACGCCGGAACTCGTGCTCGTATCCGGTTATTCGGGGGTCGGCAAATCCTCCGTGGTGAACGAGCTGCACAAGGCGCTTGTTACGCCGCGCGGCCTGTTCGCGTCAGGCAAGTTCGACCAATACAAACGCGACATCCCGTACGCGACGCTGGCACAGGCTTTCCAGACGCTGGTCCGTCAGATCCTCGTGAAGAGCGAAGCCGAAGTGGACCGGTGGCGGGGCCCTATTCAGGAGGCTCTGGGTGCAAATGGCCAGCTGATCGTCAACCTCATCCCGGAGGTGGAATTTATCATCGGAAAGCAGCTGGCGGTCCCGGAACTGCCTCCGCAAGATGCGAGGAACCGCTTCAAGTTGGTATTCCGGCGGTTCCTCGGAGTATTCGCCAGGCCGGAGCACCCGCTCGCGCTGTTTCTCGACGATTTGCAATGGCTGGACGGGGCGACTCTTGAACTCCTTGAGCACCTGATGACCGATCCGGAAGTGCGGCACCTGCTGCTGGTGGGGGCTTACCGCAACAACGAAGTCCGTTCGTCTCATCCGTTAACGCGGACGCTGGACGCGATTCGCAAAGCCGGAGGGAGGATGCAGGAGATCGCGCTGTCGCCGCTCGGGCTCGAAGACGTCGGCCGGCTCGCCGCTGATGCACTGCACTGCGAGGGGGATTCCGGCCATCCTCTGGCGCAACTGGTGCACGAGAAGACCGGCGGCAATCCGTTCTTCGCGATCCAGTTCCTCAACGCGCTGGCCGAGGAAGGGCTGCTCCGGTTCGACCCGGATGCCGCAGCCTGGATCTGGGACGTGGAGCGGATTCGCGCGAAGGGCTACAGCGACAATGTGGTGGATCTCATGGTGGGGAAGCTAAAGCGATTGTCGAACGCGACGCAAGCGGCACTCAAGCGACTCGCCTGTCTCGGGAACGAGGTCGAGATCGCCACACTGAGTCTGGTTTTCGAGGAATCAGAAGAGCAGATCCACGCATCGCTCCTGGCGGCCGCCCGCACTGGGCTAATCCTCCGCCTGGAGGACTCTTATGCGTTCCTCCATGACCGTGTTCAAGAGGCGGCGTACGCGATCATCCCCGAACGGGATCGCGTGGCGGCACACCTTCGGATTGGCCGAGTGCTGCTTGCGAGCATGACGGCGGACGGCCTCGCCGAACGTCTGTTCGATGTCGCGAATCAACTCAATCGCGGCGCCACACTGCTGATCGATCGCGACGAGAAAGCGCGGGTGGCAACGATCAATCTGCGCGCTGGACGGAAGGCCAAGGCGGCCACTGCCTATGCGTCGGCGCGCGCGTATTTTTCGGCCGGCATGGCGCTGTTGGATGAAAGGGACTGGAATACACAGTACGAGTTGACGTTCAGTCTGTGGCTCGAGCGTGCGGAGTGCGAGTTTCTGAGCGGTAACGTCGACACAGCCGAGCAATTGATTGGGGAGTTATTGCAGCGCGGGACGTCGAACATCGACCAGGCGGCCGCCTGCCGCCTGAAGATCCAGTTGCATATGGTGAAGGGGGAGTACCCGCAAGCTGTTGACGACGCGCTTACGTGCCTGCGCCTGTTTGGCATCGACTTGCCGGCAAACCCGACCCGGGAACAGGTCCAGGCCGAATACGAAACGGTCTGGCAAAACCTCAATGGGCGCCCGATCGAGAGCCTGATCGACCTGCCCCTGTTGACTGATCCGGAAGTGCAGGCCGCCATGCAGGTGCTCGCGACCCTATCCAGCCCCGCTTTCTTTACCGACTTTCAACTATTTTGCTTGCACTCGTGCCGCATGGTGAATGTCACCCTACGAAACGGGATATGTGGCGCGTCCGCGCCCGGCTGCGGCTTTTTCGGGTTTATCCTCGGCTCAGTCTTTCACCGTCACAGTGAGGCTTATCGTTTCGCCAAACTCTCCTGCGACCTGGTCGAGAAGCTCGGCTCCATTGCCTATCAGGCAAGGGTCCACCTTACGATGGAAACGATTGCCTTCTGGACTCAGCCAATCGCAACCGCGATCGATTTTAGTCGGGCGGGCTTTCGCTCCGCGACCGAGACAGGGGATCTGACCTACGCTTGCTACGGTAAGCACCAATCTGTCACGGGCCTTCTGTTGCGGAACGATCCGCTCGACGCGGTGTGGCGCGAGTCGGAGTTGGCGCTGGACCTTGCCAGAAAGGCGAAGTTCGGCGACGCCGCGGACATCGTAGTGAGCCAGCAGCGCTTTATCGCGACCATGCAGGGCCGGACCGCAACTTTCTCCACCTTCAGCGACGCGCAGTTCGACGAGGCAACGTTCGAGACGCAGCTGACCGGCGATCGGATGCCCATATTGATCTGCTGGTATTGGATCCTCAAACTGAAGGCACGTTTCCTGTCGGGCGACTACGCCGAGGCGCTCGCGGCAGCCGACAAGGCGAAGCTGCTTCTTCCGGCTCTAACTGGCTCGATCCAATTGCTCGACTATTTTTATTACGCCGCGCTGACGGTGGCGGCACTCTATGAGAACGCTTCTACCGATGAGCAGAGCGGCTGGCGTGATCTCCTGACGGCGCACCGGGAACAACTGCGCGAGTGGGCCGAAACGTACCCACCGACTTTCGCCGACAAGCACACGCTGGTGTTGGCCGAAATCGCCCGCATCGAAGGACGCGCCTTCGACGCGATGCAATTTTACGAACAGGCGATTCAGTCGGCTCGCGAGAACGGCTTCGTCCAGAACGAAGCGCTGGACCAAGAGGTGGCCGCGCGGTTCTACGCGGCGCGGGGATTCGAAGAAATCGCGCACATGTATCTACGCAATGCGCGGAACTGCTACGAGCGCTGGGGCGCGCTCGGGAAGGTGAAGCAACTCGACGAACGCTATCCGCACCTGCAGGAGGAGCGCGTTCTTACATCTAACACCGCCACAATCGACGCGCCGGTCGGGCAGCTGGACGCCGCGACTGTTGTCAAGGCCTCACAGGCAATCTCAAGCGAGATCGTCCTTAGCAAGCTGATCGAGAAGCTCATGCGCATCGCGGTCGAGCACGCAGGGGCTGAGCGCGGTCTCCTCATCCTTCTCCGGGGCGATGAGCCGCAGATTGAGGCAGACGCCGCCACCGGCCACGGCAGAGTCGAGGTCACCGTTCGACAGGCAGCCATCACACAAGATGAACTTCCCCAATCCACGCTTCAGTACGTCATCCGGACACGGGAGCGTGTGGTCCTCGATGATGCTTCGGCCGCGAGCCTGTACTCGGAGGACGAGTATGTGCGGACGAAGCGCGCCAGATCCGTCCTGTGCCTGCCTATCGTCAAACAAACTAAGCTCATCGGCGCACTCTATCTGGAGAACAATTTGGCTCCGCGCGCCTTCACCTCGGACCGGGTCGCGGTGCTGGAGATGCTGGCTTCGCAAGCCGCGATTTCGCTCGAAAACACCAAGCTCTATTCTGACCTCCACCGCAGCGAGGCTTTCCTGGCTCAAGGGCAGAGCATAAGCCGCACAGGCAGCTTCGGCTGGAGCGTTTTCAGCGGAGACATCTACTGGTCGGAAGGGACCCATACGATCTTTGAGTATGATCGAGCGCTTAAACCAACCTTGGAGTTCATGTTCCAGCGCGTTCATCCCGACGACAGAGATCTGGTGCAGCAGACCCTCGATCGCGTGACCAGGAACAAGACAAACATTGATCTTGAACACCGTTTGCTGATGCCGGACGGCTCAGTCAAGCACCTCCACGTTGTAGCTCGCGCGTTGGAGCCTTCCGCAGGCAAGCTCGAATTTGTGGGTGCCTTGACCGACGTCACCGCGGCAAAGCAGGCGGAAGAGAAGATCCGGCAAAGCGAAATGGAGCTTCGACAGGTCCTGGAATTGGCCCCGCAGCTGGTCGCTGTTGTAATGCCCGACCGCGCTCGTCTTTATACCAATCAGACAACACTCGATTATTGCGATTGTACTCTCGAGGAGTGGCGGAGCGGTGACCTTCTGAGGTTTTTTCACCCAGATGATTGGGAACGTATGACGAGCGAATCTCAAAGTCATTTCCCACGCGGCCTTGCGCACGAATACGAAGCGCGATTACGGAGAAAAGACGGGCAGTACCGCTGGATTCTCTTCCGCTGGCGCCCGATACGAGATGAGCAGGGACAGCTCCTGCGTTGGTATGTTGTCGGGACCGATATCGAGGATCGCAAGCAGGCTGAGCAGAGACTCCAAAACGAGAACGTTGCGTTGCGTGACGAGATTGATAAGGCATCGATGTTCGAGGAAATCGTGGGAACTTCGCCGCCCTTGCAGGCGGTGCTTTCCCGCATAGCGAAAGTCGCTCCCACCGACTCCAGTGTTCTGATAACGGGCGAGACCGGTACGGGTAAGGAACTGGTTGCTCGCGCCATTCACAAGCGTTCCAGGCGCTCCTCACTCCCCTTTGTGAGTGTGAACTGTGCGGCAATCCCGCGCGAATTGATTGCTTCGGAATTGTTCGGCTACGAAAAAGGTGCCTTTACCGGCGCAACTCAGCGGCGTTTAGGGCGGTTTGAGCTGGCCGAAAGAGGCACAATCTTTCTCGACGAGATTGGAGAACTTCCTTCCGAGACCCAGATTACGCTCTTGCGTGTTCTTCAGGAACACGAGTTTGAGCGTGTCGGTGGAACTGAATCTATTCAAACCAATGTTCGGGTAATTGCTGCGACGAATCGCGATTTGGACGCCGCCATCGCTGCGGGCGTGTTCAGGAGCGACCTGTTTTACCGGCTCAACGTTTTTCCGATTGAGATGCCCTCTTTGCGTGAAAGAAAAGAAGACATTCCCATGCTGGTTGAGTACTTTATTGATCGTTATGCAAGGAAGGCAAAGAAGAAGTTTCAGGCGGTTAATAAGAAGAGCCTCGATCTGCTTCAGTCCTACCCCTGGCCGGGTAATATTCGTGAATTGCAGAACGTGGTCGAGCGCTCTGTCGTCGTGTGTGAAACTGAGAATTTTTCCGTCGACGAGAGTTGGCTTTCTCACCGACCTTCGGCGTCTGAGGCGAGAGCGGAATTTGCGTTTTCTGGGAAGCTTGCTGCCCAGGGAAAAGAAATGATTGAGGCTGCCCTGCGCGCAACCGGAGGACGTGTGTTCGGACCGTCAGGAGCGGCTGCCAAACTAGGCATGCCAGGAACTACCCTGGACTCGAAGATCAAGTCGCTAAAGATAAACAAGCATCGCTTCAAAACTGAGTAGGCCTCGCACGACCGTGTCTAGCTGCTCTTACAAACTTAATTCCGCAGGCGCAATTACGAGCTTTCGTAGCTTTACGAAATTCCGTAACTCATCCCATCCATTAAATTATCTCCTTTCAGTACCTTACGCTTGGCACTGAGATTGCCATTACAGGAGTTTGTGACGGCCGCCGCATGGACGAATGGTAAGAAGTGAGCAGAGAAGAGGAGTTGAGTCATGGAGATGAAAATCGTATAGCGAAATCCGGTTCCGTTAATAAGGACCAAACGAGCGCTGCAGCGAATTAGAAGAGATCAGTTTGGCGCAGTCCACACGGTCACGACTCTAGATCTCGCTCAGGAGCTCGAAGTGATAGTGAGCGAAGTTGCCTGAACTCGGATGCTTGATTCTTGTTCGAAGAGAAGGCGGATGCTGAAGATTCGGCGATCATCGAACGGGCAGGTAGTCTTCAGGATAATCGGTCGAATGCAAGCGGAGCGGGTAGCTGACCTGGAAGAACTTTTGAAATCCGAAGATGCCGCTCGCCAAATAGTTCTAGATTTGAAAGATCTGACTCTCGTAGATCGGGATGCGGTCAGGTTTTTTGAGAGGTGTGAGAAGCGTGGCATCAAGCTCGAGAATTGTCCGGCTTACATCCGCGAATGGATCACGAGAGAACGAGGGAGAAGATAACTTTTAGAGAAGGGCCTAGCGCGCCCGCATCGAAAGTGTAGTGGACGAACTACTAAAGGAGTAAAGAAAATGTCAATGCAAACAGGCTGGGTAAGCGAAGCTCTAAATCGTACCGCATCGTTTGAAATTCCGGCTGGGTTGCCGGCGAATACCGCGTTCGATGGCGACGAACCCTGCGACAGAAGGTCACCGAGCATTGTAGGCACGAGCGCCGCTCTACGCTGCGCACTCGACATGGTTCGGGTCGTGGCAGCAACCGACTCGACCGTCTTGATCCAAGGAGAAACAGGCACCGGCAAAGAGCTGATCGCCCACGCGATTCACAATCTTAGTTCGCGGTCCGGACGGGCGTTTGTGACAGTGAATTGCGCGGCGATCCCGCTGGATCTTTTGGAAAGCGAGCTCTTTGGCCACGAGAAAGGCGCATTCACAGGGGCCATCGCGCAAAAGATTGGTCGTTTCGAACTGGCCGATAAAGGCTCGCTTTTTCTGGATGAAGTAGGGGATATTCCGCCGGCGTTGCAGCCCAAACTGCTGCGTGTACTGCAGGAACAGGAGTTCGAGCGCCTGGGTGGCACCCGGACTCACCAAGTGGATGTTCGGTTGGTGTCTGCGACGAATCGTGATCTCGCCGAAATGGTGAATCGAGGCCAATTTCGCAGCGACCTCTACTACCGACTGAATGTCTTCCCAGTGCTGCTGCCACCGCTGCGGGCGCGCCTTGAAGATGTTCCCGCCTTGCTCATGCATTTCGTCGAAATTTCTGGTCGGCGGACGGGGCGGAAAATCGACCACATTCCGGCAGAAACCATGTCTGCGCTTACCTCCTATTGCTGGCCGGGAAACATTCGTGAGCTACAGAACCTCGTTGAACGCGCCGTGATTCTTTCAAGTGATGGTGTGCTTCCCAATCCTTTGCCAACGACAGGGACCCATCCCGGTATCGTCTCGACAACTGCAACTACACTGAGGGACTCCGAGCGCTCATTGATTCTGAAAACGGTAGCGGAAGTTCGTTGGGTGATCGGCGGCCCGAAAGGCGCGGCCGCCAAACTTGGGTTGAAGCGCACTACGCTGATCCACAAGATGCAGAAGCTGGGGATTTATCGGCCCAGCCTCCCGCCCACCCAGGATGTGATCGATCCTACGACAGCTGCTCGAGGATGACTTCGACCCTTCGACCTTCGCACAATTGCGGAAACCGGACTACCGTCCACACGACTACTTTCTACCATTGTGGGACCCGCACGAGAAATCGTCTGTGCCGGCGAACCCGATTTCTGTCGGACCCTCGAGACGACCCCGATATTCCCCACCGATGCGGAACCAACTGGGCAGAGATCGGTTGAGCTTGTGGACGGGGAATAGCCAATCCATGGAATCATCGGTTCCGGCGGGGTCAGAAGGGGCCGGGGCAGCCGAATTTTTCCACGATCCAGAATCCGCGTTCAAATCAGGAACGGTTTGAGCATCAATGCGCCGCCCAACTACACCCCAAACAAGCAAAAGAACCAGGACGATACATCTTCGTATTGCAATCCTCCTCTTCCACCCGTATGTGCACCAAATCGAGGGAGTTCCAGACCGGACCAATATCGCCATGATCGGTTGGAGGAGGCATGTTTGAAATGGGGTTCTCGATCAGTAGCGGCTTGTTTTCTTGGACCGGATTGCTTGCAGAAATATCTTTTTCTGTCTCTCGCACCCCCTGTGCAGGCGCGGTAATTCGAGCCAACGCTGCTGTCACCACCGCTGTTGAGCTGCCCCCAAGAAATTCCTTCTTGAAAGATCTGCCACGGACTTGTTTTCGCTCTGATCGCTCACCGATTTCCCGCTTGATGCGTGTCTAAGATCGTGTGTTGTGTATTCACTTGTGTATGACAAGTCGCAATCTCCAGTTACAAGTTGTGCTTTTTGATCTTGTGCCCTTCCAGTGCCACTGCCGCCGCAAATAGAACCCGTTGTGTTTGGAATGGCTTTTTTACCTGTTGTCGATTTGCTAAAAAGACCGTCTGCTTTGGCGACCAGTGACTGGCAGACGGTCCCCGAATTCGTAACGCTTGTCGACATATGGACCGATACCTGTCGACATAGGGACAGACACAAGCGATGCGCTCGCGAAAGAGTTTCTCTCACTCCAACTGTAAGTTCATCGATGTGAAGAAAACTTGCAGTGTTGCGTAATGGCAAATGACTTGCTCGGTTTTTCGGTGACGGGAAGTAGTGACCGTGGAATAAAAGGAGGCAAGCATGTCTAAGAAGAATCGAAGGGAACTGCTCGTGGAGGCTGGGCGCTTCGCACTGGCTGGAGGAATCGCACCCATATTGTCGTCAGGCGCTTCAGGTGCGCCCGAAGCGCCTGCCCAGTCGCATCACACGAAAGCGGATGAGGAGCAAACCGAAGCCGCCGCCGAAAAAGTAATCGATGCTCTCGAAGGGGCCTATGGAGTACAGCGGGGCCAGCGCCGGAACCACACCAAGGGCGTAGGTGCACTGGGTTCCTTCGTTGGTAGTCCCGAAGCCTCCACCTATTCGCGCTCCGAGCTTTTTTCGGGAAAGGCACTGGAGGTGGTCGCGCGCTTCTCTCTCGCGGGCGGAGATCCCGAGGCTTCCGACGCTGAGAAGAGTCCTCGTGGCATGGCACTCCAGTTCCGGCTGCCCGACGGTGGTCTGCATCATATGACGATGATTCACACACCGATGTTCTTTGCCGCGGTGCCGCAGACTTTCCTCGATAAATTCATCGCTCTCGCGGTGGATCCGGCAACGGGCAAGCCAGACCCGGCGAAATTCCAGGCGTTCAAGGCCTCACACCGGGACAATGACGGGCAGGCGAAATTCTTGTCGGAAAGCAATCCTCCGCCGAGCTATGCCAACTGCGCCTACTACGGGATTCACACCTTCAGATTCATCAACAAAAAGGGAGAGACCACGCTGGTGAAATTCCGCTTCGTCCCGCGGGATGGAGAGAAGCAGCTGTCCAATGCAGAGATGCAGTCGGCGCCACGCGACTTTCTCGAAAGAGCGCTCATCGAGCGGACCAAGAAGGGACCGGTACGTTGGGATATGATCCTGACAATCGGAGAGTCGGGCGATCCGGAGACGAATCCGACAATCCTATGGCCGAAGACCCGCAAGGAAGTCAATGCGGGTACGCTTACCATCACATCGGCGACTCCATCGGCCGAAGCGGGAAGCTACAAAATCAACTACGATCCCCTAGTGATGGCTGACGGCATCGCCCCCACCGATGATGTTCTGCTATTTCGCTCTCCGTCCTACGCTACGTCCTACACCCGACGGCTGCGCGACTTGTGATCGTGATAGCAACGAACTTGGTGTGACCTGGAATGAGCTGTATCGCGAGTCTCCAGAAGCAACAGCATCGAGCTGCGATCAGGGGCTGGATGCCAAAAGAAATCCTCACCGAGGACGAGGTGAAGTGTTCTCTCTTGACATCCCCTTTTATAAAACCTCTCGGGCAGGCCAGCCAACGCCGACTGCGGAGTCCCCTCTGGATCGCCGCTTGGGTAATGGTTCTCGGTTTGGTTGGGTGCGCACATAAAGCCAAGACCCGGCTGACCGAAGTGGAGGTAGCGAAGCCGGTTCGCACAGATATTCCGGTCTATTCAGAGTGGATCGGAACCACGGTTGGGTACATCGACGCACAGATTCATTCCAAAGTCACCGGTTATCTCCTGGCCGAAGACTATAAAGAGGGATCCCTCGTGAGCAAAGGCGACCTTCTTTTCGAGGTTGATCCACGGCCGTTCCAAGCGGTCGTGGATCAGGCGAATGCGCAACTAAACGTTGCCAGCGCCGAACTAACTCAGGCCCGTGCAGATGTGGATGCAGCTCAAGCCGAGATCGATCGTGCTGAAGCGGCTCAGGTGAAAACCCAGTTGGATGTGCAGCGCTATGCGCCTCTCGTGAAGGACGGTACGGTGAGCCAGCAAGAGATGGATGATGCCGTTCAGTCGAACCTCGCGAATCAAGCTTCGGTTGCCGCCGCGAAGGGAAAGTACAACCATGCCCTGGCTGCCGTGAAGGCCGCAGAAGCGCAGATAGAGGTCGCCCGCAGTTCCCTTCAAGGCGCCCAGCTGAACCTCGGTTTCACAAAAGTGAAATCTCCTATCAACGGGATAGCGGGTATCCGTGTCGCCAACATTGGAGATCTCGTCGGGACGGATCAAAAGGCTCTTCTGACAACGGTTTCGCAAATCGACCCCATTTACGTCCAGTTCCCGATCAGCGGGCAGGAGTATTTAGACTTGCGCAAGCTTTTCCTCGCGAAAGCTTCAAGGCAAGGGATTGATCTGGAACTAATCCTGCCGGACGGAACCGTTTATGACCATAAGGGTAAGATCGACATCGTCGGACGGGAGGTTGAGCCCTCAACCGGAACACTCCGGCTTCGGGGCATCTTCCCGAATCCCGGAAACATCTTGCGTCCGGGCCAATACTCCAGGATTCGAGCTGCGACCCGCATCGAAAAGGATGCTTTGTTGGTTCCCCAGCGCGCGGTGGAGGAATTGCAGGGAGAATATGAGCTTGCTGTGGTCGACGGGGATAATCGCGTCGCATTCCGCAAGGTGAAAGCTGCCAACCGGGCTGGCTCCTACTGGGTCATTGAGGAAGGCTTGAGCACGGAAGACCGGGTTGTGATTGAAGGCCTGCAGAAAATCAAAACTGGGGAAAGGGTCGATCCCAAAGATGCCAAGGTTCCGCCTTTAACTCTGGGTCTCCCCGATCTTCGCGGGAGCGCGCCCTGATGTCGCGATTCTTCATCAATCGGCCCGTAACCGCGATAGTGATTTCGATTCTTATTGTTCTTGTCGGAATCGTGTCCGCGCAGCGCCTGCCGATTGCTCAGTTTCCCGATATTGCTCCTCCTGAAATTGTCGTGACCACCAATTATGTCGGTGCCGATGCGCTGACCATCGAGAGTTCTGTCGCGCCCCCAA
>Ga0210400_10002167_pt1 | contig 18573 bp, 17 predicted proteins | sample IncBWH26MmetaG_FD_155456 | JGI IMG/M metagenome (GOLD analysis project Ga0210400, IMG submission 155456) | Forest soil microbial communities from Barre Woods Harvard Forest LTER site, Petersham, Massachusetts, United States - Inc-BW-H-26-M | ecosystem: Environmental > Terrestrial > Soil >...
ATGTGCGGGAAATTGAGAAGTATTGCCAGGATTCGGCGTTTCAGTCTGAATTTCTAGTCATTAAGGGCCACAATAAAGAGAGATTGGCCGCTGAAGTCCTGAAAACCACCGGCGTGCAAATTGATCCCGCCTCGTTGTTCGATGTGCACATCAAGCGCATCCATGAGTACAAGCGCCAGCTCCTGAACGTGATGCGCATCATCCACGAATATCTGAGCATGGTGGAAGGTAACGAAGACCCGAAGGTTCCGCGCACCTATATATTTGCCGGCAAGGCCGCGCCTGGATATTGGGCCGCCAAGCAGATCATCAAGCTCATCAATAACGTTGCCCAGGTCGTGAATGCGGACCGCCGTGTGAAGGACCGGATGAAGGTGGTCTTTGTTCCGGATTACCGTGTCTCCCTGGCGGAGCTCATTATCCCAGGCGCCGACCTCAGCCAGCAGATCTCCACCGCCGGCATGGAGGCCTCCGGCACCGGCAACATGAAGCTGGCCATGAACGGCGCGCTGACGGTCGGGACCCTCGACGGCGCCAACATTGAGATCATGGAAGAAGTGGGCGAGCCCAACATCTACATGTTCGGCCTCACCCCTGAGGAGGTCCGCTGGTACAGGGAACAGGGAAGTTACAATCCTCGCCAGCTCTACGAGGCCAGTCCCATGTTGCGCCGCGTGATGGATTCCCTGGCCAATGACCGATTCTGCCCGGAAGAGCACGGCCTGTTCCGCTGGATTGTCGACGAGATCCTGGACCGCGGCGACCGCTATTTCCTGATGGCCGATCTTCCGCCATATATAGAGATCAGCAGAAAAGCCGAGAAAGACTACCGGGAGCCGCCAACCTGGGCCACTAAAGCGATCCTGAACGTGGCCAGAGTAGGCAAGTTTTCCAGCGACCGGACTATCCGCGAATACGCCCGCGACATCTGGGACATCCGATCAACAGTCTTCCCTCCGGAACCGGCACCGCCCACCGCAAAAGAACCAGTCAGCACAGAAGTGCCAAGCTGAGGAAGTAGCAGGGCCGAAGATGCAAAGGGTCGAAGAGCCCAATGAGTATTAAGGGGCGAAGCCTGCGTCTGGCTAGCGGCCAGGAGCTAGCAGCCAGTAGCCGCTTTTGTGCTACACTTAATATTCGCTTCGGGCAAGTCCTCCATCATCACCCCCATCAAGGGCGCGTAGCTCAACTGGCAGAGCAACTGACTCTTAATCAGTAGGTTGAAGGTTCGATTCCTTCCGCGCTCACCATATTTTTCAATAACTTGCCCTGAATCAAGCCCGCACGGAAGCAAAAGTGAGAGGTATTGAAAAGGCGCATTTTAGCGCATATGGCAGCACACGGCACGGCACGTTTACGGCACGGTCGAACTCATCATCATTGATGTTGGTCAGCATATAATAATCGCTTTCCATCCGTTCTGACGTATGAGCAATACTCCGTTTTCGCCGCTACCCCTCTTGCCACATTTCGTCGGTCGGGCCAAAGAACTTGATTGGCTTTATCGAGAAACCCGTGAGCGGGGATATCGCCCCAGCTTTTCTCCAATAGTTGTGACTGGAAAACCGGGAATTGGCAAGACGGCTCTTGTGCGGCAATTTTTTGCCAGCCAAGCCAGCAATATGACGGCCAGTTGGTTCAACGCACCCGAGGTCGGCTCGACCTCCATCCATGAGGCGCTCAGCAAATTCACGCATGGTCTGTATGAAGATCGCCGCAACACCAATTTATCGGTTGTATTAGACGGTGCCGATTGTCTCACTCATGAACAATTGATCGAAGCCGTTGCCCGTGTGTTCAATTTCAAGGCGGTTCGCTCCCTGATCGTGATAATGCAACGGAACCCGAAGCTGCGAGGACAGCGCACTCTAGAATTAGAGAGGCTCAGCGAGTCAGAAGCAAAGCTCTTGTTTTCTTCAGAACTTATATGTGCGGACTCATCGGGTGAGTTGATCGCGCGTGCAATACAAATCGCAAATGGCCAGCCGTTGCTGCTCTCGCTGATTCGGGGACTAGCACCAGATATTACTCCAGGGGAATTAGTTCGTATTCTCGAAGGTCATCTCTACAACTTAGCTGATCTGCCAAGCGAAACCGAGGAAGCAATCATCGCAGCCGCCAAGCCAGCAATTGTTTTGGCGAACGAGGCGATGATCGAAGCTTTGAAAAAGCGGCCCGAAGATATCTTCCAACTTTCTCCCAGGAAGTATGAGGAGATGGTAACAGAGCTTCTTAGTGACATGGGTTACGATGTTGAACTGACACCGGCCACGCGCGATGGAGGCAAGGACATATTGGCAAATCTCAAAACCGATATCGGTGACTTCCTTTGTCTGGTGGAAGCGAAGCGTTACAGAAAGGACCGAAAAATCGGCGTTGAACTTGTCCGTTCGCTATACGGGACACTCTGCGACTATCAGGCAAACAGCGCAATGATGGTAACGACATCGTCTTTTTCTAAAGACGCACACGAGTTTCAGAAAAAACACAGATATCAGCTTTCACTTCGCGACTATACCGATCTGGCTCGGTGGATTCAAGATTACCGCAAACCGGAGAAGCGCGACTTTGCGTCGCGACAGTCCGCACCGTGACAGTGTAACGAGATCATGTAACTGATTGAGGTTGCGCGGTGTTCCTGCTAAGTAAACAGAATACCAGTCTGCTGTTGGCAAGCCGGGTGCTTCGTTTCTCCATAGACAAGGGGGAATTTGAGGATAATGTTATATTTTTCATTATGTTATGAACACTTTTCCGCAACCGTGGAGGGAGTCCATTCCAAAGTTTACCGATAACAATAGTATTTCGCTTTTTGTTCGCTTGCTATATTAGAATGTCGTAACATGCATTCGCTCTCTAAAATGCCGACGAGCAGCGTTTGCCGGTTGCCTGTCCTGATTAGGGCTGGTGCATTTTGCACTTTGTTCCAGGTGTGGCAAATCATTGAATTCAATACACAATCGGCGTGAACAAGCCATTATAGAGGCAAAGAAGTACGAGTGACCGAACGTACCCAGTGGCTAGTTGATCTCGGGAAAGCCCCCACCGTAGCGGCCGTCGATGGCCTTCTGCAGGTGGACGGATACGTGCGCGATGGCCGCCCCTTTGAAGAGGTGGCCATGATGGAGAAAGCCCAGGCTTACGGCGCTCAGGCAGTTTTTTTCGAGGCAGCTCGCAATGACAAACCACCCGTTGCGCAGGCCTTTATATTTGTCTCCGATGGCCCAGCGGATGATCCACAGTTCGCTGCGCTCCATCAGCGACTCTGGAGTTGGGGCGGTGTACCTCTCGTTTATCGCAAGACACCGGGCCTGGTACAGCTCTTCCGCTGCGCCCATAAACCCGACTTTGTTTCCCCTGCGGGCAAGACTGTCTGCAAACCATTCAAGATTCTCAAACTTGCGGTTGACATCAGCGATGATCCTTGGTGGGATGCATCGCAGCTGCGCAATGGCACCCTTTGGGATGACCCAGCAGTTTGCAAGGCAATATTGTCGGTAGGCAAGGCCGCTCACAAGAGACTTATTGATGCTGTAAGACAGCTCAATGCAGACTTGAATGAGGAAGGTGTTCTTAAGAAACATTTGCGACGGAAACTGCTCATTCTGGCACTGCTCATAGCCTACCTGGAGGAACGCGAGGTCTTCCTTCCTGATTTCTTTGGAAAATTCCTCAAGGGCGCGACGAAATTTTTCCAGATCCTTGCGAATGGTGAGGCTTTGGTCAAGCTGTTGAGCGCTTTGGAAGAGAGGTTTAATGGCAATGTATTCACGCTGGACAGCGCGGATCGTGAATCCCTGAGAGACAGCACTCAGCTTGGTCGCTTTGCGAAGCTCGTCGAAGGGCGAGAGGAACTTGGCGGACAACTTACTTTGTGGCAGCTTTATTCTTTTAGAGATCTCCCCGTAGAACTCATTAGCCATATTTACCAACTTTTCGTCACCGACTCCGAAAGCTCCGTCTACACGCCGCCATTTCTTGTGCGGCTGATGCTTGATGAAGCGCTGAATTGGTCACGGCTTGATCGACTGCATCAGAACAATGAAGTCATACTCGACCCCGCTTGTGGCTCTGGTGTTTTTCTGGTGGAAGCGTACAAACGCTTGGTCTTGCACTGGCGGAGCCGCAATAAATGGAAAAGACCTGACGAAAAGGTGTTGAAGGCCCTGCTCGACAAGGTCCACGGCATCGACTTGGAGGGGGGTGCCGTGGAACTGGCTGCCTTTAGTTTGTGCCTCGCACTCTGTGATGCTCTGGAACCGGAGACCATCCGTTCCAGCATCAAGCTTTTTCCTCTGCTAGCCGGAAGAACATTACATCATTCCTGCTTTTTTGATGCTAAGAGTCGGGCGCTAGTGAAAAGCCCCATCGGCGTAGTGGTGGGAAATCCACCCTTTGAGTCAAAATTAAAAACCCCCGGGGCCTTGAGTAGTTATCAGCGCTATCAGCTCGGACATGGGCCGTTACCGGACAAGCAGCTGGCATATCTTTTTTTGCATGAAGCGATGGAAATGGTCGCTGAAGGTGGCACGCTCAGCATGCTTCAGCAATACAGCTTCCTATACAACCAGCAGTCGCTTGGCTTTCGTCGCAGGTTCATGACCAAATGGGATGTGCGTGAAATCCTGGATTTCATTTCCGTGCGCGGCTTGTTCCAAAAAGGCGGGGCCGATACTAAGGTCATCGTTGTCGTGGCTGAAGCATCTGTTCCCGCTGCAGATCGAAAAATTCTACATGCCACTTTCCGTCGTAGCGGACGCGTGGACGCCGAACAGGGCTTTGACATTGATTACTATGATCTCCATTGGTTGCCACGTTCTCTGGCATTAACCAATGACAGTGTTTGGCGCACCGATCTGCTAGGTGGTGGCCGAGTGTTGGCATTCGCTGATCGATTAAAGAAGCTGCGGACGCTTGAAGAATATGCGAAGAGCCAACACTGGGACTATGGCGAAGGGTTCATCGAAGGAAAGAAAGGGAAACGTGTCTCGGCAGAACACATAACAGGAAAGAAACTACTTCCCTCGATTGCATTGTCCAATGGCAGCGTGGACCGCACTCAGATCACAACAGCTAAGGGAACACGCTTCAAATCCGCTTACACAAAGAGCCGTTTCACACCCCCGATGCTGCTCATTCGGGAGCATAAGGATATTCCTCACTATTTATGGACGGACAGCTATCTTACCTACACGCAGCAGATCGTCGGTTTTTGCGGCCGCAAGGAAGATACAGCGAAGCTACACAGCATCAACACGTGGTTATCAGAAGTCCGTCCTGCTTTGCAGGCGCATATCGCATTGACAAGTCCAAGCCTGTTTGTTCAAAAAGCAACCTCCATCCAGGCTGATGATGTTTTCTCGATACCTTACCCTGAAAACGGCGTTCTGGACGTCAGTGCAAACGAACAGGTATTGGTGGATGACATTGTGCGCTATGGCTGCGATCTTATCCGACTAGGCGAAGACTCAGCTGCGATGAAAGAACATGGCCATTCTGCACTTCCGGCATTCACGAGTGTCTTCATTAAACAGATTAATGCGATATACAAGAAAAAGCCGCTTCATGCATTGCAAGCCCAGTTATGGCCGGGGACAATCTGCCAGCCATTTGTATTCGAGGATGGCAAACTGGACTGGAGTGGTGCTCATGAGTTGAGGAATAGACTAGACAGACTTCTTCGCCAAAAACAAGGTGAAGCGCTGCACGTCACTCGCATTGCCCGCATTTATGATGGCAGTTTCATTTTCCTGCTGAAACCGGATCGGCTGCGTTACTGGTTGCGCTCAATCGCACTGCGGGACGCCGACGAAACACTGGCGGATTTGCGGGCACAAGGGTTTTAAATTTCGTTCCTATGTTAGCAAACAGTCCTGATACTCGGGCAACGTTCGGCGCACTCGATAAGGAGATACAGAAGCCTGCGACCTTTCGGCACGAATTGCTTAGCTTTATCGCAGACGAGCTACCTGCCTGGAGAGACCGTTTGGACCGGAAGGCCGAGACGTCAGAAACCGCCTTGACTTCTCAGCTCTGCGCTCATCTCAACGGTGCTGCCCGGCATTCTTTAGGTTGGGACATACTTCAGTTCAGGGTAGAAGAACCCGATGAACAGCGCAAAGGACGCAAAATTGATTTGGTTCCAGCGCCTTGCGGTGCCACTATCTTGATCGAAGGGCGCAGGCACACGGATTTTGATAGTTTGCTACCGATTGAATGCAAGAGGCTGCCGACGCCAAAGGATAAAGAGCGGGATGAACGTGAATATGTCATCAGTCGGCACTCCTCAACCGGGGGTATTCAGCGTTTCAAAGAAGGGTATCATGGAGCCGGCCACATGCTTGGTGCAATGATCGGGTATTTGCAAGAAGAGAACGCAGCTATCTGGGATGCACGAGTAGCAGGATGGATCAAGGATTTGGCTAACGCTGGTCAATCTGGCTGGACAGTCAAAGATTTGTTGGTCATCCTCCAAACGGACCTGAAACTTAGACTAGCAATCCTTCGCTCTGCACATGAAAGACAAAATGGCTTGCCGGAAATCGAGTTGCGTCATCTCTGGATTTCGATGAATTAATTCAGGACTTCACCAAGGTGCGTTCAGGCCCGTTGTGTACAAAATAACTGGACCATGGTTGGACTAAAATTCTCGGCTCACTTTGAACTCACTTTCTCCTTCCCGCCAAGACTAACGTCAGAGGGAATCGTAATGAGTAAGCTTCACCATCCGAGGATCAGAGGCACCTAAGCAAACAGCCAGTTGGGCACGTTGCGTATCCGAGTACCCGCCGCCGGAAAAGGCATCCAAGTCAAGTTGGATTGTGTGAGTACCCTCCACAACACCCCGCCCGATTCCTCGTCTTAAGAGCGCATCCTGGACACCTTTGACCAACTTTGCCCTGATAGGCTCAACCGCACTTGATCCACCTGTTACCACCAATTCAAGATAGGGCATGTGAGGCAGACGGATATTATCGCGCACATCATAAGTGTAGCTGGAAACGTGTTTCACGATTTCGTCGCACCACCTTGAAACATAAGAGGTGTCGTGCCAATCCGTTGCTCCGCTTACTTTGTAGTCCTCTGCTTCCACTCTTGTTCCCGGTCTCCCTTCTTGTTGCCAGTGCCGGTTACGCCGGAGATGCTGAGCCTGCAATGCAAAAGCGCATGATCGATGCTTTAAAGACGATTCCCGGCGTAGAGTCTGTGGGCTTAGTAGATCGGCCGCCGCTCTATTACGGAGCAAACAGCGCGAATGTTTTTACCGACACGACAACAGATTTGAGGCCATCGAATGTAGCAGCGGAAGCCATGCTCTACAACATATCTCCCGAATACTTCGATGCGGCTCGGACAAGCTTCCTGGTGGGCAGGACTCTCACTTGGCATGACGACAAAAACTCGGCACGCGTAGCCGTAATCAATCGAGAGTTCGCAAACAAAATCTTTGGTTCGGTAACCAACGCCATCGGCAGGTATTACAAAGCGGGCAATGGATCGCGAATACAAGTGGTCGGCATTGTAGAAAACGGAAAATATGCAAGCCTGGCCGAAGATCCACAACCCGCGATGTTCCTGCCAATCCTGCAATCACCATCGAGTCAAACTTGTCTGGTGGTGCGCTCGAATCGCGATCTGCAGCAACTAGTGGCCGCCATCAAGAGCACGGTGCAGAACGCTATTGAGATGCCGGAAGATTTGATGGTCCGCAGCTTTGCTTATCCAAAGTGCGCTATCCCGAGCGTGATCGCCTTCGGAGACCGGTTCAACTATCGTCCTCTCCAAGCCTACATTCCCGCCGTGGAGAAGCTACGACACCGATATAACCACAGCGACCAAAAACCTTCATTGGTTGCATAAACCATGACACCTGAAAACTTCAAATTCCTGATGGAAGAAGAGGAACGCGCTGCACTTGAGCGTCGCTTGGAAATAGCCTCACGTGACACTGGCCAAAGCCGCAGGGTCGCCAATTTTCTTCTGGCCTGGTGGAACGCAAGCGAGTGCGGCGGATTTGACTTTACAGACCTATGGAACGTGGACCGGAGCATCGCCATCGACATGGCGACAGTCTTTGCGATGTTAACTGTGTGCTGGCATTATCCCGACAGCTTGGGATATAGATCGCAGTTTGAAGCGCTCGTTCGTGACTGGCGGCCACGCCTCTAATTCACTTCAAAACGATCTATACCAAAATGTGCATAGACGAGAGCAAAAAAGGTCTTGGACTCGCGCCCTTCTTAGCCGCTACGCTCCCTGAAGGAGTCAGTAATCTATGTCCTCTCTTTCCCTCGTCACAAAAAACAAGCCGATCCCCCACCTCGTTGACACGCGCAAGGCCGCAGAGATTCTTGGCCGTTCCATCGCAACGCTGAAACGCTGGCGGCACGAAGGAATCGGCCCGAATTGGATAGAAATCGAAGGGCGTGTTAGCTATGATGTGGATATCCTTCTTGAATTTATCAGGAAGGGCACACGAGTTGCTTCCGTGCGGGCTGCAATGGAGGACACTCGTGAAGCTGTTTAAGAAACCAGACTCAGCATTTTACTGCTATGACTTTGCGGTACGCGGTGAACGCTATCGCGGATCGACGAAGGAAACTAATGAAGCAAGGGCGGCGAAGATCGCCGGCCTGAAATTGGCGCAAGCCACGGAAGGCAGCGATCCACTGCCAAGAAAAGCACCTGTACTGCGAGATTTCTCTCGGGAATTCTTGAAAACAGTGACAGAGACAAAATTGGAAGAGAAGTCCAAGAACTATTATCGCGATGGATGGCGACTTCTCGCAGCAACGGAATTAGCAGGAATGCGGATCGATCAAATTACGAGGGATGTTGCTGATAGAGTCGTCTTTCCAGGATCTCCATCCAATACCAACTGTGCTTTGCGAACTCTACGCCGAATGCTTCACAAAGCAGAGGAGAAGAAGTTGATACGCAAAGCACCAAAATTGAAGCTTGCTAAGGAACATGAACGGGAGCAAAACTGGATGAGGAATCAGAAAAGAGATTGCTGGCGGCTGCCTCCACATTGCAATGGAGAGCAACGAGCTTGCAGCTTTTTGAAGACGTCATTAAGTTAATGCGAGACACCGGAATGAGGAACGGTCGAGAACTCTACCGTATGCGGATTGAGAATATCGATTGGCGGACGCGGAACATTTTCATTCCTGACAGCAAAACGCCGGAGGGAAGGAGAACAGTTCCGATGAGCGACAGGGTTTTTGAAATTCTGCGCAGGCGTTGCCGTGACAAGAAGGGTACTGAAATGAAACAGGGCTGGCTGTTCCCGGCTCGACGGAAAAACGCAAAAGTTCCATATCTAGGATCGATTGCAAAACACTTTGCGGAGGCGCGAGAAAAAGCCGGCCTTCCAAAGAATCTCGTTCTCTATTGTGGCCGTCATGATTTTGGCACCGTGATTACCGCGAGAACCGGCAATCTAAAAGCCGTGATGAAGGTCATGGGACACAGGGACTTCAAAACTGCGATGCGCTATCAACACCCCGAGGTGGATATCGTTCGCGCAGCACTTAACCAATCGCAACAAAGCTCCGCCCCAGACTAGCGCGTAACAAAATACGTCACGTTTTACGGCGCAGGAACAAAACATTAACTTGGCAACTTATAGAAATCTAATGCGTTAGCTGAGATATTGTCGAACTTTGGGCCTGACTCTTAATCAGTAGGTTGAAGGTTCGATTCCTTCGGCGCTCACCAAACCCAGTATTAATGCGTGTTCGCACATGTTGAAACATCAGTTTTCGTAACAACTTCGTAACAACCAAGAGACGCAAGGCACGCAATGTGCCGGACAGGCAACAACTTCCAGATGCGCCAGTTCATTGATCCTTAAATAATCGGTTTAAGGTTCATCGAAAAGAACGGCGAATCAGCTTGGATACGCGATTCACCGAGTCGAACGGTCGTTGCAAAATAATCGATGTTAGTGAAGCTCCGCCTTGCTCCGAATCTGTGTCGCATTTGTATCAATCAACTCCAAAAAGGCGCGAAGGACAACGGACAGGTTCGCTTTTTTCCATGCGGCGACAAGCTCGATCCGGACATCATCGGGTTGCAAACGGTAGAACCGGACACCAGTTGAACGGAGGTTTCTAGCACAGGCAGGCACAATGGAAACGCCCTGTTCTGCTTCAACCAGCGAAAGCACCGTCTGCAACATATTCGGCTGATTTTCAACACGCGGGTAAAAGCCGGCCCTCTGACACATGGCAGTGGTCGTATCGAACACACCTGGGTTGCCCTCACGGTGGAACAAAACAAAGCTCTCGTTTGCCAAATCTGCAATACGCACGCGCTTGCTCCTCACGGTTCGTGAACGCGGTAGCACGGCCATCAAAGCATCGCGGTACAAAACCCGCGATGAGAAGTTCTTGCTCTGTTCTGCGGTGAGGGTCCGAGTGAATCCGATATCGATTTCCCCTTTCTCGAACGCAGAGTCCTGCTGAACCGGAGTGAGCTCTTGCAGGGTAAGTTTCACACCTGGGTACGTCGTTTTGAACTTGCGCACAAGCTCTGGAAGAAATGCCGACGTCGCAGAGCCAAGGAATCCAATCGAGAGCCTTCCGATCTCGCCACGTGAGGCTCGCCTAGCAGTTTCAATTGCCAATTCGGCCTGCGCGAGCGTGCGTACGGCTTCGGCGTGAAACACCTCACCTTCAGGCGTGAGCTGCGCGATGCGTTTCGCGCGCGAAAACAATCGCAGCCCGAGTTCTTCTTCGAGATCCAGTACCGTCTGGCTGATCGCTGGCTGGGCAACGTGGATTCGCCGGGAAGCTTCGCGATAGCTCTTCCATTGCACAACTGCGATGAAATATCGAAGATGCCGCAATTCCATGGTGATCGCCTTTTCCTATCAATGTGATTAAAACATACGACGGATCGTTTCAGCACGAAAAAAATCTCATGTTGTGCACGGCGATTGAAAGCGGAAATGACATCACACCGGATCGCCGCTATAGCACATAAAGGAGAGATCATGAAAACCGGAAGATTGAGCGGAAAGGTTGCTATTGTCACCGGCGCATCGAAAGGAATCGGCGCTGGCATCGCACTGGCCATGGGCCGCGAAGGTGCAGCCGTAGCCGTTAACTACAGTTCAAGCGAGCCCGCAGCCAGGAAAGTTGCCGGCGAGATTCTTGGGGCGGGAGGTAAGGCAGTCGCCATTCAGGGAGATGTCTCGAATGCTGAGGACGTCGCCCGTCTGTTTGCTGAGACGAAGAAGGCATTCGGCACACCAAACGTTCTGGTGAATAACGCAGGCGTATTCAGGCCCGGACCGTTTGTCGAAACAACCGAGGATACATTTCACTGGCAGTACAACATCAACGTTCTGGGTCCTGTCCTGACCACACTTGAGGCGATCAAGTACTTCGCCGACAAGGGCGGAAGCATCATCAACATCAGCTCGATTGTGGCTTCACGCCCCCGGCCGATGATCGCGCTCTATTCGGCCAGCAAAGCCGCGGTGGAGAACCTGACGCGCGGCCTGGCTTTGGAACTCGGCGGCAGAAACATTCGTGTGAATGCCATCGCTCCGGGACACACGGCCACAGAAGGCACAGCGGCCATGTTCGCCGGTGACGTAGCACCGACGCTCGCAAAGGAATCCGTGTTCAACCGGCTGGGCCAGCCAGAGGACATCGCCCCTCTGGCGGTCTTTCTCGCCTCCGATGAGGCGCGCTGGGTTACCGGAGAAATCATCCGGGCCGCTGGAGGCACGATTTGACGAATACAGACGGACGCTCGCAAAGCAGGCCACAATTCGCGAATTCCGAAGTCAGGCCAGGTGACGCGAATTTATCTATGAACCAGGTGTACTCAAAAAACAGAAGAGGAGACAAGAGAATGAACACAGCAATGATGAGATACGGGCGGGCAGCGGCTCTGATGTTGGTCGGTGCCCCGATTATGGGGATCGCCGGGCCCAGGCAGACGCAGAACGCCGGGCCCAGCCAGGCGCAGAAGGCCGGTTCCAGCCAGGCGCACAACGCCGGGCCTAGTCAGGCGCAGAAGCCCCTTAAGATCGTCATGGTCCCCAAGTTCACCGGCACGGCCTACTTCGCCGCGACCGAGAAGGGCGCCAAAGAAGCGGTGGCCGAGCTGAAGGAGAAGGGCGTGGCCATCGACTTTCTCTATACGGGACCGACCGCGGCGAATAGCGACGAACAGATTCGCATGATCGATGACCTAGTGGCGCAGAAGCCGGATGCCATCATCATCGCGCCTAGTAACCCCGAAGCGATGGTGCCCGTAGCCAACAAGGCCAAGGCCTCTGGGGTCAAGGTCATCACTTATGACGCCGACGTAGCCGATCCTACCGCGCGTCAGTGGTTCGTGAACCAAGCGACCTTCACAGCGGCAGGGGCAGCGCTTGTCGACGTGGTGGCTGAGCAGGCCGGGGCGAGCGCGCGCTTCGCCGTCGTGAGCACGGATCCCGATGCGTTCAGCCAGAACTCCTGGATCGCCACCATGAAGGCGCAGATGCAGGCGAAGTACCCGAAGATGAAGCTGGTCGACATCGGCTATGGGCTGGGCAAACCCGCGGAGTCGTTCAGCGTGGCCCAGGACTTGATTAACAAGTACCGGGGTCAACTCGACGCAATCGTCGCTCCTACAGTGGTCGCGCTTCCCAAGGTGGCTGAAGCGGTGGAGCAGGCAGGGCTCGCGGGCAAGATCGTCGTTACCGGGATGGCCACACCCAACCAGATGAAGGAGTTCGTCAAGCGGGGCACGGTGAAGACCGTCGTGCTCTGGAATCCGGTCGACTTGGGCTATCTCGCCTTATACGCGGCTCAGGCCAGTCTGGCGGGCACGCTCACGGACAATGCGACGCAAGCCAAGGTGCCGGCAGGACGGTTAGGCATGCTCGACGCGATCGAATCGCTGAAGGACATCACGGCCAACGGTCCGCTCACACTGAAGAATGTGATCGTGCTGGGAGATCCGTTCCGATTCACGAAGGACAATATCGACCAGTTCAACTTCTAAGTCGGGAACGGCGAGAAACGATGCACGGCGGGCACAAGGGGGAGGAGGAGGAATGGATGCCTCCTCTTCCCAGCAGCCTGCCTGGAGCCCGAGTTCCTTTTCGGGACTGGCGGATCAAGTAGCGGAACGATGTAATGGCTTGAGAGAAAAAAGCAGCATTCAAGAATTGGGGTAACACACTAGGTAACAACCTCGCCTAAATCTGCCTACTTGTGACCACGAAAACGTTTGGGAAACCGTTGAAACCATTGAAACCATTGATTTCTGGGTTGCTGATCGAAAATCAGTAGGTTGAAGGTTCGATTCCTTCCGCGCTCACCAAACCCAGTATTTATGCGGATCTCCGCGTATTGGACATCAGTCCTTGTAACAAATCTCGTAACAACCCCATAACGGCTGCGCCTCAATTCGCTATGCAAACAACAACTCCCATTCCCTGATCCTTAAATAATCGGTTGAAGGATCAAACAGCCTTATACAGATAACTTCCGGTTTGCCGACTATCCACCCGGAAAGGTGGTGTGCTGCTGCACTTCAACCACATTGCGACGGTATCCACCAGGTGGCGTGCCCAGAACTTGTTTGAAAGCTTTACCTTCACGTCGAGATACATGAATCGCCTTGCCGCAGAGATACATCAAATCAGAAGATTTCGAACAGCGCCAGGAGAGCCCTCGGCCATATCCACAACACGACGGCATGGAGCAAAAGAATGAGAGTTGAGGTCTTTCCACCCGAATCTGTCACAGAGCCGCGTCATTGGGTACGGCATGATCAAGCCTTCGCAATGATGTTGCGGCCCGGCTCAATTGAGTGGGGCTCGAAGCGTTCCGCGCTAGAAAAGTTCGATTACGGGGCGGGCGACTTAGCACTGTGCCATCGTCATGTGGGTGAGTGGGTTGGACTCATGAAGGTACCGCATCTGCAGCTCAGTATTTCCGATGCGGCACTGATGGCCAGCTCTGACGGAGCTTATGGCGAGGTAGAACTGCGCCCTTCACGCAAGTTTGCGGACCCGCGCCTGAGTGCGATGGTTGCGGCCGTTGATGCGGAGATGGTTGCTGGCTTTCCGAGCGGGCGGCTGTTTCTGGATTCTGTCGAACAGGCGATGGCCGTAGCGCTGGTCAATGGTCATGCAGTAAGGAACCGTCCAGTGCAGATATACCGAGGCGGACTAGGCTCAGCGCGCTTGCGAAGGATTAAAGAGTTGGTCCATGCGAAGATGGAAGACGACTTGAGTCTCGACGAGATGGCGCAATCGGTAGGATTGAGCACAGCTCATTTCGCGCGGATGTTTCGCAAGTCAACGGGCGAGACCCCGCATCAATTTGTTCTGCGCCAAAGGCTTGAGCGTGCTAAAGCGATGTTGCGTGCTCCCGATGCGCGAGTATTGGACGTGGCCGTGGCCTGTGGCTTCAAGACCCAGCAGCACTTTGCACAGGTCTTTCGTGACGTCTGGAGAGTTAGCCCGACAGAGTATCGCCAGGATCTTGCCGGCTCCGAAGCGACTTGCGCGTCGGAAACCTGCTCCGAAGATACGCCACGCCTGGTGATTTGTGGTTCGCAGCCATAACTTCACTCTCATGGGTTGCCGTTCACTTCTTTGTTAACGTCCAGCCTGTCCGGAATTTGTACTCATCGCTCCTTGCATCCGCCTCAGCACTGTGTCCTCCGTCAACCATTCTGACTTGCCCTGCGCGGCTCATTCGAACTCTCGCCGTCATCTCACTCAAGACAGCCTGAGACAGCCTGCAAACTGATTGTAATTCGTTGGAGTTCTGCCTCTGTGTGCATGAATGTAGCAAGATTCCGACCATCCCAGCAGAAATCCGCACAACTCCTTATGCGATGTGCAGTTTACTCACAGTTGTGCGCAGAGCAACAGCGTCAACAAACCGGCTCGCGATGGTTGCTCTGCTAGCAGCTTTTTTTGGGTTGAAACCGGGAGCTCGCGCTCAAGATGTTCCAGCAGCTTCGGGTGCCCCGAGGCAGGTTCAATCGGCCTGAACCCAACAGTAAAGGAGCTTAGAAATGGTAAATACGCGGAAAACTGCAATCGTTACCGGTGCCTCGCAAGGGATCGGCGCCGGGCTCGTCGAAGCGTTGCTGAAACGAGATTATGGCGTGGTCGCCAACTCGCGAAACATCACCAAAGCCAATCCATTCGCGGCGTCCGCGAATCTTGCACTGGTCGATGGAGACATCGGCGACCCGCGCACGGCCGCAAAGATCGTGGATACTGCCGTATCGCGATTTGGCCGAATCGATGTGCTGATAAACAATGCGGGTGTTTTTATTCGGAAGCCCTTCACCGAATACACGACCGAAGACTTCAACACTTTAGTCTCCACGACGCTTGCAGGCTTTCTCTACGTGTCACAGCTCGCCGTAAAGCAAATGTTGCGGCAGAAATCGGGCAGCATCGTCAACGTGTCAACTACCCTGGTTGACCAACCGATCGCAGGTGTAGGGGCGGCCGTTCAAATTATGCTGAAGGGCGCCTTGAATGCGGTGACACGCGCCCTCGCCATTGAATACGCGAAGGAAGGCATTCGTGTAAACACCATAGCGCCGGGAGTGATCAATACTCCTATGCATAAACCGGAAACTCATGACTTTCTCAAAGGGTTGCACCCGGTCGGCAGGATCGGTGAGGTCAAAGAAGTCGTCGACGCAGCTTTGTTTCTGACCGACGCCACGTTCACCTCGGGTGAAATACTGCACGTGGATGGCGGCGCGCACGCGGGCAAATGGTGACCGGAACGCTTCGTTGCCGCCTCGCAAGCGGCTCCACGTGGACTCGGGGCGTTCTGGCTCGCTAATCCTTCAACGTATGAAACTTTCATTCACTGCACCTTGCCGGTTTTGACCGGCGCACGGAGAAAAATAAGGATGACCACTTATCAAAAACCCAACGCAGTAGCTGGTTCAACCCAGGAAGTCATGAAGGTGCAGTACACCGCCAAGACCCATACTTCGGGCGGTCGCCGCGGCGGCGTCTCCCGCACTGATGATGGCCACTTAGATGTTAAGTTCTCGGCTCCCGGAGTCCCAGGAACTGGTACCAATCCCGAGCAGTTGTTTGCCGCTGGTTGGTCGGCCTGTTTCATTAGTGCGATGGGGCTTGTGGCCAACAAGATGAACGTCAAACTTCCGGCTGACCTAGCCATCGATGCCGAAATAGACCTGTGCAATTCTGGCGACGTTTACTTCCTCCGAGCACGGCTTAACGTCAGCCTGCCGGGCTTGGAGCGCGAAGTCGCCCAGGCCATTGTGGACGCCACGCACGGCAAGACATGTGCATATTCCAACGCTACACGGGGCAACATCGACGTTACGCTCAACGTGGTGTAAGCCGGACCTGTAGCAGACCGTTTTACAAGGACTGCGTCGGCTCTCGCGGGCTGTGATTGCGGCAAGAGCGTGACGAACTATGACTTCAATCTTGATGCAACGAAGGAGAAAAATATGACACTCTCGCAAACATACCGAACTGCTTTGCTTGCAATTGCAGGATTCCTGCTGACAGCGGTGTTTCACACGGGAGCGGTCGCTCAGGCGAACTCCCCTCAAGGGGTTAGAAACATTGTCATTGTTCACGGTGCGTGGGCCGATGGATCAAGCTGGTCCAAAGTGATTCCACTGCTTCAAGCCAAGGGATTGCATGTGGTCGCCGTGCAGAACCCATTGACCTCGCTGGCTGACGACGTTGCCGCCACCAAGCGCGCCATCGCATTGCAGGATGGCCCTGTACTGCTAGTGGGCCATTCCTATGGGGGAGTGGTTATCACGGAGGCAGGAAACGATCCAAAGGTAGTCGGGTTGGTTTATGTGGCTGCGCTCGCGCCGTCGGATGGTGAGTCCGTTGCTTCGGTCACCAAACCGTTTCCGCCGGCTCCGCTAGGCAGCGAAGTCCGGGCGGATGCTGAAGGTTTTCTGACGGTGACCCCAAAGGGAATCGCTGAAGACTTCGCCCAGGATCTGCCAGACAAGGAGAAGCAGCTGTTGACGGCGACACAGGGTCCCACAGCAGCAGCTGTTTTTGGGGCCACAATCACGACCGCCGCGTGGAGGACCAAGCCATCTTGGTGCGTGATTGCCAGCAACGATCGCGCTGTTCCTCCGGAGCTTGAGAAGGCCGAAGCGGCGGCAATGAAGGCTACATCGATCACTGTTGCCTCCAGTCACGTGCCAATGCTTTCTCACCCGAAAGCGGTCGCAGACTTAATCGAGCAAGCTGCAGCGAAGGCCGGGGGCCAATAATCCCGATCGAAGGAGAAAGATCATCTATGTCGCACCATTACTCCGGTCCCGATTTTGGGTTTCCCCATGGGGATGCCCGCCTGGATTTCACCGATCTGTATGCCTTTCCCAAGCCAGGGGACGCTGGCAAGTCGATCCTGATCATGAACGTACACCCGTCCGCCAGCGTGAACCCGCCGGGGCCCACCACCGCCGACCCCTTCGCGCCCGAGGCTCTGTACGAACTCAAGATTGACACGGACGGCGATGCGGTCGCCAATATCGCATACCGCGTGCGCTTCTCGGCCTCTGCGGGGGGCAAGCTGACCGCGACGTTGCGTCGGGTTGAGGGAACGCAGGCTGCCGGGACAGGCGACAGCGGGCAGACTATCGTTGAGCGTGCGCCGGTCTCAACCGGTCGAGAGGCACGGGTCACCCAGGCGGGCGACTACCGCTTCTTTGCGGGCTGGCGCAGCGATCCCTTCTTCTTCGACACGCAGGGCGCTCTGAACAACCTGCAGTTCACCGGCGACGATTTCTTTGCCGACAAAGACGTATGCAGCATCGCGATGGAAGTACCCAACTCCGCACTGGGGCGCCAAAACCTGGGCCTGTGGGCTCGCACGCTGGACGGCGTGGGCGGGAAATGGGTTCAGGCGGACAGGGGCGCGCGGCCGCAACAAGCTGTCTTCCTTACCGGTGCGGAGAACGCTGCCTACCTCGGCGGTGAGCCGGCGGATGATGCCCGTTTCGTTGCCGTCTTCGCGCACTCGCTGCAACACGCGGGTGGCTATACGCCGCAGGAAGCGAAGCGGGTGGCAGGGACACTGCTGCCGGATATCCTGCCCTACGATCCCAAGCGCCCGGCGTCCTTCCCGAACAATGGCCGAACACTCACTGACGATGCCGTCGATGTCTTCCTTCCTATCCTCACAAATGGGAAGGTGACGGGAGACAAAGTAGGTCCGCACAGCGATCTGCTCGGCCAGTTCCCCTATCTGGGGCCGCCGCATAACACACGATGGCCAACAGGGTGCAGACAATAGAAGAGCTGCGCAAGCAAGTCCCGGCGGAGGAACGCGATGCCGAGGACAAGCGCAGAAACGAGGAGCAAGCCAAGCTGCTGCAGGCGTGCCTGCACATAAAAGGAGGACCCATGACCGCAGTGAAATTAGAAGACGCCCGCTGCGTAATCAATGCGGCAGAGAAGAAAGCCAGGGAAATTGGCCAGCCCATGAACATCGCAGTGGCTGACGAAGGCGGAAACATCGTAGCGCACGTTCGTATGGACAACGCATGGATTGGCAGCATTGATATCTC
>Ga0210400_10002168_pt1 | contig 18563 bp, 11 predicted proteins | sample IncBWH26MmetaG_FD_155456 | JGI IMG/M metagenome (GOLD analysis project Ga0210400, IMG submission 155456) | Forest soil microbial communities from Barre Woods Harvard Forest LTER site, Petersham, Massachusetts, United States - Inc-BW-H-26-M | ecosystem: Environmental > Terrestrial > Soil >...
AGGCCGTCGGCAATGGCGGGTGTGGGACGATTCTTCCACGCGTTGATCACCATCACGACCAGCATGAGTCCGAGGGCGAGGGCGGCGAAGGGAACGATCCAGGCGGTGCGGTCGAAGCCGGTGGTAGTGGGGGCGGCGAGGACGGTGGGTCCGTATTTCTGGACGAAGGATTGTTCGACCAGGCTGTCGCTGTCGCCGCGGTTGACGGCTTCCATTAACTCGTTGCGCATGCCGTCGGAGTCGGGGCAGCCGACGTGATTGCATTCCAGAAGAATCTGGTTGCAGCCGCAGATGCACATCATCTGATGGCCGAGTTCGTTGAAGCGGGAAGTGGGATCGCCGGCGCCGGCGAGGGCGATGACGGCGAGGGCGAGGAGAGCGCAGTGCAGGAGGCGGCGGTGGGGTGATGTTGTTTTCATGCGATACATCATTCGATGCGCGGGATTGTGCCGTCCCTCCGGGACTCGGTTCTTTTTTTCCTGCTTGACCCAGCGCTGGAAGCGCTGGGCTAATATCTTTCGCCCCTCCGGGGCTGGTTCATTTTCTATCTGGCTTACCCACGGCTTGCGCCGTGGGCTTTATTCTTTCGCCGCTTCGCGGCTAGTCTCCCGTTACTGCGGGGACGGCTTCTCGGCTTACTAATCTTGCGGCTGGGATGCGGACGGGGGCAGGGGCGTTGGGGATCAGGGCCAGGACGGTGCCGCCGAGGATGATCCAGACGCCCAGCCAGATCCACATGACCAGCGGGTTGAGATGGGCCTTGATTATCGGCTGACCTTTCTCGTTCTGACCTTCATAAACCAGGTAGAGGTCCTCTTTCAAAGTAGAGCGGATGTCCGGCTTGGTGGAGGCCTGGCGGCTGGCTTTGTAGAATTCGCGCACCGGGGTCATGGTGTCGATTTGTTTGTCGCCTTTGTAGACGTCGATCACGGCCCATTCGCTGGCTTTGTTGGGACTGTCGTCCTGCGTGTAGGAGCGGCAGACGAGGGTGTAGGAGCCGATGGTCATTTTGTCGCCGTAGTCCATACCCTTGTCGGCTTCTTTTTCCTGATTGAAGGCGGAGCCGGCGAATCCGATGATGACGACGACCACGCCGAAGTGGACGATGTATCCGCCGTAGCGGCGGGTGTTGCGGTGGGTGAGTTGGACGATGGAGGCGAACATGCCCTGGCCGGTGTGTCCGGCGATGACTTTGCCGCCGCGGTAGTATTCGCTGGCGATGGTGAGCGTGACCAGCGTGGCTAGGCCGAGCGCCATCAGGGAATAGAAATATGCGATGTCTTGCCAGGGGCGCAGGCCGAAGGGAGATCCCCATGACGGAGGCGTGATCATGAGGAAGGCTATGACGGCGACGGCGCCGATGGTGGGCCACTTGAAATTTCGCTTGAGGCTGTCGAAGGAAGTTTTGCGCCAGGCCAGCAAGGGGCCAACGGCGGTGAGGATCAGGAGCAGCAGGGCGACCGGGATGGCGACGCGATTATAAAAGGGCGCGCCGACCGTGACTTTGTTGCCTTGCACGAGTTCTGAAATCTTCGGGAACCACGTTCCCCAGAGCACGGTGAAGCAGAGCAGTACGAAGAGAAGATTGTTGAACAGGAAACTCGACTCGCGGGAGATGAGCGATTCGAGTTTGTGCTCGCTGCGCAGGTGGTCATGGTTCTTGATGAAAAAGAAAAGAAAGACTACGAAGCTGATGCATAGGAACCACGCGAACCACTCACCGATCGACGACTGAGCGAAGGCGTGGACCGAGGCGATGATGCCGCTGCGGGTGAGGAACGTTCCGAGGATCGCGAGCCAGAATGTGGCGAAGACCAGCCACATGTTCCAGACTTTCAGCATGCCGCGTTTTTCCTGCATCATGACGGAATGCAGGAAAGCGGTGCCGGCGAGCCAGGGCATGAGTGAGGCGTTTTCGACGGGGTCCCATCCCCAGTAGCCGCCCCAGCCGAGCACGGCGTAGGCCCAGTGTGCGCCGAGGAAGATGCCGCAGGTGAGGAATCCCCAGGTGACCATGGTCCAGCGGCGGGTGATGTGAATCCATTTTTCGCCAGGATACTTCATGATGAGCGCGCCGAGGGCGAAGGCGAAGGGGACGGTGAATCCCACGTAGCCCAGGTACAGCATGGGCGGGTGGATGACCATCTCAGGATATTGCAGGAGAGGATTGAGGCCGCTGCCGTCGGCGCGCAGCGGGCCATCGAGCAGGCCGAAGGGATTGGCGGCGAGATTTACCAGCAGCAGGAAAAATATCTGTACGCCGGCGAGAACCACTGACGCGTAGGCGAAGAGTCGAGGATCGGTTCTGTAGCGCAGGCGGAGGACGAAGCCGTAGCCGGCGAGAAGGAGCGACCAGAACAGGAGCGAGCCTTCCTGGCCGGACCATAATGTGGCGAATTTGTAAGGAGCGGGAAGGTCGCGGTTGCTGTGATGGAAGATGTAGGCGATGGTGAAATCGTCGCGGAAGGCGGCGACGACGAGGGCGATGGCGGCGAGGAGGACGCCTCCGAAAACTACAATGCCGGCGCGGCGCGCGGTCTCGCCCAGGCGCTCCCAGTTCGGGTCGCCAGGAAAGAAGAGGGAGATCAGGCCCACTCCGAACGAATATAAGCTCAGCGCCAAGGCGAGGAGCAAAGCAAAGCTGCCGATTTGCGCCATGTGGGAGAACCCCGATGTATTTTTTCAGAAACGGACGGTAGTGGCAACCGGGGCTCAAGCCCGGTCTGACAAGATGCTTTACGCGGCGCTAAAGCGCCGCTCTTCCACACGCTAAAGCGCAGCTCTTCCACGTACTAAGGCGCCGCACTTCCGCATAGAAGTAACCACGGGTCCGGTGTAAGGGCCGGAGATGGAGAGAACTTAGGCGTAAGCGTTTCCGAGAGAGGGCGGCGGCCGGGGCTCGGCCGCCAGATGGTGTCAGGATGCAGCGCTATGCGCCCTGGTGGTGGTAGCGCTGACGAACTTCGTTCTCGGCGGCCAGCCAGTCTTCGGCTTCGTGGCCGGGTTCGAATCCGCGGCGCTCGGACAGTAAGTAGGCGAAGCGGCGGATCTCTTCGTCCAGATTAATGGGAACCACACTGGCGCGCGACTCGTTGCGTACGATCTCGGGTCTGGGCGCAGGCTTTTTGGTTCACGTCTTCTTGTTTCCGTTGGTTCCGGCTGCGGGCGCTGCTGCTATGGTTTCGGCGGGTGTGAGGTTGGTGTCGTATTCGGGCACTGCGGTGCTGGTCGGGGTGATGGATGGCTTCGTGCCGTTGGTCTTTTTGGGTGATTTTGGTTTCGCCATAATCGAAAACTCCTTGCATCCTCCTAAATTCAGGAATGTCTGGATTTGTTGATGGACAAACAACATACACTTTTCCCTCGCGAGTTCTGCGGCGCAATAATTTCTGCCGTGCGGAGTAGATTCAATATTACCGCTTCGAGGGCTGTGGATGGGAGGAAGTTTTGCACAAAAAAATGCGATGCGACGGTGCGGAAATCTGGAAGGCGGACGAGCCGAGCAAGCTAATTTGAAGCGGGCGCATCTGAGACTTGAACCATCAGTTTGCCATTATTGGAACCGTCGAATAATTTGTTGATCGCCGCTGGTGCGGACTCGATACCGCGCACGATATCCACTCGATACTTTAGCTGGCCTGCGCTGTGCCACTGCGTGAAGTTGCTCACCATCTCCTTTACTTTCGAATAGTAATCGGTGGCGAGAAAACCCTGGATCTTGAGGCGCTTGCTGATCACCAGGGCGAAGTTGGATGGTCCCGAGACGGGTGCCGTGGCGTTGTACTGCGAGATCAAGCCGCAAACCACCACGCGACCGAAAGTGTTCATGAGGTAGAGCGCGGTTTCCAGGATTTCTCCGCCGACGTTCTCGAAATAAATATCCGCTCCATTCGGACACGCAGCCTTCAAGTTCTTCTTGTAGTCAGCTTCTTTGTAGTTCAAGGCCGCATCGAAGCCGAGTTCCTCGCGTAGCCAAGTGCACTTCTCATCGGTTCCGGCGATGCCGACTACACGAAGGCCCTTGATCTTGCCGATCTGGCCGACGAGCGATCCGACCGAACCTGCGGCGCCGGAGATCAGGAGAGTTTCGCCGCTCTTGGGCTGTCCCACTTCCAAAAGGCCACCGTAGGCGGTTAACCCGGCCAGCCCAAACAGTCCAAGGTAAGCCGAAAATGGAAGTCCGCTCTCTGGCAATTTCGTCAAAGCTTCACCATTGGAGATTAGATATTCCTGCCAGCCGAACATTCCTTGCACGCGGTCACCGGCGGCAAATTTTGGATGATTTGATTTCTCCACGATTCCGATAGCCAACCCGCGCATGATTTCCCCAATCTGCACGGGCGGAACGTAGGACGGACGGTCAATCAGCCATCCCCGCATCGCTGGATCGAGCGACAGATATACGCTGCGAATCAGAAGCTGGGCCTCCCCAAGCACGGGCATGGGTTGGGACACAAGTTCGAAGTTGTCAGCTTTGATCAGCCCCGTGGGCCGCGATTTGAGCCGCCATTGGCGGTTTACCGGGGTAGCAGCAGTCATAGTGGAGAACGAGTCACTGTCAGACCGTGTAGCGACCAGCGGCCAGAAGCCGGCCCGCAATATTACGCCGTAGTGCAACCCCATCGAGCGGATCGTAGTTGGCAAAGCCGCGCAGAGTCGCCATATTCCCCGCCAGTGAGTGGCCAGCCGAGCATGCGCCGATGACATTTCGCGCTGAGACTTCTACTCGATCCATGGCCTCGCGCAGAAACACAGCAGACATGTCGGCGGCATTCGTCCCTGCGCCCGAGGCTGCGAGCTTGCGACTTCGAAGCAGGCTCGACTCCATCGCGAACACTTCCATGACGATGTCGGAAATGTTCATCACGGTCTCCTGCTGTTTTTCCAACTCGGCCCCGTATTTTTGAAAGGCAATCCCGATCATAGACAGCGCAATCTTTTTCGCGTTGCGCACCAGCCGAGATTCTTCATCAGCACCCGCAGAGCCGGTTGTCTCATTCACGGTCTCGTGCAGCACCGCTTGAACGGCCGGGATGAGCGCTAATTGCCCGCGGGCAGCGCGTTTCAGCAGCATCCCGGTTATGAGGAGGCGGTTGATTTCGTTGGTGCCCTCGAAGATCCGGTTGATTCGCGAATCACGGTAAGCCCGTTCCACCGCGTAATCCTGATGGTAGCCATAGCCGCCGTGGATTTGCACGCCTTCATCGACCACGTAATCCAGCATTTCGGAGGCATAGACCTTAATCATCGAGCACTCGGCGGCGTACTCTTCAACGGCTTTGAGCTCGGTCTGCGAATCCGCGTGCTTGTCTTTCTTGTGATCACGATCATGGGCGGACTGCGCCAATTGGCTCTCGATGAGCCCGACCACACGCCACACCATGGATTCCACGGCGAACGTGCGAATCGACATCTCCGCCAGCTTATGCTGGATGGCGCCGAACTCGGCGATCGACGATCCGAATGCTTTGCGTTCTTTGGCGTATTTCAAGCAGATGGCGAGCACGTTTTTTGCTCCACCTACGGCGCCAGGGCCGAGTTTCAACCGGCCGATGTTCAGGATATTGAACGCGATGATGTGCCCGCGCCCGATTTCGCCTAGCAGGTTTTCGACTGGAACCTTGACGTTGTCAAAAAACACCGCCGTGGTCGAGCTGCCTTTGATGCCCATCTTGTGTTCTTCGGCGCCGCTGGTCACTCCGGGAAAGCTGCGCTCCACCAGGAACGCCGTGAACTTCTCGCCGCCTACTTTAGCGAATACGGTAAAGAGGTCGGCGGCGCCTCCGTTGGTGATCCACATCTTCTGTCCGTTAAGGACGTAGTATTTGCCGTCGGCACTAAGATCAGCGCGGGTACGCACGGCGAGAGCATCGGAGCCGGCCAGCGGTTCGGTTAGCGCGTAAGCGGCCAACAGCTCAACCTTGGCCAGCTGGGGAAGATATCTCCGCTTCTGCTCTTCGTTGCCAAAGAAAAGAACGGGCAGCGTACCGATCCCGGTATGGGAGGAGTGCCAGGACCCGTAAGAAGCGTCCCGGGCCAGATGCTCGCCCGCGATCATTACAGACGGCAGGTCCATTTCCATGCCGCCGAATTTCTCGGGGATCGGTATGGCGGCGAGTCCCAGTTCGGCCGCTTTGCGAAGCACGCTTAGTGCGACCCCTGGAGTCTGCCGGCGGATCGCATCGAGATGAGGTTCCACCTCATTCGTCCAGAATTGGTCGACCGTGCGGGCGATTGCAAGGTGTTCTTCGTTCAGATCTTCGGCCGTGAAAATTTCGTTGGGCGAGCGATCCTCAATGAGGAACGCACCGCCTTTCACTTGGGTAGGAGTTGCTGCGGCAGTTGTCATCATCTTCCCCTTGGTCGAACGATTCGAGAAAATCACGTTCTCAAATTGTGTTAGTCTATATCAGATATGAGTAACTAACGTCAATGTTGGAACACGAAGATTGAACACCGGAGCGTCGAACTCGCTAGTGGATCGCGATTGGGGAGAACAGTCGATCGAATCTCAATTGTTAAAATCGATCCGGGAATATTGAGCACTCAACCTGTAGCGTGTCCTGCAACCCTGATCAGGAGAATATTATGGTTCGTGTTGAAGTCGCCCCACGGCGAAGAAGCCGGAATCACAGAAGCTCGGTGAAACGAAATGCGGCAGCGCAGAACCGCACTGCGCAGAATCGCCCTGCGCAGATCCACCCTGCGCAGAACCACGAGATCCCTGGCCTTCGGGAACGCAAAAAGGCACGGCTTCGTCAGCAAATTATCGAGACAGCCATCCGATTGTTCCGCAAACAGGGCTACGAGAAAACCCGCATCGATGACATCGTAAAAATTCTCGAAATCAGCCAGCCGACTTTCTTCCGTTATTTCCCGAGCAAGGACGCCGTTTTACGGGATGTGGGTAAGCGTGGCTTCGAGTGCATAGCGGAGCGCCTCAAATCAGAACTATCGACCAAGGCTAATACCGCCGAGCGCTTGCATCGCCTGTATCACGCCATGGCGCTCGAAGCGGAAGCCGACCGGCCTCTATGGAAAGCGGTCGTCCTGTCGGGTGCGATGGATCCGGTGCGTTCTCCGGAGGTGCGCGGACTCGAGGGAGTTGCGATCAGCCGGCTGCGGGAAATCCTGGCACAGGGTCAGGAACGTGGCGAAATCACAAGCGTGTTCCCCGTGGTGCACCTCGCGGAATTCATGGAGGCGCTCTACCACACCGTGGTGCGTCAGTGGACTGTCGACCTGACAGGACCCCACAAGCTCACTGAGCGCGTCGATAGCGCGGTGGAGTTTTTCCTGCGCGGTGTTAAGCCGTGATTGGTTGCTGGGCCAGGCTCCTCTCCCCATTCTTGCAAGGCTGAAGATAAATGAAAGCCGCGATCCTGCACGATTTCAAGAAGCCGCTCTCGATCGAGGAAGTAGAGCGCCCTCATCCCGAAGCGGATGAAGTTTTGATCCAGGTGGAAGCCTGCGGCGCCTGCCATTCCGACGTGCACGTGGCCGATGGAGATTGGACACAGCTGGCGGGAATCGTGAAGAGACCGCTGATTCTCGGCCACGAAATTGCCGGTCACGTCGTGGAGAAAGGCGCGGCAGTGCACGATTTGCAAATCGGCGATCGGGTCGGCGTGCCCTGGATTCACTGGAGCTGCGGTGAGTGCGAATTCTGCCGCGAAGGAAACGAAAACTTGTGCAGCCGGCAGAAGATCACAGGTGTCACCGTGGACGGTGGCTACGCCGAATTTGTGAGGGCGCCGGCAACTCACGCGCTGAAAATTCCAGATGGTCTTTCTGCGCTCGAAGCCGCCCCGCTTTTTTGTGCCGGACTCACAGTTTATCGCGCCCTGAAAGGCGCCGGGATTGTGCCCGGTCAGCGCCTGGCTGTTTTCGGCATAGGTGGTCTGGGACACCTTGCAGTGCAGTTCGGACGGGCCTTTGGCGCGGAGGTGACCGCGATCGACATTTCGCCGGAGAAGCTTGAACTCGCTCGATCCTCTGGCGCTTCTGACACGTTCAATGCCTCCACCGCTGATGCGGCTAAACAGTTGCGTCGCAAAGGTGGTTTCCACGTGTCACTGGTTACCTCCGCCGCAAAGGCAGCTTATGACACTGCTTTTTCCTGCCTCCGGCCCTCCGGTACTCTGCTCGTCGTGGGCTTGCCCGCTGAAAACATCTGTTTCCCGCCGATTCTCATGGCAGCACGAGAAGTCCGGATCCATGCATCAACGGTCGGTACTCGACAGGACTTGCGGGAAGTACTCGCCATGGCTGCTGCAGGGAAGCTACGCTGCCATGTGGTTCAGCGGCCGCTCGCGGAAGCCAACGAGGCGCTGGATCTGTTGCGCAAAGGCCAAGTCTCCGGCCGAATCGTCCTGACTCCCTAAGGGGCCCGCGGCGGGAATCCGGCTCGGAATATCGGCGTTTCAATTCTTGACGTTAGTGACTCTTATGTGATACTAACTCTCACAATCTGCGGTTTCGTTAGGCACGATTTGAATTTTTGATCGAGGACGAAATAGGCAACTGGTCACAATTGACGGCTTTTAGAGTTGTCGCGGCACCAGGCGGGATTTAGGGAGTTGCTCAGCGTTGGGGAATACGCCGGACCAATGCGGCGATGTGCAGATACTTCCGTAAGGAGAATCCTATGAAGTCACTCGCATGTACGTTTGCGTGCTTGCTGTTGGCAGCCAGTGTGGTCCAGGCGCAGGGCGTCGGCACCTCGGGAGACATCACTGGAACCGTGGTCGACTCCGTTGGTGCGGTCTTGCCAGGGGTAACCATCAGTGTGGTCGAGACCCAGACCGGCCTGAAGCGCACGGCCATCACGAACGGTACCGGCCAGTACCGAGTCGTAGGGCTGTCGCCGGCCACTTACGATGTCACCGTTCAAATGCAGGGGTTTGCGACGGAGATTCGAAGAGAGGTCACGGTCGCCATCGGGCAGACGGTCATCTCCGATTTCAAGATGAAACCGTCGCAGGTGGCAACGGTGGTCGAAGTGACGGACCAGCCGCCGGTGGTAGAAACTCAGCGCGGGAGCCAGGCGGACAGGATTTCACAACAGTACATCGCCGATCTGCCTATTGACCGGCGCGACTACCTTACCTTTACGTTGCTCGCGCCCGGCGTCTCCGACTCCACCCGCCTGGCGGGGGACCAGGATTTCAGAGTCAAACAAACCCCCCAAAGCGGACTGTCGTTCTACGGCAGCAATGGCAGAGGGAACAGCATCACGATCGACGGCGGCGAGACCTCGGGCGATAGCGGGGGCCAGCGCCTGACTCTGAGCCAGGATGACGTCCAGGAATTTCAAATCAACCGCAGCAACTACGGCGCAGACTTGGGTTCGGCCACGGGGGCTTCGATCAATATTGTGACCAAGTCCGGTACCAACAATCTGCACGGCGGACTCTATGGTTTTTTCCGCAACGACGCGATGGACGCCCAAAATCCGTTTTCCTATACCGAGGCATTGCAGGCCGGCCAGACCTTCGATCCTGCCAGCCCCGATACTTCGGGCTCGCCGATCAAAGACACGTTGAGCCGCCAGCAATTCGGCGGAACGCTCGGCTTACCGATTAAAAAAGACAAAACGTTTCTATTCGTCGCTTTCGAAGGCCTGCGGCAGGATGCGCAGAACGCGGTGCCCCTGCTGCTTAACACCAGTAGTCTCCGTCCTACAGCGGGGGAGAATGCCATCATTGGCAATCTGGCGGTTGACCCGGCGTCGAGCGTGACTTGCTTCCCGGGCGTAACTCTGACGCCGGCTCAATGTGCCTTCGCCCTGCAAAGCGTTTTCACAGTGAACCCGAATCCCGGTGGGGCGAACCCGTTTATCTCGCCCACCCAGTCAGCGCTGAATGGCTTCCTGCTCAACCAGTTTCAAACCGAGGGTGGACTCTTTCCCTACAACACGCGGGAATACCTGGCGTCGGGCCGCCTGGATCACCGCTTTGATGTGAACAACGAACTTTCCCTGACCTATCGCTATGGACACGATTTGGAACAGTCGCCGGACGTGCAGTCGCTGACCGCGTTTTCGGCGGGAAGTTCCATCCATACCTACGACAATAATCTGCAGGCGACCTGGTACCATCAAATCTCACCGACCAGCCAGAACGAGGCCCGGGTGCAGTGGGATTACAACAGCTTTAATGTGATTCCCAACGCGGCGGCAGAAGTGGGGCTGCAGATTCCAAGTTTTATCAACAACTTGGGAACCAACATTTTCATCCCCAACATCACCATCCTGCGGCGCTACGAATTCGCGGACAATTTCACCCTCATCCGCGGCCGTCACACGTTTAAGTTCGGCGGTGACGAAATACTGCGCGGTAATCACACCGAATCGCACACTTTTTTCCCCGGCCGTTTTGTGTTCGGATCGCTTCCTGGGTTTCTGATCAGCCCGTGCTTGGCTCCTACCCCGTCAGGTTCCGACCCCTGCCAGGGAGGGACCACACCAGGGGGCGCGGACATCAATCCGTTGCAATCGGCATCGTTCGGGCTGCCTCAGGTTTACCAGCAAGGCTTCGGAAATCCGACCTACCCGTATTACACCCGGCCGCTGACCGAACTCTACGCCCAGGACTCGTGGAAGATTACACCGAGCTTCACTTTGGACTACGGCCTGCGCTATTCACTGGACACGCAATTCGCCCCTCTGACTACGTACAAGAAGGATTTTGCCCCCCGGGTTTCCTTCGCGTGGGACCCCTTCAACAATCACAAGACGGTGATCCGGGGCGGGTACGGAATCTTCTTCGGGCCCGTGGACGCTCAGATCCCCGACGTCGACTTGAGCCTGGGGGTTGTGAACGGCAATAAGTCGGCGGTCGAGAACAGCTCTGCAGCCGGCCAAGTTGCAAACCTGACCTCGGTCTGCGGGTTCTCTCAGTTCGGGGCGACGATCATCCCCGGTACGGGCGCCAGCCCTTGCAACCGGGAGATTTCTATTTATGTAGATCCGCTCGGTGGGGTTCCGGCTTTAGGCTTACAAGGTCCGGAGGTTATTTTCCCAACGCTCTTTGCGGGGGGAGCGCCGAACAACTCGATTACTTGCACCACCCCCGCCCCGGGAAATGCTGCCTGCATCACGCCGGCGGCTGTAGCCCAGTTTGGCATCGATGTTACGAATAGCGGTCCCGTCGGTCCGCTGCAGGTAGTCTTTGTAAACCAACCGGGCTATCGTCCTCCGATCGCGCAGCAGGCTTCGTTCGGAATCGAACGTGAGCTCGCGCCGGGGTTCTCAATTTCTTTGAGTGGTATCTACTCTCACACGCAGAGGCTCCCGGTAGCCATCGACACCAATTTGCTGCCGGCGCCGTTTAGCACCGTAACCCTGGCCAATGGCCATTCGTTTTCCTATCGCAACTGGAATACCAGCCCGGCGGCCGACCCGCTGGGCGGCGCCGAGGGTCTGCCATGTGCACCGCCGGCCCAATGCGTTGTGAATCCGCTGGTGGTGCAGAACAACCAATACAGTTCTGAGGCTTACGCTCTGTACGAAGGCGGCATCGTGGAAGTGAAAAGGCGCTTCAGCGATCACTTCACGCTATTCGGGAATTACACCTATAGCAAAGCCTTTGACACGTCCACGGATTTCAACTCCGACTACGGGCCTCAGGATCCGACGAACCTCAATTTGGATCGTGCTGTTTCCGAGTTCAATGAGCAGCACAAAGTGGTGATTGCGGGAGTGTTCGACAGTCCCGCGAAGCAGAGTATCTTGTCCGGTTTCCAACTGGCTCCGATTTTCTCCTATCACAGCGGGCATCCTTTCAATCTGCTGGCCGGAGGCGAGGTGAACGGCGACAACCACACCACCAACGAACGTCCCATCGGAGCCGCGCGCGATACCGGCCTGGGCCCTAATTACTACGACTTCGACATGCGCCTGAGCTGGCGGCACAAACTAGGCGAGAAGGCCGACCTGAAGATCACCGCAGAAGGATTTAACCTCGCGAACCGGACGAACTTTGCCAGCGTGAATAACGAGGTAAGCCCTCTCTTCGCAATTCCCGCGGCCGAGGGCGGGCTGGGTGAAACAACATTTAACGTGCACGGGATTCGACCCTTCAACGCGGGGGGCGGGTCGGCTACGCCCAGCACGCCGCTGAGTTTCACGTCCGCCTTACCGAAACGCCAGATCCAACTCGGCCTGCGCCTGTCGTTTTGATCGGGAGCACCGACTGGGAGCACAGAATGCCGTTCGTGGAGAATCAGGGAGCTAAGATTTATTGGGATGAGCAAGGCCAGGGTGAGCCGGTTTTGCTCATCATGGGTCTGGCTTACCCCTCCCAAATGTGGTACCGGACGCGGCCCCTCTTGGCTTCGCGGTACCGGACCCTGGCTATCGACAATCGTGGCGTAGGGCGTAGTGATATTCCCCCGGGTCCGTATCCGATCGCGTTGATGGCATCCGATGCAGCGGCGGTTCTCGACGCGGCCGGAATTGAGACCGCGCACGTATTCGGTGTGTCCATGGGCGGCATGATTGCGCAGGAGTTTGCGCTGCAATACCCGAAGCGAGTGCGGTCTCTGATACTGGGCTGTACCGCGGCGGGCGGACCGACCGCGGTGCGGGCCGAGCCAGAGGCTGCCCAGATGCTGATGACGCGTGACAAAATGAGCCCGGAACAGGCGGCGGAAGCGGCGGTGCCGTTCATCTACGATTCGGCAACTCCGCGGGAACGGATTGATGAGGATATTGCGGTTCGCCGGCCATGGTTTCCGCGGCCCGAAGCATACACAGCACAGCTGCAGGGAATACTTGCCTGGGAGGCGTACAGCCGCCTCTCGGGAATCTCCGCCCACACACTTGTGATCCACGGCGAGCGAGACCGTCTGGTGCCGCCGGGCAATGGCAAATTAATCGCAGAACGCATTCCCGGTGCGAAGCTGGTGATGATTCCGCATGCCAGCCATCTCTTCTTCACTGACCAGACGGAGGTTTCACACCAAGCGATTCTGCAATTTCTTAATGAGCAGACCGGAAGTGCGGGAAGCGATGCCGGGTCGGAGAAGGAGAAGGTTTCATGTTGAAGGAGGCCGCCGGCACCCCGCGGGATTCCGCGGTGATGAATGCCAAGCAGCTTTTCGATCTGACCGGACGCGTCGCAATCGTCACCGGAGGGTCAATCGGACTGGGCCGCCAAATGGCGGAGGGTCTGGCGGAAATGGGCGCCGACATGGTGTTGTGCGCTCGCAAGCAGGAACGCTGCCATCAGGCCGCAGGAGAATTGCAGCAACTCGGGGTCAAAGCCGTTGCCCTGGGCTGCGATGTCAAGAACCCGGACAGTATTCAGGAGATGGTGGACGCGACTGTTTCGCAGTTCGGACGGATTGATGTGCTGATCAATAACGCGGGAATCTCCTGGGGCGCTCCGGTCGAGGAGATGCGACTCGAGGATTGGAACAAGGTCATCGAGACGAACCTGACCGGAACTTTTCTGTGCGCCCAGGCGGTGGGCAAAGTCATGATCCGGCAAGGCCGGGGGAAGATCATCAATATTGCGTCGGTGGCTGGGCTGGGTGGGGCTCCGGCGGAACTTCCGGCCATTGGCTATCACGCCAGCAAGGGTGGAGTCATCAGTTTTACCAAGGACTTGGCCTGTAAATGGGCAAGTCACAACATTCAGGTCAATGCAATTGCTCCCGGCTGGTTTCCCACACACATGTCGAACCGCGTCTTGCAGCACCATGAGGAGCTTTTTCTCTCGCACATTCCGTTGCGGCGTTTTGGCAGTGAACATGACTTGAAAGGCGCTGCTGTGTTTCTCGCTTCTGCCGCCTCGGACTATGTCACCGGTCATGTGCTGGTAGTGGATGGGGGTCAGTCGGCCTGGTAGGACTCCTCTTATCATTATTATGAATATTCCTCTCACTCCAATTCGCTTCCTGCATTACGCCGAGCAGCAGTACCCGGGCAAGACAGCGATCGTTTGCGGAGACCGTCGTTTCACTTACGCGCAGTTTGGTGAACGAGCCAGCCGTCTCGCCGGCGCTCTGCGCGAGGCGGGAGTGAAAGCGGGCGACCGGGTTGCATTTCTCAGCCTGAATTGCCATCGGCTTCTCGAAGCGTATTACGGCGTACTGGAAGCCGGAGCGGTGCTGCTCCCGTTGAACTTCCGGCTCGCTCCTCGGGAACTGGCCTACATTCTGAATGACGCCGGGGTGAAAGTGCTCTTCCTGGAAAAAGAGTTTGCCGAGGTCGTGGATTCTTTTCGGCAAAGTGTTTCAACGGTGCAGACTTTTTTCATGCTTGACGCTGCACCGCAGGCGGCCTGGCTCTCGCCAGGAAATTATGAAGACATTCTGGCGGCGGCGACGCCTTACCGGGCGGATGTGATGGACTTCGACGAGAACTCCCTGGCTGAACTGTTCTATACCAGCGGCACCAGCGCCGATCCCAAGGGAGTAATGCTGACCCACCGGAATGTTTATCTCCACGCGCTCTCGGTGATTGTGACGTTCATGACCAAGCCGGATAGCGTAAATCTGCATACCATTCCACTGTTCCATGCCAACGGTTGGGGTACTGCCCATTCCGTCACCTTCATGGGCGGGAAACATGTCATGCTGCAGCGCTTTACGTGCGCGGAAGTCTTCCAGTTGATCGAGCGCGAGCGCGTTGACTCGCTGAGTCTGGTGCCGATCATGGCGACCGCACTGGTGAATTCGCCAGACCGGGAAAAATACGATTTGAGCAGTCTGGAGTGGATTTCGATTGGAGGGGCGGCTTCGTCTCCAACCTTGGTGCGCGAGGCCGAGGAAAAGTTTGGCTGCCCGTGTTTTGCCGGATACGGCCTGACGGAAACTGCGCCGGTGCTCTCCACCGCCAAACTGAAGCCGGGAGAGCAATTCGATGGTGGAGAGCTTTACGTGGCGCGGGCGATGACCGGGTACGCGATTCCGGGTGTGGAGCTTCGGGTCGTGGACTTCGAGGACAACGATGTTGCCCGCGACGGAAAAACCATGGGGGAGATTGTCGCTCGCGGCGATGGTGTGATGCAGGGCTACTGGCAACAGCCCGCGGCGACAGCGGAAGCGATGCGCGGTGGCTGGTTTCATACCGGAGACATGGCCACCATCAGCGCGGATGGACGCATCCTCATCGCCGATCGCAAGAAAGACATTATCGTCAGCGGCGGTGAGAACATTTCATCGCTCGACGTGGAAAAGGCGCTCCTGGCGCATCCCGCGGTTTACGAGGCTGCCGTCATTCCAGTTCCAGACGACAAATGGGGCGAAGTGCCCAAGGCGCTGATTGTAGCGAAACCAGGATTCAACCCTACGGAAGCGGAACTGCTCGAGTTCTGCCGCTCTCGGATTGCGCACTTCAAGTGCCCGCGGTCGATCGAGTTCGTGGAGAACTTGCCCAAGACTGCTACCGGAAAGATTCTGAAAAAAGGATTGCGCAAAAAATATTGGAGCGAACAGGAACGCAACGCGCAGGAATTTACGGCGCGCAAGTGAACCTTTCGCAAGTGAACCTTTGAAGATGCTGGAGAGAGAGTTTCAGTGCCATGGACGATCTAGTTCAACTTACCAGAGATAAAGATGTCGCAATCATCACCATCAATAACCCGCCGGTGAATGCTTTGAGCCCTGGGGTCGCCCGAGGGATTGCGCAAGCCGTTGAGCAGGTAAGCAAGGACGATGCGATAAAGGCTGTGGTGCTGATTGGTGGCGGCCGTACGTTCGTCGCCGGCGCGGACATAAAAGAATTCGGCAAGATCACTTCCGGCAAGACCCAGCGAGGCGCGGGCCTGCTTCCGCTCCTGCTGCAGATAGAAGATGTGCAAAAACCAGTGGTGGTGGCCATCCATGGCTCTGCCTTTGGCGGCGGGCTAGAGTTGGCAATGGCTGGCCACTATCGTGTGGCGGCTCCGAATGCACAGCTGGGTCAGCCTGAAGTGAAGCTCGGCATTATTCCTGGCGCAGGTGGCACTCAGCGGTTGCCTCGGCTGGTGGGCGTCGCCAAGGCCGTCGAGATGTGCGCGGAAGGCAATCCGATTAGCGCTCAGGAGGCGCTGAAACTCGGCCTCGTCGATCATCTGATCGAAGGCGATCTGTTAACGGGCGCCATAGCTTTTTCCCGCGGCAGCGCTGCGAAACCACTGCGCAAAACTCGCGAGCGGAACGAAAAAGAAAAACTCGGCGTTCCCGAGCAAAACGCATCAGTCTTCGCCGCTGCGCGCCAAAAGGCGCATACCAAACAGCGTGGCATGATGTCGCCGCTAGCGGCCATCGAAGCGGTTGAAGCCGCCACGAGACTGTCTTTTGAAGAAGGATGCCAGGTAGAACGAAAATTGTTCGACGACTGCCTTTTTTCCGATCAATCGAAGGCCCTCATTCATGCGTTTTTCGGCGAGCGCGAAGTTGCCAAGATCCCCGACATACCAAAAGAGACCGCTCTTCTCCCAGTGAAGTCGGTTGCAGTGGTCGGTGCCGGAACCATGGGTGGCGGAATCGCGATGGTGTTCGCCAACGCCGGCATCCCTGTTTTGCTCAAGGACGCCGACCAACCCGCGCTTGATCGTGGGATGGAAGTTATTCGCAAGAATTACGCAAGTTCAGTCAAACGCGGTCGCTTCTCCCAGCAATTTGTGGACGAGCGCCTGCAACTGATCACACCGACGCTGGAGTTCGACGACTTCGGCCGCGTGGATCTGGTCGTCGAGGCCGTGTTCGAGGGTATGGCACTCAAGAAGGAAATTTTTAGCTTGCTGGATCGCTTGTGCCGTGCGGGCGCAATTCTGGCGAGCAATACTTCAACCCTCAGCATCGACGAGATAGCCTCAGCCACGGAGCGTCCCGGTGCCGTTATCGGCACGCATTTTTTCAGCCCGGCGAATATTATGCGCCTGCTCGAGATCGTGCGCGGCAAGGCAACTGGGAAAGAAGTGATCGCAACTTGTATGCAGCTCTCGAAAAAGCTCGGCAAGGTCGGGGTGCTCGTCGGCAACTGCCGGGGTTTTGTGGGAAACCGCATGTTCGGCCCCTATCGCCGTGAAGCGCAGTTCCTGGTGGAGGAGGGCGCGAGTGTCGAAGCCGTGGACAAGGCGCTGTTCGACTTCGGCATGGCGATGGGGCCCATGGCTACTGGCGATCTCGCAGGCCTTGACGTGGGCTGGCGTATCCGTAAAGAGTACCGGCACCTCGAAAAGCCTGGAGTGCGTCAGCCGTTCGCGGAAGACCGCCTCTGCGAACTTGGGCGCTACGGCCAGAAAACCGGTGCGGGCTGGTACAAGTACGACGAGAACCGGCGTCCGATTCTCGATCCTGAAGTCAACGAGATGGTGCGCGGGTGGGCCCGCGCAGCCGGGATCGCGCAACGCTATATCTCCTCCGAAGAGATCGTCGAGCGCTGCATTTATGCGCTGGTGAATGAGGGCGCCCGCATTCTTGAGGAAGGCATCGCGGGGCGCGCCGTCGACATCGACATCATTTATCTAAACGGCTACGGATTCCCGGCCTATCGCGGCGGTCCGATGTGGTATGCGGATACCGTGGGACTGGATAAGGTCTACCGGCGCATCTCAGAATTTCATCAGCAGCACGGGGAACTCTGGGAACCTGCCCCTGTGTTGAAGCGTCTGGCCGAGGAAGGTAAGACCTTCGCGGAGCTGAACCGGGAACACGGCGTGGTGGCGTAAGAATTTAAGAGCAACACTGCGAGCGAGCGCTGCTGGCGTTTGATTGTCTGCGCGGGAGAAGATATGCGAGAAGCGGTAGTGGTTGCCAGCTCGCGGACGGGGCTCGCGAAATCGTTCCGCGGTTCGTTCAACATGACCCGCCCCGAAGATTTGGCAGCACATTGCATCAAGGACGTCCTGCGCAAGGTGCCGCAGCTTGACGCGGCCGAAATAGACGACGTTGTGTTGGGATGTGCCCAACCACACGGTCCGCAGGGTCACAACATCGCCCGCACTTCCGCCATGCTGGCCGGCCTTCCCACTTCGGTTGCGGGCACGACCATAAACCGGTTTTGCTCGTCGGGATTGCAGGCGATTGCTGTGGCCTCGCACCAGATCATCAGCGAGGGCGTGGAGGCGGCGATTGGCGGTGGCGTCGAGAGCATCAGCATGACGCCGGCTGCCGGCAATCCTCACCCGGAACTGCAGAAGCGATTGCCGGGGTTGTACATGGGCATGGGTGACACCGCGGAAATTGTCGCCAAGCGCTACAAGGTGAGCCGGGAGGCGCAGGACGAGTGCGCGCTGCTGAGCCAGCAGCGCACTGCTCGCGCTCAGCGGGAAGGTTTTTTCGAGAGCGAGATTGCGCCCATGAAGGTCACGATGGCGCTCCTCGATAAGAAAACTGGCGAGAAGGTTGGGACGCGTGAGGTCTGCTGCGAGCACGACGAGTGCAATCGTCCAGACACCACGCTGGAAGGGCTGCTCGCGCTGAAGCCTCACTTTGATTCGCACAGCGGCGAGGGCACCGTGACGGCCGGCAACTCCTCGCAGCTTTCCGACGGCGCTTCGGCCACCCTGTTGATGTCCCGCCAGCGCGCTGATCAGCTGGGCGTGCCCTACAAGCTGGTGTTTCGCGGA
>Ga0210400_10002169_pt1 | contig 18545 bp, 16 predicted proteins | sample IncBWH26MmetaG_FD_155456 | JGI IMG/M metagenome (GOLD analysis project Ga0210400, IMG submission 155456) | Forest soil microbial communities from Barre Woods Harvard Forest LTER site, Petersham, Massachusetts, United States - Inc-BW-H-26-M | ecosystem: Environmental > Terrestrial > Soil >...
TTGTGGATTAACGAGCGCCCGCGAGCAACGGTTTTGCCCCAACTCGCGGCAGCGAATCGCTTAAAAGCTGGCGCACTGTCAAGGGCTCGACGCTCGCCCAGGAACCTACGGAAGAGCGGAGTTCTTGCCTCTCTCCTTAGAGTTTCCAGGTCAGTGAGTGAGACCTATGCGCTGGAGGGGATCTTGGAACCGCGGATCGGAGCGCAAGGGATCAAAACCGGGTCGCAGCAGGACGCTCGGGTTAAATCGCTCTTCGTATCCTTTCTCTAGCCAATTCATCGCTTGTTCCCTTTCACCGAGAGCTGCATAGATCACGGCAATCTCCGGGGAATATGAGTAACTAGGTTTCGAGCGGGTCTTCAGATCGCTTAGTAGCATCGCTGCTTCGTTTCTCTTGCCGGATGCGACGTAGGCGGAGGCAAGATTGGCTACGCATGTCGGGCTGCCCCCGGGAAATCGGACCGCTTTTTGTAGTTCCGCAGTCGCTTCATCGTGCGTCTGTTTTTGGAGGTACGCCAGGCCCAGTTGATTATGTGCGAGAGCAACATTGGGATCCATTTTGAGCAGGCGATCTTATGAACGTGGATGCGGGGGCAACGTCATCGCGAATAGGAGCAGTGAATGCATGAGGGTATGTGGGCGGATCATTCGAGTCCGCCGAGAAAAACGGTCATGTCTTAGCGACTGAAATACTTACGATTTTATTCCCGCTTCCTAAACGACCCTAGCTCGGGGAATTATCCAAGACCATGTGTGGTCTTACATGCTGAAGACAATGAAATGTCTCGAAATTCAAAACCGCATGGAACAAGGAGATTGAGATGATCCGGGCTCGACATTTGAAATTATTTAAGAAAGCAGGCGCCGCTGCGCTTGCACTGGGCGCCTTGGCGGCCAGCGGAAACGCGCAAGATTCACTTCAAGGCAAGTTCACGCTGCCGTTTGAGACTCATTGGGGAAGCGCCACGCTGCCAGCCGGCGATTACAGTTTCACTCTGCCATCGAACAGCTCTCCATACAGATTTTACATCCATGGGCAAGCAGCTAACGCCATCATCCAGGCCACTACAGCCGATCAGAAAGTGGCTTCTGAACGCCCGCAGCTTAACGTTGTGGACATCGCGGATGTGCACACAGTTCAGACATTCGAGGTTCCGGAGCTAGGGGTGACCTTCACCTACTGGACGCCGACACAAAAGCAGCCGGCGCACAAAGCAGTCCGTCGAAAGATGGTGCCGCAGGCCGCGCCTGCATCGCAGACCGGTGAAACCCATACTTCCATCGAAGTTCACGCTACGGGACGCTAAGGAAGTAAGTCATGCCAGTCAATGCGAACGCAGACACTAGGTTCAGAAAGATAGTAATTGGATCGCTGGCAAGGCCTACTGTAGAGAAGCGACGCAGTTTAAATTGGGAGACGCGTTCCGACACGGAATGCATCTCGAAGAAGGCTGCGCCGCCAGTCTCTTCTGTGCCCAGCGGAAGGCTGAGCGAAGCGGAGGCCATTGAGCGAGCACGCGAAGGCGATCGGACTGCGTTTGAATGCCTCTATCGGTTGCATAGCCGAAGAGTGTACGCGGTATGCCTGCGCATGCTAGCAGACCCGACCGAAGCAGAGGACTTGACTCAAGAGGCCTTCTTACTCCTGTTCCGAAAAATTCACACGTTTCGTGGCGAATCGGCCTTCTCTACTTGGCTGCACAGGCTGGTGGTTAACCTCGTGTTGATGCACCTGCGCAAGAAGTCGCCACCGATCGTCTCAATCGAAGCAACCCCTGATCCGGACGATGACACCTCGCCGAACATCGATATGGGAGCGCCTGATCTGCTGCTCGAGGGATCGATTGACCGAATAAATCTCGAGCGCTGCATCGGGCAGTTACCTGCGGGCTGCCGAACAATGTTTGTGTTACACGATGTCCAAGGATATGAACATCGCGAGATTGCCGAGATGTTGGGACGCTCGGTAGGTGATTCGAAGTCGCAATTACACAAGGCCCGCAGGCGGCTGCGTGAACTGCTCCACGAAGTTCAGCGAGAAAAGGCCCGCGAAGAGCGCCTGGCAGCAGTTAAAATGGGTCGAAACGTCCATATTCCGCTTGCTCTTACACACTTTTAACATCCACGGCGGAATAACGAGCTACCCCGCGAGGTCTTAGCATTTCGTAAGACGCTTTCTCTCTCTTTTTCCGGAGACGTGAATCGAGAAGAAAGCTCAATCCAGTCTTGGAGGTGTGTACTATGACGCTTAAATGGCTCTCTGTTGCCATCTTACTCGTGGGTGTGATGGCTCTAGGTCTGGCAGGTGTCGCGCAGCAGGCTCCTACCGAAGCGCCGGCGGGCTTTGACACGCCGACACTGGCGCAAAACCCGGGATCGCAAAGCACCAGCAACGGAATCGCACAGCCGCCCGGCGACACTTACGCGCTGGACCAAACCCGCTTCGAGCAGGACCACGACGCCAGCACCGGACTGGGGCCGGTATTCAATGCCAGAGCCTGCGCGGATTGCCATCAAAATCCCGTCAGTGGCGGATCGAGCCAGTTCACGGAGGTTCGCGCGGGCCACAAGGACGCCAACGGCAACTTCGTCGCTGCCACGGTGCCCATCAACGACGGCGCGAACACCATCGCCAACCGCTCCATCATCAATGACCGCGCTCTGATTCCACAAGCTCAGGAGCACATACCTGATGCCGAAAACATTCGAGCCTTGCGCGCCGCTCTCAACACCTTAGGGGATGGATTTGTTGAGGCCATCGACGATAGCACCCTACAGTCTATCGCTCAGCACCAGATCGAAGTCAGTGAAGGCAGAATTCATGGTGAAGCCGTCGAAGTTCCTGTTCTGGAATCGCCCGGACAATCACGTATCGGCCGCTTTGGCTGGAAGGATCAGCACAGCAGCTTGCTGTCCTTCATCGGCGACGCCTATCTGAATGAAATGGGAGTAACAAACCGTCTGCGTCCCAAAGATGTGACAACCGTCGGCAAAATCACCGCGGATCCGGAGGATACTCCGGACAATCTCGGCCTGGCGGATATCGACCACTTCGCTCAGTTCGTGCGTGGCACGAAGGTTCCGCCGCGAGACGCGGTTCTTTCTGCAAGCGCGGCCGCGCAGGAGGGCCAAAACTTGTTCGAGAGGATCGGTTGCGCCAGCTGCCACGTCAGCACCATCGTCACCGCCCCTGCAGGAACTGTCATCAACGGCGGGGCATTTACCGTCCCAGAGGCCTTAGGGAATAAGATCATTCATCCGTACAGCGACTTCTTGCTCCACGACATCGAAACCGGCGACGGAATCGTCCAGAATCCACCGCAGGATACCGCCAACAAATTGCGTACCGTGCCGCTGTGGGGACTCCGCATGCACCCGCGGCACATGCATGATCTCGCGTCCTTAACGTTGGAAAGCGCCATCGAACGTCACGGCGGCGAGGCGGAACATGTGAGGAATCGCTTCCGCGAATTGAGCACCCAAGACAAGCAAGCACTCTTTACATTCTTGAATTCATTGTAGAAGGCGGCGATCAGCCAAAGCTTCGGTAATCCCAGAAAAGCGGCAGGCGTAGCCATACCTACCTGCCGCTTTCTGCCGCCCACCGCGATATCCAGACCCCGCCGCACCTCGGCCGCAGAACGCGCCGCACCAACGCCATATTCGGTTACCCGCCGCGGAACGGGCGGAAAACTCACGTGCTCCCATTCAGGGAATCGCAGACCGCCTCGCAGGCTACTTGGTCTACTTCGCGCTCGGGGCCGCTGCCCTCACGTTCTTGATTACGCACAAGGTGCGCTCAACCATTTCTGTCGTTATCGTTGCGAGGGCTTGTGGGATTGCCGCGGCAACTCCGTTGGCCCGTCCTTTAGGCAATTGGACGTTCCGCACAACTCGGTTCGACTTGGGGCTTAAGCGTCAGGCCCCCGTTGTAGGCTGGGGGCATTTCGATCAGGCATGCCTGCTACTATTCTTGCTACTAATAGAACTCGATTTGAGTCCTTCGGAAAGGCGCATAAACACTGGCAATTCCCTCAAATGCGGAAGGGCTATTGAAAACAAGAGACATACCAACACCCACCAACCCCTCACCTCCCCCTCAACAACGGAGGTTTCAATCCCCCCCTCTCCGCCAGATTTCCCCTAACTGCATCCAGCGTCGAGACTTGCTGACTTCCTTGCGAGACAACTGCTACATAATTCGGTGGTGTGGGGTTTCTCTTCGCATGCACGCACTGCTTCCGGCCACGGATGTCCTCAAGCCGGGGCATGCGGATGATAGGTGAAGTTGCACTACGGCTCGCCATCACGAGAGTTCTCGAACCCCAAAGCTCGCCGACGTTGCCTCAGGACATAGAGCACTAGCTCGACGCGGCTCGAGATACCCAATTTTTCATAAATCCGGAACAGATAATTGCTCACGGTGTGTTCACTAAGGCCGAGCTTTTCCGCGATGCCGCGGTTCGTCAGTCCTTCAGATACCAGATTGGCCACTTCGTTCTCCCGTTTGGCAAGCAAGTGTCGCCCTAGGGCGTTGGTCAAATGCAGTGGTGTGGCCTTGGCCAAGGCCTCCACCGTCCAGTTTAGCTGGTCACTGTTGGCCCAGATCTGCCCAGCGTGCACGGCTCGAATGCACTTGCAGAGAGCTTGGATGGGTTCCGTCTTGCAAAAAACACCCTTCGCCCCTGCACGAAAGGCGTCTACGACCAAGTCAGGGACCGCGAATCTAAGTAAGATGACTACGCGTGTACAAGGAAAAGACGCCCTCAGTTCGCTCAATACTTGGAAACCAACAAACGACCCCTCCTGCAAACCCTCACTCACCAAAGCGACTTCGATTGAATCTGCACTCATGTACCGCATAATCTCGGAGCGACTGCTCGCACACGCGACCACTTCAAAGCGAAAACGCGAATGTGTGAGTGCATTCTCAAGTAGTTGACAGCCCATGAGGCTCTCGTCCGCAATGAGAACTCGTACGTGCTGAGTGCGAACTCTAGACGCCTCCGCTTGTAGCGGAGCCAAAGTGAGGGGTGCCAGCATATTAAAAAAAACGTTTAACGCCACAGGGCAGGATTAAGGGTTACAGTTAACAGGTGGAGCGCAGTTCATGTCAAGGGACTTTCGTACTGTAATTATAAAGTTTCCGCTGCAGATGCTTGGACTGACAGAGAGTAATTAGTCCCTGAAAAATTTGCGCAGCAGGAGTGGTATGGCTTGGAAATTCATCTCCCGCGAGCGAAACCGAAGCATGGCCGCGGATCACTAAGCTTTAGGAAGGCTCTTTTCTCCATATGTTCTGGTTGCCCACCAAGCATTTCACTCCTTGCCAGTCGCGCCCGCTCAGCATAATTTTGGCGGACCAAGCGTTGTTAAAGAGAACGGCAGGCGCCTTCGTAAGGCACAGGGCGAAGCTTTATGCACTTCACGAAAATCACCAGTCCCGATTCGGTGCTTTCTTCGCCCAACTGGTACGCGTTATACACGAAGCATCAGCACGAGAAGGCGGTGGCGCGGAATCTCACATCCAAGGGATTTGAGACCTTTCTTCCGCTCTACGCCACCACCCGCAATTGGAAGGACCGGGTTAAGCTCCTGAACCTGCCGCTGTTTCCGTGCTATGTGTTTCTTAAAGACGACCTCGAGCGTCGGTTAGACATCGTAACCACTCCCGGGGTACATGCCCTTGTCTCAAACGCGGGCCAACCGGCTGCGATTCCGGCAGCCGAAATCGAAGGTATCCGCCAAGCGGTCGGAAGCGGTGCGCGCGTAGAGCCACATCCTTTTTTAGAATGCGGTGATTGGGTAACAGTGAAATGCGGCCCCTTGGCAGGAATCCAAGGCGTCATGGTGCGAAAGAAAAGTGTTTATCGGCTGGTGCTGTCCGTAGAGATGCTCGGCACGGCGGCTGCCGTCGAGGTAGATGCGGTGTGGATCGAGCGGCGGAATGAGAAGCTATCCATAGCTTACAACCTCTCGCGCTGAGGTGGCGACTGCCTGCACCGAAACGAGAGACCTGTATTGGTCGAGCCGATCATTCTAACAGTCACTTTTAGTTGGAAACCCTGGCGAGGGCGCCGCCGCATCCCTGGGTAAGCCAGCTCGACCACCACATCGACAGGAATTCCTGCACAAATTCCGTTCGACCAACCTTGTCACGCCTCATTTGGAAAACTGTAGCGGGAATTGCTTGCGGTCTTCAGAGCATTGTTGGCGCCTTCATTAGCGGCTTAATCGCCGAGGATTTTGAGCGCGAGGTCGCTCGTTACCCATCTATCCGCAGCTCGAGTTTAATCAACAGCATCGGGTTGCGCAAAGAATATTGGATTCCGTCGGGCACGGGGGAGCGATTAGCTCTCGGTATCACGTTCTGCCAGTAACTCGTGGATAGGTTGGCTTACACCAAAATACGTGTTTTGGAGAAGGACCATGCGATTTAGGTCGAATAAAATGCTAGAGCTCGAGGAAGCAACCCTTAATGGATCAGAGGACTATCTCAATCCTCCCTACGGTGGAGCGCTAGTCGACCTGTTGGCGACATCGGAACGAACTTCTGAGTTGCAGTTCCAGTCGCGGCATTGGCCTTCGTGGGACATGACGGCGCGCCAGCTCTGCGACCTCGATTTGCTGCTGAGCGGTGGTTTTTCACCATTACGGGGTTTTATGACCCGCATCGATTATGAGGGCGTGTGCAGCGAGATGCGGCGAAAGGATGGGACGTTGTGGCCAATGCCAATCGTGCTCGATGTAACCGACGGATTCGCGCGGAAGATCGTTCCTGGCAGCAGCGTAGCTCTCCGTGATCCAGAAGGCGTCATGCTGGCAGCACTGCATGTCGAGGAAGTGTGGGAACCAGACCGAATGGCTGAAGCACAGCTGGTATACGGCACCACTAAGACTACCCATCCCGGCGTCGCGTACCTCTTGAACCAGACGCACCGCTATTATGTGGGGGGCCGTGTCGAGGGCATTCGCCTCCCCTCACACTACGACTTTTGGGCGTTACGCCAGACCCCGGCGGAACTAAGATCTGAATTCATTCGCTTAGGCTGGCGAAAGATTGTTGCCTTTCAGACGCGAAACCCGATGCACCGCGCTCACCAGGAGTTGACTCTGCGTGCGGCGAGGCAAGTAGGCGCGAATCTATTGATCCACCCGTCCGTGGGCATGACCAAGCCAGGAGATGTGGAGTATTACGTACGAGTTCGCTGTTACCGAGCGCTCCTTTCAAGATATCCGAAAGACACTGCCAAGCTGGCTTTGCTTCCCCTCGCCATGCGTATGGCCGGGCCCCGCGAGGCCCTCTGGCACGCAATTATCAGAAAAAACCATGGCTGCAGCCATTTCATAGTGGGACGCGACCACGCAGGTCCGGGCAATGGCGAAAACGGAAAACCGTTCTATGGCCCCTACGATGCGCAGCAGCTGTTGCGTGTTCACCAGAAGGAACTTGGAGTAACAATGGTGCCGTTTCAGATGATGGTCTATGTCGAGAAGCTGGATAGCTACCTTCCCGAAGACGAAGTACCAGAATGCACGCGCTCGATCACGATCTCAGGAACTGAGTTGCGACGCCGCCTAGCAGAGGGCCAAGAAATTCCAACTTGGTTCACGTTCCCCGAGGTTTTCAGCGAGCTGAGGCGAAGCTACCCACCACGACATCACCAAGGATTCACCATTTTCTTCACGGGCCTTTCTGGCGCGGGTAAATCCACGATCGCGAACATCCTGCGAGTTAGGTTCCTTGAAATGGGAGGTCGCCCCGTCACTCTGCTGGACGGCGATATTGTGCGCAAACACTTGTCTTCCGAGTTGGGGTTCTCCCGTGAGCATCGCGACCTGAACATCAGCAGAATCGGGTTCGTGGCGTCCGAAATTACCAAGAACGGTGGAATCGCAATCTGCGCTCCCATCGCGCCGTATGACGCTGTACGGAGAGAAGTGAGAGCGATGATCGAACCTCAGGGAGGGTTCATCCTGGTTCATCTTTCTACGCCCTTGGACGTTTGCGAGGCCAGGGATCGTAAAGGCTTATACGCGAAGGCACGGAGTGGCTTGGTGCAGCAGTTCACAGGGATCTCCGATCCGTATGAAGCACCTCAAGACGCGGAGGTCGTGATCGATACGAACCTCATGAGCCCAGAAGAAGCAGCACAAGAAGTTTTCCTGCACCTGGAGCGGCAAGGCTATGTCGGCGTCAACGGGGAAATGACTCACTGTTGAAGTCTGCGCCTGGCTTTGGGCACTACGACCGAGCGCTGCCCGGTGATAAAAACTGTTGTCTCGCTGAGAGCAAGCTTTCCTCAAACCCGCAACCAGCAACTTGGCGCGCGCTACGGCCAAACGCCGAGTGACGCATTCTCAAGCGGAAGTTATGGAACTTTTGTTGTTCAAGGTGTTGGTCGGAGCAGTTGTAGGTGTCTTGGTGGGTCTCACAGGGCTGGGGTCCGGGGTTCTTTTGCTTCCATTTCTGATTTTCGGCCTAGGTATTCCGCCGATCGTGGCGGTCGGCTCCGATGCCGCATTTAGCGTACTCACAAAGTTGGGCGCAGGCTTTCTTCATTGGCGTCAACGCACGGTTAACTGGACTCTAGTACGCCTCCTCGCGCTTGGCAGCATACCAGGTGCTTTTGGCGGTGTGCTCCTCATAGCTCGGCTGCGCACGGTTTATGGAAACGAGGTCAACGATATTCTAAGGTTGATCGTAGGGGTTCTTCTGGTTTTTATCCCGCTCCTCGTTCTCATTCAGGGGATGTTCACCGAGACTGTATTAAGGATGAAGGTGGGGATTCCGAGTTCCCGAATCGGCGTTGGCCTGATCGGGCTTTTTGCGGGCTTCCTGGTAGGATTGAGCTCGGTAGGTTCCGGCACCGTCGTTCTGGTCCTGCTCGTTCTTCTGATCCATTGTTCGCCTGCGATTCTGGTAGGCACCGACATCATTCATGCGGTCCTTCTCACTGGATTCACTACCCTGCTCTATCTCCGACTGGGAACAGTAGATTTCGGATTGGTGGGGGCTCTTCTAGTCGGTTCAATACCGGGAGCATTGATCGGCGTACGGCTCAGCACGCAACTGCCCAGCCCATGGCTCAAGCGGGTGCTGTGTGTAGCACTGTTGGCCAGCGGCGTCAGAATGCTGTTCGTCTAAGCAATCATTTGAACTAGGAATCGCTCGTGCCCCCCACTCCACCTTCAGAGATTCTGGCGCGCATCCAGGATGCGCTCGAAGTAGCTGTCGGCGCCATCTCTCGGTTCGTGCCTGCGGATACGAAGGTCGATTTCAAGTTTGGAGATGACCCGGTAACCCAGGCCGACCGGGCAGCCGATCGTATCCTTCGCGAAGTTCTTGTTCGGGACGGAGAAGGCTGGCTGTCCGAGGAAAGTGCTGACGATCTGACGCGGCTTAAGAAGACGCGGGTTTGGGTCGTGGATCCTATCGATGGAACCCGCGAATTTGTTGCGGGCATTCCGGAGTGGTGCGTCTCCGTTGGATTTATCGATAACGGCCAGGCGATTGCCGGCGGCATTTGCAACCCAGCCACGCGCGAAACTTTTATTGGTTCTCTCGAAACCGGTGTGACATATAACGGCAAAGGAGCCCGCGCCCGCCGCGGAGAAGCGATGAGCGGTGCCACGGTCCTGGCCAGCCGCAGCGAGGTAAAACGCGGCGAGTGGGAACAGTTCCGGAATGGTCCCTTCGCAATAAGGCCGATGGGCTCGATTGCCTACAAGCTTGCACTAGTGGCCGCGGGACTTGCCGATGCGACGTGGACGCTCACTCCCAAACACGAATGGGATGTTGCGGCCGGTGTCGCCCTCGTTAAGGCTGCTGGGGGGGTAGCCCGGAAATTGGAAAACTCTTCGCTCAGCTTCAATAACAGACTGGGTCTGCTCCCCAACCTCTTGGCCAGTGGGCCATGCCTTGCTGAAAAATTGTCTTCTTATTTGATCCGACACACAGAGCGGCGATGTAAAACCACGAAATCCTGTAAGCCTTCCGTTGGAGAGATCCCTCCTCGCGGAGCGGGGAGCCCGTGGGGTCGAGAGTAACAATTGGGGGCCGCTGATAACAAGAACAGGAGGCGGAGATGAGAGGTATGGGACAGGGATACAAAGTCAGGATTCTCAGGAGCTGTCGGGCTTCGATTGGAAGTGCAGTCCTTTCAGGAATAGCCCTGTGCGCCTCCGGCGCACAGGGAAGGCAGGAACCATCAGTGGTGTCTGCCACGAGCCAACCGACTACCGACGCCACGACGGGCAGTGAGACCGCGGTAGACCGCCCAGTACTGCAACAGAGAAACCCTCGCTACCAGTTGTGCAGAGGTGATACGTTCGATTTGACTTTTCCTTTCACGCCTGAATTCAATCAAACGGTGACCGTCCACCCGGACGGATACATCACGCTCACGAGCCTGGGTGATCTGTACGTCGCGGGGAAAACGGTGCCGCAACTAAGGGACTTGCTCCGAACAGCCTACGGAAGGATTTTGCACGACCCGGTGATCAACGTAGTTCTGAAAGACTTCGAGAAACCTTATTTCATCGCGGGCGGTCAGATTGGTCACCCTGGGAAATACGAATTGCGAGAGGACATTACGCTGACGCAGGCAATCGCTATAGCCGGCGGCTTCACGGGAAGTTCGAAACATTCACAGGTATTGCTGTTCCGCCGTGTGTCGAATGACTGGGCGGAGGCGAAGATCCTCAACGTGAAGAAGATGTTCAACTCTGAGAATCTGACGGAGGATTTGCACCTGCAGCCGGGAGACATGTTCTTCGTACCCCAGAACCGCATTTCGAAAATCAAGCCGTGGATCCCCTACTCGAATGTGGGCGTGGGCCTGAACCCGACTAATTTCTGATCAGTACCAGCAAAAGCAGAGGGCATCATGGAAGACCTGGATTTCAGCAATCACGATGGCTACAAAGTCCGTTCTCCGACAATGAGAGACCTCCTAGCGATTGCGTTTCGACACGGCCGACTACTGGCGCTCTCTTTTTTGGGCATGCTTTCAGGAGCCATCCTTGTAGCGGCGTTGCAGCCCAATCGATTCGAAGCGGGAATGAAAATTTTGGTCAAACCCGGGCGCGTCGACCCTGTCGCGACACCCGAAGCCGCTCTGCCGAAATTCGCTGCTGCGGTGACTGAGGAAGAGATCAACTCCGAAGTAGAGTTGCTCAAGAGCAAAGATTTGCTAGAAAGGGTTGTCCGAACGTGTGATCTTCAGAACCGAGGCGATTCTCCTTGGTCCAGAGTGCTTGCGGCCATAAGTAATCACACAGCACGGCAGGCTTCGGAAGAAGACCCACAAATTGCAACCGCGGTTCGCACCCTCCAGAAAGAGCTTGACGTAGAAGCGGTGAAGAAATCCAACCTCATCGCAGTGAATTATGAATCGACCGATCCGGAGCTCGCGGCTCGAGTACTGAACGCGCTGGCGAACTTCTACCTGGAAAAGAATGTGGCGGTGCACCGGCAACCGGAGGCATTCGGTTTCTTTCAACAACAAACCCAGCAGTATCGCAAACGGCTAGCCGATGCCGAGGCGCATTTGGTTGATTTCACCCACGGTGCATCAGTGGTTTCCGCACAGCTCGAGAAGGAGGTCGCGCTGCAGAAGCTGGCTGAGTTCGAGAGCACGCTAAAGCAGACAAAGGTGGCCATCGCCGAGGCTCAACAACGCGTTCGTACCCTCCAAGAACAAGCCGGGTCCATGCCGACTCGCATGATCACCCAGGTTCGCAACGCCGACGACGCTTTGATTCTCTCACAGCTCCGATCCAATCTGTTGACGCTCGAGCTGAAGCGGACCGAATTGTTGGAGAAGTTCGAGCCCGGCTACAGAGCAGTTCAAGAAGTGGACGTGCAGATTGGACAGACCCGCAACGCACTTGCGGCAGCAGAGAAATCGCAACTGCATGACGAGACCACGGACCGTGATCCGGCGTATGAATGGGTCAGAGAAGAGCTGTCGAGGGCCAAATCTGAACTCGCCGGTTTGCAGGCGCGTGCCGAAGCGACAGCTCTGACCGTGCGGTCCTATCGGGAGAATGCCGCGTCGCTTGAACAGAAGCAAATAGTTCAAGACGATCTCATCCGGACTGTTAAAGCCACGGAAGAAAGCTATCTCCTTTATCTCCGGAAAGAAGAGGAGGCGCGCATATCCGACGCGCTTGACAGCAGGCGGATCATCAATGTGGCCATCGCAGAGGCTGCAAGCGTGCCTTCGCTGCCCTCAAATCACCGCGCTTTGACCGTAGTTGTCGGGTTGCTGCTGGCTACCTTCACGAGCGTGGGGTTGGCCTTCGGTTCGGAACACCTCGATCCTACATTCCGAACGCCCGATGAAGTAAGGTCGTTCCTGAATATTCCTGTACTCGCTACCATGCCACAGAATGGGAAAGACCGCGCCGCGGCCCATGTTTCTTGATTTCTACAAACTCCGAAGACAGCCGTTTAGTGACACCTCGGATCCGCGCTATGTGTATCTCAGCCGGACACATCGCGAGGCGCTCGCTTCACTGTTCTATGGCATTGAATCCGGGCGGGGATTTCTGGTGCTCGTTGCCGAACCAGGGATGGGCAAGACCACCCTAGTGTTTCGCCTTCAGGAGCTGCTGCGGAATTCAGCCCGCACGGCGTTCGTCTTCCAGACGCTGTGCGATTCACGCGAGCTACTCGGTTGCCTGCTGGTCGATCTAGGAATCGATACCCGGGAAAAGGAATTCCCACGATTGCACGAGCAGCTGAAAGGGGTTCTGATCAGTGAGGCAAAGGCTGGCAAGCGCGTAGTGGTCTTTGTGGACGAAGCGCAGAACCTCGACGAGCCCACGCTGGAAACCGTTCGGTTGCTTTCGGACTTTGAGACGCCGACCTCGAAACTCATACAGATCGTCCTTGTAGGCCAACCGCAGTTGGCAGACAAGTTGGCGCGTCCTACCCTGACGCAGCTACGCCAACGCGTCTCCATCCTGAGCCGGCTTAGTCCGTTTGGGCCGGCGGAGACGGATGCCTACATCAATCATCGGTTATCCGAGGCTGGCTACGAAGGCACTCAGCTGTTCACTCCTGAGGCTCGAGCGATGATTGCGGCCTGGAGTGAGGGCATCCCGCGAAATATCAACAACCTGTGCTTTAACGCCTTAAGTTTGGGCTATGCCCTGAGAAGGAAGGATATTGACCTCTCCCTTGTGCAAGAAGCGGCAAGCGATCTAGAGCTGAGCCCGCTCTTCTCGAAACAGGGCGATTCGCACCAGCCCGTAACCGCAGCTTCCCCCAGGGGTGTCGAGGTGTTCACGGATGAGTCGACGCCAGACGTCGGGTTAACGACGATTCCCACTTCAATTCCGGCCGCTACCTGTCCCAAGGAGCCCGCAGCGGTGCCTCCGCCTGATGCCTTCGGGGACGACAGTTTTCCGGCGGAACGAGTGGCTCCTGCTGCAGAAGCCACTCCACCATCGCCCCCGCAGCCAATTCGAACTTCAGGCGATCGTCGCGCCTGGCGCCATCAACTTCTCCGCAAGGTGGCGCTTGCGCAGCAGGCTGTGGACTATAATTTTCCATTTTCTTTTGCACCCGCTTTGGTTGGCGTCATTGTCCTCATCATTGCCGCGGCAGGAGTTTTCTATTTGCACCGTGGCATCGCACACGGCGCTGCGGCTACTCGGACAAATCCTGCTCGGGTTGCGTCTCCGCTTTCAAAAGCAGTAAGAGTGCTGGGCGCGCGGTCTGCGGGTGATCCCGTTCCGGTTGTATCGCAGCCATCGATCGTCGTTCATAGGAAGAGTCAGCCAGTTCACCAAGCTCAACATTCAGATCCCAGCATTAGCACTGCTCAGGGCGCTTCCCCGGAGTCGCCAGGAGGGCCAGCCTGGGACGGACAGAATTTGAGCCCAGAATTTTTTGCTTCACTTGCAGACACGCCCCGCTGGCCCACAACGGTTGATCGAAACGGACCACCCGACCGGAGTGCCGCAGCTTCGGATGCCCCTGTTGACCCGATCCAGAAGGTTGTTCCCGGCGATTCGAATGTCCCATTGGCGCTGCCTCGGACTTCGGAGCCCAGGCCCGTGGATAGTCGCGTGGAAGACGCGCAGCTCGTTTTTGAAGTCCCGCCGATTTATCCCCGTATGGCCAAGCGAACTGGCCTTGAGGGCACCGTCGTCATACATGCGGTCATTGACGCAGCCGGCAACCTCACCGACCCCAAGGCGGTTTCGGGTCCGCAGCTGCTTCAGACCGCTGCGGTCGATTCGGTCCGCAAATGGAAGTACCGGCCTGCCCACCTCAACAATCAGCCGGTTCCAAAGGAGATATTTATCACCGTCAACTTTCACCTACATTGATTCCGAAGTAGGTTCCTCCGCACTGGTCCTCGAAGGTCCTTCGCTAGCGCAGTTCGACCTGTGCTTGACGAGACGCTGGTCTTTGCCCGAGCGGCTGAACTTGCGATTCCGTTCCGAATTCTTCAACGCTTTCAATCACACAAATCTCAATACACCTAACCCGGTAGTTTACGCCACTGCAAGCGGGGGACCCTCACCGACGGCTGGGGTGATTACGTCCACCTCAACGACTTCACGGCAAGTTCAACTGGGTTTAAAGCTTCTCTGGTAGCCATACGCCTCATTGTCGCCAAAACGGAAGTTGGGAGAATCACTCTTTTATTTAGCGCCGCCGTGTAAATTCTGATCCGCCGGAAGAAGGGGAGATGAGCAGAAATTTCGAACTCTTGCGCCGAGCTGGGAAAGAGGATCTGCTGTTCGGTCGGTCCGGGAACGGTTCGCCGCCCGAGGACGGGGAGCGCTATCGGATGCACCCGGGAACGCCGGCCCAACTGGAGGTCATCCAGTTTGTCCAGCGCGTCTTCATGGTTCCAAATTCCCATGCTCCGCGAGCGGTGGTCTTCGCAAATGCCGAAGGCAACGGGTCAAGCGAGATATGCTCCCAGGCCGGTCAAGTTCTGGCGGCACAGGGATCAGGATCCGTATGCCTGGTCGACGCTAATCTGCGCGCGCCTTTACTTCACCAGTTGTTTGGCGTTGGCATGTTTCCGGGGCTAGCCGATGCAACAGTCAAGCCCGGTCCGATCAAAGATTTTGCGAAGCGCATCGCCGGGGGCAACCTGTGGCTGGTACCGCCGGGAACGCGTGCCGATGGGGCACAGTCGTTGTTTGCTTCGGATCGATTGCGCTGGCGGATGCGAGAACTCAGAGAGGTATTCGACTACGTCTTGATCGACGCGCCTCCTATCAGTTCCTCCGCGGAGGCGGTACTGCTGGGGCAGATGGCTGATGGAGTCGTACTCGTGGTCGAAGCTAATTCCACGCGACGGGAAACGGCTCGGACGGTCAAGGAGACTTTCGAGGACGCCAATGTCAAGTTACTCGGCGCGATATTAAACAATCGCAGCTTCCCGATTCCGGAGGCTCTCTACCGGAAGCTTTAGGACTAGAGACGGTGGACGGCGCATAGCCTAACTGGGTCAAGCCAACTGTGTCTTTTGGGCATTCGATGCGTTGTAACGCCAGTTGATTCCACACTACGACCCAGGACCAATCGTTCTCGCCTGGGCGATTCCAAAATAATGCTTGGTCGTTAATCCTCCTAATGAACGCTAGACGCAAGATGCTCGTAAACGTCTTCAAGCTCTTTGACTTGGGGTTGATGATACTAGCCTTCATGATCGCCAGTCTGGCTGTGTTTCACAGAGGCGGCGTCACAATGACGGAATTCTTTTCTATGCGCGTCAAGATGCAGAACTTTGCCATCTTCTCACTCTTCGTTCTTGTTTGGCACCTAATCTTTGGTTTCTCGGGACTTTACGTCTCTCGTAGGCTTTACGAGCGTCGTGCTGAGGTCATTGACGTCGTGAAAGCGACCTCAATGGGGACGTTTGTCGTCCTACTCGGCACGATCATTTTCCACATTGTCTTGGTAAACGCGTTGTTCCTTAGTGTGTTCTGGCTGGTCAGCACCGCTATGACTGTCTCCAGCCGACTTATGCTCCGAAGCATACTGGCGTTCGCGCGCAGGCGCGGGCGTAACCTGCGGGATATGCTCATCGTGGGAACCAACACTCGAGCGCTGGAGTTTGCCCGTCGGATAGTTTCCCGCCCTGAACTTGGTTACCGAATCATCGGGTTCGTGGATCACGATTGGCACGGAACACAGGAATTTTGTCGGAGTGGCCACGCAGTGGTCTGCGATTTCAGCAGTTTCCTTCAGTTCCTGCGGAATAATGTGGTGGACGAGGTTGTGATGGCCTTGCCGTTCCGTTCGATGCACGACCAGGCATCGCGGATCGCGACATTATGCGAGGAGCAAGGCATTACCCTCCGCGTGTTCGCCAATCTCTTTGATTTGAAACTGGCTCGTTCCGCTGCGGAACAATTGGACCAGGACGATGCTCTGATCACACATTCCAGGAGTTGGGTGGAAGGGGGGCCAATCCTCGCCAAGCGCATCTTGGATTTCACCATTTCCGCCATTCTGATTGTCTTGCTTTCTCCGCTGCTCCTGATGGTGGCTATTCTGATCAAGCTCACCTCGGCGGGGTCGGTTTTGTTTGTTCAGAAGAGGCTGGGTCTGAATAAGCGGCGCTTCAACGTATACAAGTTTCGAACCATGGCGGTCGATGCCGAAAGACGGATCAGCGAGATCGAGCACCTGAATGAAGTTAGTGGCCCAGTGTTTAAAATCAGGGACGACCCGCGAATTACCCCAATCGGAGGGTTTCTCCGGAAAACCAGCATAGACGAATTACCTCAGCTCTTTAACGTGCTGATCGGCGACATGAGCCTTGTAGGGCCTCGCCCACTCCCGCTCCGCGATTACGAAGGGTTCAACAAGGACTGGCAACGTCGTCGCTTTAGCGTAAGGCCGGGAATCACGTGCTTGTGGCAGGTTGAGGGCAGGAGTTCCATTCCATTCGAAAGATGGATGGAGTTGGATTTGCAATACATAGACAAGTGGTCTCTGTGGCTAGATTTTCAAATCTTACTGAGAACCATCCCGGCTGTTTTCAAGGGCGTGGGCGCCGCCTAATGGTGGCATGGATAAATCAAGTGCATTGTGGCACGCACCCCAAATCGGCTGGAGTGCCGTTAGATAGTATGACGACATTGCCTGATGACAGGGCACCGACAAGCGCTAATCAGCTGCGGTTAACTTTGTTAGGAGAGGATGGATATGCCGAGCCGCCAGTGCACCCTTTCGCACCGACCATCACTCGGCGGCCCTCTGCAGGGCTACCACCCTTGTCCTTTGCGCAGCAACAGGTTTGGCTACATGCGCAGCTTGCGCCGGATATTCCTCTTTACAACGAGATCATGGTTCTTGAGCGAACAGGTCCGCTCATCCGCGAGGCATTGGAGCGAAGCTTCTGCGAAATCACTCGCCGTCACGAAACGTTGCGTACGACGTTTCCGGCATTAGACGGCCTTCCAGTCCAGGCGATTGCTCAGCACGTAGCCGTGGCATTGCCCTTCACAGACCTAAGCAACTTGCCGCACCAGGAGCGCAAGGCTGAGGTCTTACAGATAGCTGCGGAGGAAGCGCATCGGCCATTCGATTTGGCGAGAGGCCCTCTGATGCGAGTGCGCCTTCTACAGCTATCCCAGGAGAATTATGTTCTGGTATTAGTTCTGCACAACCTTGTTGCTGACGAGTGGTCGTTAAACATCCTTGCGCGCGAACTCGGCGCGCTCTACCAAGCCTACGCGACCGACGAGCCGTCGCCTCTCTCCGATTTGCCAGTCCAGTATGCCGATTATGCGTGTTGGCAGAGGAATTGGCTCAAAGGTGATGTTCTCAAGCAACAGCTCGCCTATTGGCGGGAACGACTGGCCGGCATTCCTCCGGTTCTGGACTTGCCGACAAATCGACCACGACCGTCCGTACAGCAATTCCGTGGTGGGCGTCAATCCATACTGCTCTCGAAGAGCCTCAGTGAATCGCTCAAAGAGATGAGCGAGCGAGAAGGAGTCACACCATTTGTGACTCTCCTGGCTGCCTTCCAGACACTGCTCGCGCGCTACACAGGCCAGGACGATATTGTGATAGGTTCCATTGTTCCTGGTCGCGACGCAGCTAGCACCGCAGGCCTAATCGGTCTTTTTGCCCACACGGTGATGACTCGCACTGATCTAGGGGGCGATCCCACCTTCCGGGAGTTGTTGTGGCGAGTGAGGAATGTCGCGCGTGGCGACTGCCAGAATCGTAATGTACCATTCGACCGCCTCGTTAGTGAGCTCCAACCGCAGCGCGATCCAAGCCGAAACCCCATTTTCCAGGTGCTGTTTTCCCTGACACCTTCGATTTCCCTCGATGAATTGGGTTGGACGATCGCCAACTTCGAAATGGATACCGGCACGGCGAAGGTGGATTTGCAGCTCCAACTCTACGACAGCCCGGACGCGATCCGCGCCCGCTTTACCTACAACAGCGATCTTTTTGACGATGCCACGATTGTCCGGATGGCGGAACATTTCCAGACGTTGCTGCAAGGTGCCGTGGCCAATCCCGGTCAGCCCGTTTCAAGATT
>Ga0210400_10002171_pt1 | contig 18532 bp, 18 predicted proteins | sample IncBWH26MmetaG_FD_155456 | JGI IMG/M metagenome (GOLD analysis project Ga0210400, IMG submission 155456) | Forest soil microbial communities from Barre Woods Harvard Forest LTER site, Petersham, Massachusetts, United States - Inc-BW-H-26-M | ecosystem: Environmental > Terrestrial > Soil >...
TAAGATGTCTGTCTTTGCGGTGGCGGGAATTCTGTCGGCCTCGACGCTGTTTCTCCGCCTTCCCATCTATCTTCTGCCACTGTGGCTTTTTAGTCTGCTCCTTCTAGCCATCGGGTATATGTCGACTCAATCGGTTTGGTATGTAGTCGCCGCATTTCTGATCTTCGCGGTTTACGTGGGCGCCACCATGGCCTTTACGGCCCTGTATGTCGCGCGGGCTTATAAGAATGGTCTGCATCGCCCGAATGCCTTCATTGACCACAGCAGGAGCAAGTTGCAACCCGTGCTGGCCGGTGAAAACGTTGGCGCTCGAAACTCAGACCGCTACCAATCCTCCGGCGCTGCCTGTAGGTTAAGGTGAACTTGCACAATCATTGCTGGGATTATTACCCATGTCTTTGACGAAGAGTGCAGGGGGGGGCGACACATGCCCTGTATGCGGAGCCTCTGGGGGCCGGATTATCTATCCCCAAGCGCGAGACCCTATCACCTCGGATTCTTTTCAAGTAGTTCAGTGCCCTTCCTGTGAGATAGCGTTTACGGCGCCGCGGCCCTGTTCATTAAATAAGTACTATCCTAAGCAGTATCGTAACTACGGACGGCTCGTCACCTCCGTCCTCAGCACTCTATATGCCATCCGGGGTTCCCGCTGGGCCCGTCTCAAGCCAGGTGGAGGTTCCGTATTGGAGGTAGGCTGCGGCCCGGGTCTGATGCTTGCCGCGCTACATCGACTCGGTTGGCGCGTACTCGGAATCGAACGCAACGAAGCCGTAGCGGAGACAGCGCGCCGCGCCCCGGGGATAGAAATTGTCGCAACGCCGGTCGAGGCACTCCCGGAGGATGCTCGATTTGATCTCATTATCATGTTCCAGGTACTGGAGCACATCGGGGAGCCTGTGACGCTGCTCAGGGAGTGCGCCAAGCGTCTTGCGCCCGGCGGACGCATGGTCATCAATGTGCCAAATTTTTCTAGTTGGCAGTCACAATTTGCTGGGGTGAAGTGGCTGCATCTCGACGTGCCGCGCCACCTCATTCATTTCACGCCCCAGACGATCTCGGCGACCCTGAAGCGCGCAGGGCTCAAGCCTGTTGGTATGAGCTTTACGTCACTGGAACACGACCCATACGGATGGGTGGAAAGTATAATCAACCGGTTAAGCGGACGTGCCAACACATTGACCCGCTATTTAATGGGGCTCGATCCCTTCGGGCCTTCCGCATTGCTATCGTTTGCGCTCGGCGCTGTTCTGGTTTCACCATCGCTGCTGCTGTCAATGGTAAGTTGGCTGGCGAAGCGTGGTGCTTTAATGGAAACAACCGCTGTCCCCTTGGCTCCTCCTGATAAATAGCGCTTAACTGTTGTAGTCCGCGTGTTCAGACGCGGGGATTCTCCTTACGATTTGTGAGGAAACCCTTGCCGTTTTGCATTTCGACAATGCCAATCTGGCGGCTATCCGGGAGAGAACACCGCACATTTTCCGTCTTAGTGCGTTTTCCTCCATACCGCCAAGACGGACCTACCGAGAGAAAAAGCGAACACACGATCCATGATCCGGGATATCGGAACCAGATAGTTATCCCAGAAACGCATCTGGCCCGTGCTCGCATTGGCCGCCCGCAGAAACAACAAATTGCCCGCGGAAGCAAGGACGCCGAAAGCGTCAAGATAGATGCATTTTTCTTCGCGCAAACCCTGCGGTGCAACCGCCCGCAGAGAATTTTTGGTATACCTGCGGAAATGGCCAATGGCCGCATCGAACGGTGTATAGAGCCATGGAAACGCAGGAGCCAGAACGATAATCACTCCGTTCGTCTTAAGATGTTGCGCGGCCTGAACAAGTTCGTCGGCGTCTTCTTTGATGTGTTCCAAAACATCGATGTAGAGGATTGCATCGAATTTCTCCTCAGGATTGATATCCGGGAGCATTCCGACCAGGACTTCACAATTTCTTAAGTGCGGCAAGGAGCTAATCTTTTTCGCAAACTCGGAGTCGGGTTCCAAACAAACCCACCGCCGCTGGGTTCCGTCGCTAAGCGCCTGCGTTGTTCCGCCTATGCCTGCGCCGACTTCCAGAACGTCACCCATCAAGTACGGGCGAAGTTTGGATTGCACGTACGATTTCCAGTGGCTGGCGTGAGCAAAGATCTCGAGTTCAGAACCCATGTACTGAAAACTAGGCGACTCCGGCATACTTTCATTTTCCGCGGGGAGCTTAGAAGCATCAGTCGTACTCTCGAAAGATTCAGCCGATTTGAGTCTTGGTGTCATAGATTATTTTCCATTCAGCACTCAGAAATTCCTTAGGGCAACCGCATCTGCCAGACCTGCCAACCGTTTGTGGTTGGTCCCTGATAATAACGCCCAGCGAGTCGAACCTTAAGGCGCTTGAAGAAGTTCATGTTGAAGTAGTTCATAGCGCGATTTTCCGCGACTATGGATCTATCTCCAGGTGCATTAAAGAGAATTACGGGTGGAGAAATTCTGTATATCTCTGCGACGAGCCGGTCGAACTCAGAAGTGGTAACGGCTTCCGCGAACGCGTCGTGGACTGGCAGGGGGTTGAAGCGGCGAGTGAGTAAAGAGAGTGAGTAAGAGTGGCGGCTGAAGAACAGTGTGCTGGATGCCTCCTGACCCCCAGAAATCCAGCTTGCGCCTGCAAAGCATTTGCAGAACCCTCAGGCATTAGAATTCCTGAGACCATCGACATGTTTATCTCCGATTTATCGGTGGGTAATAGAGTCGCGAGAAGAATGAAATAATTCATGGACAGAAGCATCGGAACCAACAAGAATGTCAGCGAAGCAAGTCTAAAATCGAAGATTGCGGGAACAATGCCGCGACGACGTAATCGCCGGAAAAGACGTGGTTCGACAAGATCAGGTACCAGGAAAAGATAGAGGAACGGGAACGTCCAGAGATTCCAAGCTTGTGGGCGGTTCACATAGTAGGCGGCCCAGGTAAGGATCGTCGCGGACATTCCTAGTTTTGCGCTTTCGTCAGACTGTAAATCCCTCAGCCGCCACTTCAACACCAATGAACTAAACACGTATACGCTGTGCACAAAAATTAGAAGTGCCAAGCCGCGCGTTTCTGGCGTTGCGCCCACAGTAGTCCGAGAACAGCCAGGCACGTAGAAAGGAGCAACAGGTTCACCTGCAACCCCTGCCTCTGCCTGCCAAGAAAAACAGTCCCACGCAGATTGAACAGGACAACCAGCGTCGCTCCAGCGGCGAGAAATGCCCCGGACCATCTTTTGAAGAATTCGTGCGTCGTTCGAAATAACTCTGTTACCTGCCAGGCATGGGCAGCAGGGCGGGTGATCGTAGCGGCTCCCAGTACACAAAGCGTAGCAAGCAGGACCAATCCTACGCGATGCGCCAGCCGCTGGGAACTCGTATCGGCCATACCTAGGAAACTGACATGTCGAATGTAAACATGTCGAGGCTTGTGCCTCGCGTCCGGGAAAAAACCATCGTGGCGGCAACCCCCAGCACCGCCAGAGTTGTGATGACTGCCGCAGCGTCGGACGCTCTCCAGCGCCGAATATGGTTATGATGTCCGACGGTAGGTGGGGAGCACTCCAAAACGGTTGTGGAATTGTCCGGACTCATACAGCATGATCGCATGACGGGTTGGCCAGCCGGCTTTCGATGCCGAGAGACGGTTGCCATCTGGTAACTGCAACTTATCGGGATCCTCGCTTAAATCCTTAACCTGTAACATTTCAAACCATATTTGTGTGCCTTTTAGAGCATCCTCGTTTCTTTTCGCGATAAAATCCGCAAATGATCCAAGCTAAGCTGTCTGCATAGCGTTTGCGAAGACGGATAGATTTACCTGATTCATCTTTCGGCCTCTCGATTGAGACATCAAAAGAGGCACCGAGGACATAGTGAGCGTTGCCACCAAAAGGGTGAAGTACAAATCGTGAAGGCCGTGATACTAGCAGGAGGCATGGGTACCCGGATTAGTGAGGAGAGTTATCTGCGGCCAAAGCCAATGATTGAAATCGGAGGCAAGCCCATCCTTTGGCATATCATGAAGATCTACTCCGCTGCTGGTGTCCATGATTTCGTGATCTGTTGCGGGTACCGGGGGTACGTCATCAAGAGTTACTTCGCCAATTACTATCTTCAGACATGCGACGTCACCTTTGATATCGCAAAAAATCACATGCAAGTTCATCAAAATGGGGCCGAGCCATGGAGAGTGACTCTCGTTGACACAGGAATGGAAACCATGACCGGGGGACGGTTGAAACGCGTGAAATCGTACCTTAACAGCGAGGATTTCCACTTCACGTACGGGGATGGCGTCGCGGATATCGACCTGAATGCACTCGTGGACGTCCATCGGCGGCAAAAGGTGCTCGCTACGGTCACATCGGTGCGCCCGCCGGGACGCTTTGGATCTTTGGTCACCGATGGAAATCGTGTTCTCAGTTTCCGGGAAAAACCGGAGGGAAGCAGTTGGATCAACGGAGGATTCTTCGTATTGTCGCCATCGGTCATCGATTACATCGATGGGGATCAAACCGTGTGGGAGGGGGAACCCCTCGAGCGGCTTGCCCGAGAGGGGCAGCTGGCGGCTTATACCCACGAAGGCTTTTGGCAGCCGATGGACACGCTGCGCGATAAGAATCATTTGGAAGCATTGTGGAGTTCCGGAAAAGCTCCGTGGAAAGTGTGGACATGAAACCGGAATTCTGGCGTGGGAAAAGAGTCCTTCTGACGGGCCACACCGGCTTCAAGGGAAGCTGGCTGTCCCTGTGGTTGGAGAGCCTAGGTACAGAGACGATTGGCTACGCGCTTGCCCCACCCACCCAGCCGAGCCTCTATGATCTGGCCAGCGTAAAGAATGGAATGAAATCTATTCAAGGAGATGTTCTCGATTTAGAACGATTGCGGCGCGTCGTTCGGGAGCACAAGCCCGAAATTGTATTTCATATGGCGGCGCAATCACTTGTGCGCCGCTCCTATGACGATCCCGTTGGCACCTACGCGACGAATGTGCTGGGAACGGTGCACCTTCTTGAGGCGGTGCGTGATATTTCGTCGGTCCGGGCGGCAATCATCGTCACGACCGATAAGTGTTACGAAAATCGTAAAGACCCGCTGGGGCATCGCGAGACAGACCGCTTGGGGGGAGATGACCCTTATGCCAGCAGCAAGGCCGCCGCGGAACTGGTTACCACCGCCTACCGGAAATCCTTCTTCACCGCCGGGAAAAATGAAGCAAAGGCCGCCGTGGCCTCAGCCCGGGCCGGGAATGTGATTGGCGGAGGAGATTGGGCGGCCGACCGGCTTATTCCGGATGTGATGCGCGCTGTTCTGGAAGGCAGGGAACTGTTGATTCGGTATCCGCACGCCGTGCGTCCTTGGCAGCATGTGCTCGACCCGCTATGCGGATATCTCACGCTCGCCGAACGACTCTGGCAGGACCCGGAACAGTATTCGGAAAGCTGGAATTTTGGTCCGGATGAATCCGAGGCTCTATCTGTTTCCACTGTTCTAGAGCGGCTCAGAGAACTGTGGGGACCCGGGATATCGTGGCGCTTCGATAAGGGCGCCCATCCGCATGAGGCGCAATATTTGAAGCTCGATTGCACCAAAGCCAAAGCAGAACTCGGTTGGCAACCGCAATGGAATTTGAATTTAGCGCTGGAGGCAACCGTACAGTGGTACAAAGCTTATCAATCTCGTCAGGACGTGCGTTCGGTGGCCGAGGGGCAGATCCGCTCCTACCAGAGCTTGCTAAGTCTGCCGGAAGTTTCCCGGCGATGAGTCTGCCCGAATGCCGTTTTTGTGGGTCGCCCCTTCAGCAGACTTTCGTGGATTTGGGAATGTCGCCGCTTTCGAACGGGTATCTCCGCCCAGAGCAGCTGAGCCAAATGGAGCCCTTCTATCCGCTCCACGCGCGGGTTTGCGGGCAGTGCTTCCTGGTGCAACTCGAAGAGTTTGAACGCCCCGAAAGGATTTTTGCAGACTACGCTTATTTTTCTTCCTATTCGCAATCCTGGCTCGATCACGCCCGCAAATATGCGGAAGCGATGATAGAACGCTTCCAGTTGGACGGAAAAAGCTTTGTGGTCGAAGTCGCAAGCAATGACGGCTACCTGTTGCAGTATTTTCAAGCAAAAGGCGTACCTGTGCTCGGAGTGGAGCCTGCCCACAACGTGGCGCAGGCCGCCGAGAAAAAAGGCATTCGCACTCTAGCAAAGTTTTTCAGCGTCCGCACGGCGCACGAACTACGGGCTGCCGGACCACAGGCGGATCTCATCGTGGGCAATAACGTGTTAGCGCACGTCCCGAATTTAATAGACTTTGTCACCGGATTGAAACTGCTTTTGAAACGTCGCGGAATCATAACGGTGGAGTTTCCACACCTCCTCCGGCTCATTGAAGGCACCCAATTCGATACGATTTATCACGAACACTTTTCCTACTTCTCATTTTGCACGGCCGAGAACGTTTTTGCCAAACACGGGCTCGCCGTGTTCGATGTCGAGGAACTCCCCACGCACGGCGGTTCGCTCCGCCTGTTCGCATGCCACGGAGAAGAGAGTGAATGGAAACTCCAACCCCGGGTTTCTGAACTGCGTGCGCGGGAGGTTGCGGCCGGAATCGGCAAGTTGGAGACTTATTCCAGCTTCGGAGAAAGAGTTCGCGAGACCAAGCGAGCCCTACTCGAATTCTTGATTGGGGTAAAGCGGGCGGGCAAGTCGGTGGTTGGTTACGGGGCTCCCGCCAAGGGCAACACGCTCCTCAATTACTGCGGAATAGGCAGAGACTTTCTCGATTACACCGTGGATATCAGCCCGCACAAGCAAAATCATTTTCTTCCCGGCACGCACATTCCCATTCGCCATCCCGATATGATCCTGCGAACCCGGCCGGACTATATTCTGATCCTCCCGTGGAATCTCCGGGATGAGGTCATTGGACAACTGGCGGATATCCGGCAGTGGGGTGGCCGGTTTGTGATTCCAATCCCGTCTCCCGAAGTGATCGAATGAAACTGACGAGTGTTCCATTGCCCGGAGCTTATGTAATTGAACTGGAGCCCATCATGGATGAGCGAGGGTTTTTCGCTCGCACGTGGTGCGCCCAGGATTTCAAGGTCCACGGGCTGAATCCAAACCTGGCACAGTGCAACGTGTCATTCAGCAAACAGAAGGGCACACTTCGAGGCATGCACTATCAAGTCGAGCCGCACCAGGAAGCTAAACTCGTTCGTTGCTGCTCGGGGGCCATTTACGACGTCATACTCGACCTTCGCCGTACATCGCCGACATACTGCAAATGGTTTACCGTGGAACTGTCTGCCGCAAACCGCAAAATGCTTTACGTGCCCGAAGGTGTCGCGCATGGTTTTCAGACGTTGGCTGACGGCGTCGAGGTTCTATACCAGATCTCCGAGAGTTATTGGCCTGAGTCCGCACGAGGGGCGCGGTGGGACGATCCGTTGTTTGGGATCGAATGGCCGATTCCAAATCCGATTATTTCGCCGAGAGACCGTACATTTCCTAATTACGCGCCATGAAAAGAGTGTTGGTAACGGGGGCGAGCGGGTTTATTGGCCGGCAGTGCGTGCCATTGCTGATATCAAAGGGCTATGAAGTTCATGCTCTGTCTCGGCAACGCCCCCCAGAGACGGCGCATGCGGACGTGATCTGGCACGAGGTTGATCTGCTTCAGCCAGGAAGTTCGGCTGCAGTCGTCGGCCAAGTGCGGCCCGACAGCGTCCTTCACCTTGCCTGGTATGCCGAACCTGGAAAATTTTGGGAAGCGAGAGAAAACTTGGATTGGGTGCGTGCCAGCCTTGAATTGTTGTGCGCGTTTGCAGACAACGGCGGAAGACGGATCGTCGCCGCCGGCAGTTGTGCAGAGTACGGCTGCAGCAAGGGCGAATGTGTGGAGGATGTGACTCCCTTACATCCCACGACTTTGTACGGAATATCCAAGCACGCACTCGAAAGAATTCTTCATTCCTCGAGCCGGCAGACTGGCCTCAGTTCCGCATGGGGGCGAATCTTTTTCTTGTACGGACCCCACGAGCACCCCTCGCGACTCGTCGCGTACGTGGTGCGCTCTCTGCTACGGGGGGAGCAAGCACTTTGTTCGGAGGGCACGCAGATTTTGGACTTCCTGCACGTAGAAGACGCGGCCTCGGCTTTCATCGCACTCTTGGAAAGTGAAGTTCAAGGGCCGGTAAACATCGGCTCGGGGCGCCCCGTCGCTGTTCGAGATGTGCTCCAAGAAATCGGGCAGCAGCTCAGGCGCGTGGAACTGATTCGTTTCGGAACCCGCGCGGCAAGCTCGGAAACTGACCGGTTTTGGGCCAATACGCAGAGACTCGTGAAGGAGACCGGTTGGGCGCCACATTACACTCTGTCCAGCGGCATCGAGCAGACGATCGAATGGTGGCGGAGCGCGCCCTGGATTTCCGCACACAATCCGGTCCAACCAGTGAAGCAGTAAAGTCTGGCGCGGGTCGACACTGTTCACGCCGCAATCAATCAAGAACGCGCTGCAAAAAAAGAGGAAATTACCTTAATTGAGCTTCCGGTTTGCGCTCCCACACAACCGCAGTCCACTCCCAATAATTGCCGGTATTTGGTATCACCGGGGCAATGGGACGATAGTGGGATTTCAGGTAGTCGCCAATTTCGATGTCAAAATCCTTGCCGAAAACGGGCACGCCGAATTCGGGAAATGCACGGTTTGACCAAAGGAGGTAATCGACAGGCTTATGGTCAATTTCTCGGATCATGTCATCCGTCATTTTCCCGGGCGCCAATACGCCCGGAGTGAATGAAAAAACACGAGTCGGGCAGTACGTGCCAGAAAGGAAGTACAGGCTGGTGTCTTCGGGAACGGAAAGAACGGATTTTCCGAGAGCAGCCTTTTCTTTCATGAATTGAATCGCGGCCTTGTAATTCTCAGCCATATGCCTCGATACGCGGATCGTCCCTCGCTCGGTCGTGAGCGGGACAAAATTTCCTGTTTCGCCTTCGAATGCCACTGCGTGAAGCACCACAGGCGCAAAACACCCGAGACAGATCACCAACTCTCCCAGGAATACGAACCGGAGCGAGCGGCTGGATCGAGGGATGATCAGACACAGGAGCATCAGAAAAGACAGAACGACCGGCCCGTTATAATAGATAGGATAGCCTCCCGGCTCCATCTTCATTAAGATTCGAAACGCAAGCAGACTCGAATAAGTCAGCAAAAGAGGGACTGCCAGAGTCTGAGCACCAATAGAGTTTCTGTGCCGACAGAAATACCACCAAGCGACGAACCCAGCCACGACAATGTACAGGACCATGTCCTGGGGGAAGAAGACCGTGGACATTGTGGTCTCCAATTGCTGCGGCGGGAGAGCATTTAGATAAACGTCCCTCACAAAATACAAGAGTACGACGAGGACAAACGTCACTTTCAACAACATCGAGCGCGCGTCGGAACGTTTCCACCAGAGGACGCAGCACGAAACGAGCAACGCAGCTGCCAGCGGGACTGCACGAAACATAGCTTCATGAAACGCGGATCCCGTGATCGTGAACCCATTCTCAGCAAGCCAAGCCTTTCCGAACGTCTTCATGAAATAGGACGTCGGCCAGCTCACGATATTTTCCTGCGTCATGAACTCGACTCCCCCGATAGACACCATCCAGCCAATAACAATGGCGCATATCGCGATCCCCGGCAGAATCAGGGCCATGTCTCGCGCGAGCAGCTTCCACGATCGCTGTAAATAACTGCGCACCAAGATCAGGAGGCTCAAAGTCCCGTAACAGGCAATCCCAAATTCTGGTTTGAGCAGTAGTGCCACCGCTGCCGCCATCCCTGCTGCGAACGTCCAAGTCCAACCCGTGATCGTAGAGGCGCTAATCGCAAGCCAGAGGAACAAACACCCGATAAAGCACGCGTAGACCGCGGCAGAGGTGTACGGCAGAGGGAAACAAAAAAGCGAGGGCTCAAATGCTTCCATTAGCACCACGGCGCCTGCCGTCCAGCCGATAGGCCACGATGACAAGCGCATCCCAGCAAGATAAAGGAATATCGCAGAGCCCAAAGCAGACAGACATCCAGCCCAATAGAGGACATTCAAATGCACACCGAACAAACGATACAGATAGCTAGTGAAATAGGGCGCCGCGGGGCCATACATGAACCACACGTCGCGATAGAGGAGCTTTCCTTCAACAAGTAAGGCCGGTATGTACATCTCGTGGCCGGAATCGATGGTCAGATTTCCCCACGCCGCCCAAGTCGTATACACCTTCAAAGCCCACAAGACCACCAGCATCAAAAGAGCGCCGTAGGTCGTCAAGTTCCAGGCGACGGTTGGACCAGGGGTTGGGAGCGACAAATGCGGTTGGTCGAGACTTGATGTATTCGTTGGAGCCGACTCAGGAGAAACGAGCACTTCTTTGGTGGGATGCGACATAGCCATGAATTCGATCATAACAACAGTTCGCACAATACTTCGTCTGAGAGAATGCCGAGGATCATAAAAGGTCAACCTTGCCATTTTCCGACCGGGGCGGGCTGCAAGCCCTCATGTTACTCTTGGCATCTGGACTGAAGTGACTAATTTCCCGTGCAGAGACTAGATTGGATTGTTCTTGCGATATGTCTCGGGTTGGCTTGGCCAATGCCAGGATTAGCCGAACCTTATCTCAGCCTAGTCGAAAAGAGGTTTTCTCAGTTTGCAAGAAATAAGCGGGCCTCTGTGGCGGCGATGGGTTTAGCGACGATCGTTGCGCGCCTCGCGCTGCTTCCGTGGATGCCCGTGCCGCAACCGAAAATCCACGACGAGTTTAGTTATCTGCTCGCCGGCGATACTTTTGCCCATGGGCGGCTGGCAAATCAGCCGCATCCGCTATGGATTTTTTTCGATACCTTTCACGTCATCCAGCACCCGAGCTATGCGTCGATGTACCCGCCAGCGCAGGGGGCCATGCTGGCGATTGGACAATTGCTGGGTCATCCATGGATCGGAGTTCTGCTCAGCACAGCCGCCATGTGTGTGGCGATGACCTGGATGTTCCAGGGCTGGATGCCGCCTGAATGGGCGCTGCTCGGCGGCGTCCTGTTTTTTTTGAGGTTCGGGTCGTTCAGCTACTGGATGAATAGCTATTGGGGCGGGGCCGTGGCCGCAACAGGCGCCGCACTGGTATTGGGCGCGTTGCCGCGAATCCTTGATCTTCGACAGCCGCGCTACGGCGTTGTTTTCGGCCTGGGCGCGGGAATTCTCGCTACGAGCCGTCCTTTCGAAGGATTCATCTTCTTCATTCCGTTGACGGCGGCACTCGCATGGCGGACTTTGCGGAACGAAACCTCTGCGGGGTCACCGTACGCGAAGCGCGTACTCGCGCCGATCGGCGCGATTCTAGTGTGCATTGTCGGATTCGTCGGATATTACAACTGGCGCGTCACGAGAAGCCCGATCGTTTTTCCTCACTTCATCGAGCAGCGAATGTATTTCACCACGCCCGTTTTTCTCTGGGAACATGAAAAGCCGCCGCGCGCCTACGCGAATCCCCAATTCGACGACTTCTATCACAACTTCATGCCCAGCCTCTATCAGACCGGCTGGGATCAAGCGGTTGGCGCATTTTGGTGGAAGGCCACAGAGTTTTGGCAATTCTTCCTCGGGCCTGCGCTTTCGATCCCGTTTTTAACGCTTCCTTGGCTGCTCGGTGACCGGCGCATCCGCCTGCTACTCGTCCAAGCTGCGCTTTCCTCGATAGGCCTCGGCGTCGTGGTGTTTTACCATGCGCACTATGCCGCCCCGCTTGCAGCAACTATCTATTTGTTATTAATGCAGGGGATGCGCCACGTGCGAGGCTGGCCGTTCGGTGGACGTGCTATCGGCGTTGGATTGACGCGGGTAGTCGTGCTTTTCAGCTTGTTGATTGGGCCGATCTATTTCATCCACACGATCGTATCCGAATCGAATTTGGTCTTCAATTGGTTCCACCAGCAATATCTACTCGCGCTGGCGGCGACGGGATGCGCGCTCGTGCTTTTGAGGCTAGGGTTTTCGCGCAACAAGCCCGCCGCTGGGCGATCTTGGGCGATTTCGTCCGGCGAATTCGTTCTCCTTATTTTGGTCCTCCTGCAAATTTGTATGATTGAGAGAAATCTCCATCCCGATGATTACCCTGTCATGGACGATTTGAACGAACCCTTCCGGAAGCCCGTTGAACAGCGCCTGGCCGCAATGCCGGGACAACATCTAGTCCTGGTGCGCTACGCAAAGGATCACAATTCCGGCGAAGAATACGTTTACAACGATGCGGATATCGATCACGCGAAGACCGTCTGGGCCCGCGAGATTCCCGGGATGGACCTCGCTCCCCTCCTCACTTATTTCCAGAATCGCGATGTGTGGCTCTTCGAACCCGATGCGGACAACCGGAGCGTGTCCCCCTACCCGACGCAGAGCACCGCCCGGTAATACCACGCGTCAGTCCATTTTGTCGAACTCCCCCAACGGAAATTCCTGATTGAGTGTAAAGCATTCATTTACTGGGTATTTGGGCCTTGACACGAGACCATGGCGGACGTATCGTTCTCCGCAATATAGACAGGGGGAAGGTCCGGGGTAAGTAAATTGATCGCGTTAAAAGCGCTCATCCTTGTAAAAAATCCGATGCCAACTCAAATGGTGTTCTCAGAGCGATTTACGGGAAAATGCTTTTCAAACACCTTAGCCAGGCGTTCTTAAGTGGTCGCTGTCGAAGTGAATATTCAAATTGAATCGAAAGAGGGGTGGGGTCCAGTGAGTCAACTTCTGCGTAACTTAAGGTTCGCAACTTATATTTTGGTTTTGGCGATATCAGTTCAACTAAGCCTACCGGCTAGACTATCAGCTCAGGTAGTGGGAGCGACCCTGTCGGGCACTGTAACCGATACCTCAGGTGGCGTTGTTCCGAATGCGAATATAGCGGTTAAGAATGTGGCCACCGGTATTACTCGCATCACTGAAACTAGCGGCGCGGGATTGTACAACGTGCCTAACCTGCAGCCAGGCCCTTATGAGATTACCGCTGCTGCCGGTGGTTTCAACACCGACGTGCGCACCGGAGTCACGCTGAACGTTGGGCAGGAACTTGTGCTCAATTTTACCGTAAAACCTGGCATGGCCGCGCAAAGGGTCGAGGTGAACGCCGAGGCTCCGACTGTGAACCTGGCCAACTCAACCATCAGTGGAATCGTGACTGAAAGAACGGTAGAGGAACTTCCGCTCAATGGCCGTTCGTGGACTGATCTGGCGGTTTTACAGCCCGGTGTGCATCAATCTCAGAATCAGCCTCCGATCAATGCGGGCGACAGGGTGAAGCGCGGTTTGGGCCTGGAGTTGACGATTTCGGGCGCCCGCCCTCAGCAGAACAATTATCTTCTTGACGGTGTCAATATTAATGACTACGCCAATGCGGGTCCGGGGAGCGTACTCGGAGGGAATTTGGGAACTGACGCGGTGGCGGAGTTTTCAGTTCTAACTACCAACTATTCCACGGAGTACGGAAGGACGTCTGGCGGCGTTATCACTGCAACGACCAAGTCGGGAACAAACCAATTCCATGGCACCGCCTATGAATTTCTTCGCAACGACGCGCTCGACGCGGCAAGTTTCATTGACAATGCAAAAGGCAACCCGAAACCGCCTCTTCGACGCAACCAATATGGGGGATCGGCTGGCGGACCCATTCAAAAAGACAAGACATTTATTTTTGGAGATTATGAGGGTGTCAAGCAGACTTTGGGTACCACAACCGTTTCCAACGTGCTTTCGCAGGACGCGCGCAACGGAATACTTACTGGCAGCTTCCAAGGCACCGCCCAAGACCCGTTTCCCTCGAACTGCGCCCCAACCGGCGTTCCGACCCAGTGTAAGCTCACGGCCGTGGACCCGAATATCCAAAAGCTCCTCAACACAAACCTTATTCCACTGCCTAACCCGCCTGTCGCCGGAAGTAATACGGGAACATACGCGTTCACGGCATTCCAAAAGACGCTCGAGAATTTTTTCATTATCCGGGCGGACCATACCTTTTCGGACAAAGACCGGATCTTTAGCACATACCTGTTTGACAAAGCGTCACAGAGTGAGCCCGATGAGTACCAAACCAAGCTGATTCACAACCCAATGTTCCGCCAAATGGTAGCTATCGAAGAGAGCCACACCTTCACACCCCAGTTACTCAATTCCTTCCGTGTGGGTTTCAACCGTGACAATGTGGAATCCCCTTCGGGCGCCACGGCTATCAACCCCGCAGCTGGCGATCCGACGCTGGGCTTCATACCCGGAACCACCATAGGTCTTATCAACATCAACTCCGATAGCCTCGCGGGTTACTCGGGAGGACTTGACGTGTTTGCTCCATTCAAATTCCATTGGAATTCCTTCCAAGAGTACGACAACTTGTTTTATACCAGGGGAAAACACTCCATGAAATTCGGCGCCAACCTCGAGCGGCTTCAAGGTAACACTTTTGGTGCGGACTTCCCTGGCGGCCAAGTCATATTCAACACTTTGTACGATTTCCTAACAAATGATAAAGGCGCTATCAATGCGGATGTGCCGGCTAAGACGACAGGACGAGGCGTCCGGCAGTGGATTGTGGGCGCTTACTTCCAGGATGATATGCACGTCCGGCCGAATCTCACCCTGAACTGGGGCTTGCGCTACGAAATGGCTAGCATCATTACCGAGGAGGCCGGGAAGCTTTCAAACCTTCGTGTCTTTAATAGCGTAACCCCCCCGCAGCCCTTCCTGGGAAGCCCGTATATTATGAATCCGACCAAAAGGAATTTTGAGCCTCGTGTCGGTTTTGCCTGGGACCCGTTCAAGGACGGCAAGACTTCGGTTGCAGGTGGCTTTGGAATGTTTGATGTGCTGCCCTATCCGGTGGAAATGGGAAGCGGCGTGGACGGTTCCACTCCGTTCGACGTTTCAGCGAGTCAGAGCAATTTATCCCCTGCTGGCGGCCTTATTCAACTTGGCTGTTCGACTCCATGCGGTGGTTACGGACTGGCTCTAGCCAACCAAAGCGCCCGCTACTACGTCATGCAATTCAATCCCAAGCGTAACTACGTGATGCAGTGGAATCTAAACGTTCAACGCCAGATCACTCCCAACACCACGTTTATGGTCGGTTATGTGGGTGCACGTGGGCTGCACATGAGATTTCAGGCGGATGACAACAACATGGTGCTGCCCTCCGTCAACGCCCAGGGCCAATATCAGTGGCCGTGTACCGTGCCACTCCAGCCCGTCACTGCCCCTCAGGGTTACGTGATCAATACCTGCCCGAGTGCGGACTTGCCTGCCAACGCCATTACTCCGCCTCCGATCGTCAACCAGCAGACAGGCCGCACCCAGATGGCACTGTGGGACGGACAATACTTCTATGATGGCCTCCAGGTTCAAGTTAAAAAGGCCATGAGTCGCAGCTTCCAAATTGAGGGCTCTTATACGTGGTCCAAGAATATTGATACTGGTGGCGGTTCGGTTGCGTCCGATCCGTTCCGGAATTCAGTTTCCACGCTGCTTTGGTTTTGCAAAGCATGCAGGCGTGGCCTCTCCGATCAGGACCAGCGGCACAATCTGACTGTGAATTACGAGTGGGACATCCCTACGCCGGCTTCTTTCAAAGGTCCGGCTAATGTGATTCTCGGCAACTGGGAAGCTGGGGGTATTTTGACGATCGCATCTGGGACTCCATTTACTCCGCTCGTTACAGGCGACCCGCTGGGGATGGGCACGACGGACCCGTATCAGTACCCAGATAGAGTCTCCGGGCCTGGCTGCGCCAACCCAGTGAACCCCCAGAATGCCAGCGCCTACATCAAGGTGGAGTGCTTCAAGGCCCCCGACACCAGCACTCGGCTCGGTAACGCAGGTCGCAACTCGGCGATTGGTCCAGGACTGGTTGATATGGATTTCTCCTTGTTCAAGAACTTCCCCATCAAGAAAATTTCTGAAGCTTTCAAGGCGCAGTTCCGAACGGAAGTCTTCAATATCCTGAATCGGCCAAATTTCAATTCTCCGAACGACAATCGCTACATCCTGAACCCCGACGGAACATCGGCAAGTACTTCCGCCGGCCAGATTACGTTGATGAATACAACTTCCAGGCAAATTCAGTTCGCGTTAAAGCTGTCCTGGTAAGAGATTCCACAGGCTCGAGGGCAATCCGGTTTTCCGAACTGGATTGCCCCCGGAGCGCTGCTTCAATCCCCCCACTCGTAGGCGTCAACCGCAGACCGGTTGTGAATCGATGGGTTACACAAAAGGAGAGCGATGAACATGCGGCGAACTCTTTTAATTCTCTTCGTTGGGCTTGTTCTGCTTCCGATTGGAAGACAGGTTACCGGTCAAAATGCGGTGACTGCAGTTGAAGAAACCAAGAAAGACGTCCTCAAATTCGAAGACGAGCGAAATCAAGCCATTCTGAACCGAGACACGACTACACTCGACCGTATGTATGCCGACGAGATTACTTGGACCATGTCCAATGGAGACCTGCTGAACAAGCAGCAAGTTCTCGGCAACATTGGATCCGAGAATCAAAGATTGTTCTCGATCCAACACTCCGACAGGCGCATTCACGTCTTCGGAAACACGGTTATTCTGACGGCAACGAGTAATTCCTCAGAACGATACAAAGACAAGATGATTACTGTGCCTCGAAGATTTACCAACGTATACGTCAAGCAGGACGGCCAGTGGAAGCTGGTGGTTCACACCGTGACTCCCCTTGCAGGCGCCGGCGGCGCGTCAAGTCTTCCCGCTGCAGATCAGAAATAAGAGATGTCGGTTCGCTGCGCCGCGACTTGCTGCGAATCTCTGAACTGCCTTCTACTCCGTGTTCGGTCTTTCGGCCGCCAACAAATCCGGCCGGTTGCGTAGCGTTTTGTCGAGCGCTTTCACCCGGCGCCAGCGGCGAATTTCTTCGTGATTGCCGCCGAGCAGGATTTCAGGCACCGGCCACCCACGGAATTCGGCGGGGCGAGTGTAATGGGGGAAGTCGAGAAGGCCGTGATTTGTGACTCGTGATCCGTGACCCGTGATTTGCACTGCAGGACAAGCGTCCGTACCCGCGGCACTAAAAGATTCGTTAATGGAGGAATCTTCGTTCCCGAGCGCGCCGGGAAGCAAGCGCGTCACTGTATCTACAATGAGCGCCGCTCCCAGTTCGCCGCCCGAGAGCACATAGTCGCCAATGGAGAGTTCGTCGGTAGCCAGATGCTCGGCCACGCGTTCGTCGACACCTTCATAGCGCCCGCAAAGCAGGATGACTCGATCGAGCTGCGCAAACCGCCGCGCCGTATGCTGACGAAATAATTTCCCGGAAGCAGAAAGAAGAACGATCGCCGTACTTGGCCGGGCAGTCGCTGTGTGGTTGGGGTCTCCGAGTTCACTGAATCCTTCGCGGCGAACTTCCTCACCCAACAGCGATTCAACAGCTTCGAACAACGGCTCCGGTTTCAGGACCATGCCTTCGCCGCCGCCAAACGGGCGGTCGTCCACAGTACGATGGCGGTCATGCGCGTATGCGCGCAGATCGTGGACGCGCACATCCACCAAATGCGCTTCGCGCGCCCGCCGCACAATTCCGTAATCGAGCGGGCCGGCAAAAAAATCCGGGAAAATAGTTACGATGTCGAACTGCATGGCTGGCACAGTGTACCGCAGCAGGACTCAGCCGCGATTCAAATCCCGCAATCCGTCTGGAAGCGCAACGTCGATGCGTTTAGTGTTCACGTCGATTCGGATGCAAAATTCCGCGGCTAGTGGAACCAATACTTCGCCCTCACTCGTGTCTATCGCCAGGAGTGGAACGCCGCCGGGGAATTCGACATCCCTGACTGTACCCATCGCTGTCGCAGCGTCGGATTCCCACACTTCGCATCCAATCAGCTCGCCCACGTAATAATCTCCGGGCTCGAGCTTCGTGCGCTGTTCGAGCGGTATCTGAACTTCGCATCCGCGCAAGCGCTCCGCAGCTTCGACATTTTCAACGCCGTCAAAATGGAAGATGGCTTGTCCGCCTCGGCTTGTCGAAAGCCAGCATCGCTTGACTTTCGTGCGGCGGGGCTCGCTGCGCCCGTCCGCGAGCCACACTTCACGCAAGCTCGGCAAACGCTCAGGGAAGTCAGTCAGGATTTCCGCGGCCAATTCGCCACGGAGGCCACGGGGGCGCAGAATTCTCGCCAAAGTAATGCCGGTAAAAGTTTCCGGTCGCACTCTATTCGAGGATTTCGAGTGTGAGGCGCTTTCTAAGTTTCATCCCCGCCGCGCCAAGGATCGTGCGCATTGATTTAGCCGTGCGCCCTTGCCGGCCAATCACCTTACCAAGATCCTCGGGATGAACGCGCAATTCGAGGACGGTAACCTGCTCGCCTTCAACCGCACGTACCTGAACTTGTTCAGGATGATCCACTAGTGCCTTCGCAATCGCTTCGACAAGGTCCTTCATGGGCCCTCCGCCAGTCGTATTCGCGGGTTCAG
>Ga0210400_10002172_pt1 | contig 18527 bp, 11 predicted proteins | sample IncBWH26MmetaG_FD_155456 | JGI IMG/M metagenome (GOLD analysis project Ga0210400, IMG submission 155456) | Forest soil microbial communities from Barre Woods Harvard Forest LTER site, Petersham, Massachusetts, United States - Inc-BW-H-26-M | ecosystem: Environmental > Terrestrial > Soil >...
GTCCATCCGGCTTTACAGCCGAATAGGCTATGGGATCGCCCTCGCCGGGATGTTGACTGGTCTATTTGTTCTTTATATTCAAAGAGACGAACGAAACGGCGTTGGCATGATCATTGCAAGCGCCATCTTGTTGCCATTGGTGTGGGTCATCGCGTTTGTTCGCCGGCTTATCTGGCGCTTGTTGCTGCGACCATGATTGGGGACTAGCGGTATTGGCTCAGCGGCTTGGAAGGCAACTCTGGAACGTCTTTGTGCGTTCGCCCGGCGGAGCACCATTCTAATCGACAATCTGTCCGTGTAGTGCTTTTTTTGGCGGGCCAAAAGTCCGGTTCTGGTAAATTGCGGCGCGCTAACTCCTGGTTAGTCGGCTTATCGTACAAGTGGTTTGGCCAATTTCACTTGCCCAGTTTCCGCGTTAATCAGGCCTTACGTCATCCCGCGCAGAGTTCTTTCAGAGTTCCACGTACGAGAATTATTTATTGCTTCCACCATAAGTATGAGATGTAAGCTAAGCTGACTGCCGCCACAATCGTGAGAATAACAAGGTAGCCGCCGAAAAGAGCTTGCCAGTACGTTCCAATCGCAATTCCTAAAGTTACCATTCCCAATTTAAAAAGGCCGGTCTGCCACCACTTCAACGTGAAGGTCTTGAAGATATTCATGCGACGGGCCTTTCTTCGGACAAAAAACCTTAACGAATTCTATCCAATCCTATTACAGACAGCCTAACTCCGCATTGATCGCATATACGGTCATTGACGATCGCGCCGATTCCACTTGGACGGTAACCGCGTTAATCAGGACTTAGGTTGGATTTGTCTTCGTGTCTTCGTTGACTTGTGTCGCGCCCCCAACCTAACATGTGCTTCGCATGCTAGGCACCGATTCTCTAATCGGCCAAACCATTTCGCACTACCGCATCCTGAGAAAACTCGGCAGCGGCGGCATGGGCGTTGTCTACAAGGCCGAAGACACCCGCCTGCACCGTAATGTTGCCCTGAAATTCCTGCCCGATGATCTAGCGAAAGACCGACAGGCGTTAGCGCGTTTTCAGAGAGAGGCACAGGCGGCGTCGGCCTTGAACCATCCCAACATCTGCACCATTCATGACATTGGCGAAGCAGAAGGGAAGGCGTTCATCGCTATGGAGTATCTGGAGGGTGCCACCCTGAAGCACCACATTGCGGGCCGCCCCATAGAGATGGAGAAACTCTTGAATCTCGGCGTCGAAATCGCTGAGGCTCTCGACGCCGCGCACTCGACGGGAATCGTTCACCGAGACATTAAGCCAGCCAACATCTTCGTATCGGACCGGGGCCACGCCAAAATACTCGATTTTGGGCTGGCCAAGCTTGCCTCGCCCACACACTCGAACCGGACCTCGGGCGACGGTGTGGAGACGATGTCCGTCGAAGAGCAGCATCTTACGAGTCCCGGCACAGCGATCGGGACGGTGGCATACATGTCGCCCGAGCAGGTGACGGGCAAAGCGTTGGATTCACGCACGGACCTCTTTTCGTTTGGGATCGTGCTTTATGAGATGGCCACGGGAACGCTGCCGTTCCGCGGCCAAACTTCGGGGATTATCTTCGAGGCGATTCTCAATCGAACGCCACCCCCAACGGTTAAGCTAAACCCTGACATCCCATCCGGGCTAGAACAAATAATCAACAAGGCACTAGAGAAGGACCGAAATCTACGTTACCAACATGCTGCCGATATTCGCGCTGACTTGCAGCGGCTGAAGCGAGATACGGATTCAGGTCGCGCCGCCACGGCGGTCCTGGGTCCTCGCGGGCTCGAGCAGGCTGCGCCCAGTAATACGTCGCGCAGCAAGCGGTGGATTCTGGGCATCGCGGGAGCGTTGGTCACAATCCTGGCTGCTACGACCATCGGCTTATTTGTCTCTCGCGGCCCACGCCATACGAAGGAGATGGTCCAACAACGCCTCACAGCCAATCCGTCGGACGATCCCGTACTGGCGCAAGCCCTTTCGCCCGACGGGAAGTACCTGGCCTTCGCGGATCAGAGCGGCCTCCGATTGCGGCTGGTTAAGACAGGCGAGACCCAACGCCTGGCGCAACTCGAGGTCTCCGCGCTGGCCTGGTTCTCGGACGGGACAAAAATTCTGGCCACTGCGGCTGAACCCGGTCATCCTCCCGCTCTGTGGACGGTATCTGTCTTGGGAGGGGTGCCGCGCGAGCTTCGCCGCGATGCGGCTCATGCTTCAGTGTCGCCGGATGGCTCGTTGGTTTCGTTTCTGAGTGATTTTACGTTTCTGAGTGATTTTACGCAAGACGTGGCGCACAGCATTTGGTTGATGGGCGCGAACGGCGAGGACGCGCACAAAATCCTCGCTGCTCCGCAAACAGAATGGTTCACAGCCTTGACCTGGTCACCGAACGGAAGGCGAATCGCCTACGTCAGAAATAGCGTCGCCAGTGGAAATTATAATGGGACCCTCGAGACCTCGGACACAAATGGGGGGAATAGGACGATCATCGTGTCGGAGCCTAATATGGGAGATTTAGTGTGGCTCGCCGACGGCCGGATCGTTTACTCATTGTCGGAGTCGTGGTTGAACTACTCCGACACAAACCTCAGGCAGGTTGCGGTGGACCCCAAGACCGGGACGGCCTCTAGCGGCGCCAACCGGTTAACCAACTGGTTTGGGTTTTCTCTTGCCAGCCTCAGCGCGACAGCGGAAGGAGAAAAACTATCTTTCCTGAAAACGACAAATCGCGCGAGTGTTCAGGTTGGGGAACTGGAAGCTGGCGGGAAGAGACTTCAAACCCCACGCACTCTGTCTCGCGAAGAATATTTCGTTTGGCCGGTTTCCTGGACGCCGGACAGCAAGAGCGTCGTGTTCCATGCGATCCGAGACGGCCAGTGGAATTACTTCAAACAGGATTTGAACCAGGACACTGCCCAGCCGTTGGTAGTTGGGCCGGAATGGAAATGGTATGGACACTTCAGCCCCGACGGCGATTGGTTTTTGTACGTCGCTTGGCCCACGCGCGAGTCGCCGACACCGGCCACCACCGTGCGCCTCATGCGAGTTGCGTCCCAGGGCGGGCCATCCGAGTTGGTGATGAACGTTCGTGGCAGCACCAACTTTCACTGTGCCCGCGCACCTGCAAGCTTATGCGTCGTCGAGGAGCAAACCGAGAAGCAGTTGGTATTCACGTCATTCGATCCGTTGAAGGGGAGAGGCCGTGAGGTGGCCAGTATTGAACGCAATCCAACATCCATGCCCCCACAATGGGACCTCTCTCCCGATGGCTCGCGCATCGCCGTTGGGATGTACAACGCAAGCGAAGGGCGTATCCGTATCATCCCCGTAGCGGGCGGGCCCGCTTCCGATATCGTCGTCGAAGGCTGGGCGGGCATCGAATACGTGGACTGGTCACCGGATGGGAAAGCCCTATATGCATCGAGCCGTTCTACGGCAGGCGCGGCGCTGCTTCGCGTTGACCTTCAAGGACGCGCCCAGCGCCTTTGGGCGGAGCGGAGCCAATACGCGGTACCAGGGACGCCTTCGCCAGATGGACGGCATCTGCTGCTGGCCCGCTGGACCTTGCAGGGAAACGTCTGGATGATCGTGGGCTTCTAAGATCGCCCAGTCCGTAATCGGCCGTGGCGCGGCGGGCTAACTCCTGGTTAGTCGGCTTACCGGACAAGTGGATTTACCGAGGCCAATCAGGCCGATCTTGTTGAACGCAGGTTCTCCGAACCGTTGCTCATTTCCATCCCGCTGTTACCGCGCGGCTTGAAATATCGATTGCACGCAAATTGCACACTCAGGCGTTTTGGCGAGCGCTGTAACGGTGAAGCGCTGGTGCACTGCCCTAAATCCGGGAGCTGGTTCTGCGATGCTCATGCAGAGGATGAGCGATTTGGAGAAAACCAAACCCCCAGGTAGAAAAGCGCAACCTGGGGCACCCGGCTGGCGGCGTGAGGACAGCGGCGTAAAGCCGCTGCTACACACCGCATATCGTAATCATGGTTTTGTCGCTACTTTCGAGGTCGCCTGCTTGATGGATACATGGGTCGCGGAGACAATGCCGATCTCCACCCGGCGATTGGCCGCTCGCGCTTTGGCATTGGTATCGCGAACAAGCAGCTTGGATTTGCCAAAACCCTTTGCACTGATAAGGCTATGATCGACTCCCGCCTTAACCAGCGCAGCCCGAACAGCTCGGGCGCGACTGGCGGAGAGTTCCAGGTTGTGCTCCTTTGTCCCGCTGTCATCCGTATATCCGTATACATAAATGGAATATCCCTTGAGCGGCGTGAGGACACCTGCAACGCGGTTCAAGATGGCTCGATATTGAGGCGCAATGGTCGACTTGCCGGCGTCGAACCGAAGCGACTTCTCTCCGAGCGTCATCACCACTCCATCTGCGGTGCGGCGCGTTTCGGCTATTTGCCCGAGGGACTGTTTCAACTTCTGAAGCTCGCCGGCGTGCTGCGTGCGATTTTCTTCTGTTTTGTCCGCGGCCTGAGTGGGCGGTTGCGCGGCTGCCTCCGGCTCAAGGGGCGACTGCGCTTGCGCCGCCGATGTCGCTTCCGGCTGTTTCACCTGATCGGGCACTGGATCGGGGCGAATCGTAGCTGCTTGGGCAGCGGCGGCTTGGGAAGCTCTCTGATCGAGACTCTTGACGTGCTGCTCGGCGCCCTGCACGCGCTGGTTGAGCTGCTCTGTCTGACGATTGAGGTGTGCCACTTCTCGGTTCAATCGCCTGACCGACCTCACAAGCCACAGACCGAAAATGGAAGCAAGAACCAGGACAAGCCCTATCGCCGCGGCTCCAAGAACCAACGACGGCCCTGACGTGCTTTGCCTCTTGGCAGAACCGTCGTAAACGTGTTGTGCCACTGGGTTGGACAGCCCGTCGGCCAGCTCATTTTCGTGAATCCGCTCTTCGACTTCCGATATGTTCGTCATGGATTCACTCCTTCCTAGTCAAACCTTTGGGGCGGGTTAGATCCATTTTATAAGAGGGGCTCGACAGAGAATCGGGTGGCGAAGGGCAAATTGCCTCAAGAACTATCTGTCCGTAAGTACAGGCCGGCTGTCACGGTCGGGCCAATCCCAAATTCGCTCTTCCGCTCGGACTGGGGCCATCGCGGGCTTGGCTTTTGTAGCGCCGGGCGGAGTTTATCCCGGCCCAGCCGGGACCCCGGTTTGTGGGGCGCGCCTTCTGCGTCCCGGTGATGTGACCGGGAAGTCTTGACCGTTCCTCGCGGGGAGAGCCCGGCATCTTTCGGCTTTGCCGGCACCTCTGTACTGGCCGGTTTTCAAACCGGTGATTTTTCTCTTGCTCGTGTAGCGGCGACCTTCAGGCCCGCCTCTTGCCCATGCAGCGACCGCGACTGCTTGCCCTGAGCCTCGAAGGTTCAGGGGAGCGACGCCCCTGGGCGGCGCGGAGCGTGAAACCGTCCATCACTGGGCTTCAGCCCTGGTGCCCTGCGTGCCACCGCACGACCCGGCCGCGCAGCCAGCACCACTGGTGTCCATGAATCGAAAGCAGTAGACTAAAATCCAACGCATGGCGTGGGCCAAGCCACAGTACTCTCGAACAGAAGTCAACGCGGCCGGTGACACAATTATTGCCGAGTCTCCAAAAGACGTGCCGCTCGAAAAGATCCTGGAGCTAGTCGAGGAACTACACACAGCGCTGAAAGCCATAAACAACTGGCGTTCCTCACACAGCTACCCTCTCCATTGCCTCAAAATGACGCTCAAGAGGCGTGCCCAGAAAGTGTCCAGAGATGCGATCGTTGCCCAACGGACCAAACGGTTACCCTCCATCGAGGCGAAGCTGAAGCGCTGGGAAGGGATGCAACTCGCAAGAATGCACGACATCGGCGGCTGCCGCGCTATCATGCGCAACGTCGGGCAAGTCAACGAACTAGTAGGCACATACGAGGAGAGTAGGTCCAAGAATCCTCAACGTGGCCCCGAGTTTGTCAGGCCATACGACTACATCGCCCAACCCAAGGAAGATGGGTATCGTAGCATCCACTTAGTCTACAAATTCCGCAGCAGCTCAAGGAAATACCGGGTTTACAATGGACTGAGAATCGAAATTCAGCTGCGCACCCAACTGCAACACGCCTGGGCAACTGCCGTGGAGACAGCCTCCATGTTCACCGGTCAAGCTCTGAAGTCCAACGTGGGTGATGAATCCTGGAAACGATTCTTCGCTCTCGCCGGGACCGCCCTCGCCATAAGAGAGAAGTTGCCTACCGTCCCAGGCACACCAACGGGCGACGACCTCGTAACCGAACTACGCGAGCTCTATAACATTCTCCAAGTGCACACAGTTCTCCAGGGCTGGGGAACCGCAGCGCACAAACTCACCGGAACGCGCCGCGCGCACACCTACCTACTAGTCCTGGATACAAGGTCAAAAAACCTTGAAGTAACAGGGTTCCGGGAAATTGAACTAGCCAGAGCGTCCGAGGCTTACCTAGTTGCGGAGAAGGCGGCACGCGACAAACCCGAGAGGCAGACCGTGCTCGTGTCCGTCGACACACTCGCTGGGCTCCGACGCGCGTACCCCAACTTCTTCTTAGATACAGCAGCTTTCATCGAGGCAGTCCAGCAGGCCATCGGGGATTCAGGGAGTAAGTGACCATGCCAAATATTACAGACGCAGAACTGATTGACGTCCTAACGCAGGCCACAGAAGACGGACGAATCACATGGGAGAAGGCCGACGTGGAGGATCAGTTCGTCGCAAAATATGCCGGCAAATGGATGCTCACGATTGACAAGTCAGTCGATTCTGACGCTCCAGAGATCAATTACTGGCTTGCTCTCGTCAACGCAAGGCAAGAAGAGATCCTAAAAGTTCACTCCTACAACGAGCAGCGGCTCGACCGCCTCTTCGAGCTGGCGCGAAGGCGTGCGCTCAAGGTCGACGAAGCACTGAGCGACCTCCTGAAAGAAATTGGAACCGCCGACCGGAAAGATGAAGATATTCCATTCTGAGTCGGGTACACCTCACCTGCCGAACTCGGTCGACCGGTCGATTTCTTCGCGGACGGTCACAACGCAAGTGCTCTATAGAGGAACCTGGCCGCAAGCCAGAGGATGTGCAACCCTTCCAGTCCGCCCCCGATTCCTGCGGCTATGACCCACCACTTCAGAGGAGATGCCTCGATCAATTCTTTAAAGCCCTGAAGATCCGCCAACGTAAACTTTGAGGGCTTCGCAGGAGAATAGCGGCCCCTCTCGATGGCATCGTTATCCGACATTTTGAACCACTCGCACGATGAAGCGACGACCGTCAGGAGTTGGTTCTTTCTTGACCTTGTACCCTGTGACATGCCCGCCAGTGAGGTACTTGTCGGCGCGATTTGTGAACGTGGCAATATATCCCTCAACTTCGTCTGGGAAAAACTCTGTCGCAAAATCTATGTTGGGAAGCAGCGTGAGGGTTTGCTCAGTGAGGCCGGAACTCACGTGAATAAGAGGCAATACTACGAGGTATAGGTCATTGCTGGCCATCTACGGCCTCCCCACATTTTGGTAACCCGGAGGAATTATCGGCTCACCCACGGATGAATGCTGCTCAATGAATAAATTCCCGGCGACGTGTTGGGCGTGTTCGCTCCACTCGCCTGGAGCGTAAAAACAGCCGTAGGACCGTATTCGGGAAGTATCGGTTCGACATGGGGTGCCGCATGACCACACAGCGCGAAAATCAGCGCGACTGCGCAAATCAATTTCCAATTCTCAACTCGTTCTCGCCAATCCATGCGCCACCCCGCTAACGTTTGGCTACCAGGACGAGAATCGAACCCTTAACCTTCGCCTAGAAAATCCGCATGTTAATCCATAATATTATCGAGTTATATCTTTCAGTGTACCATCACTTTAACTGCTGGTGCGGGGGCCATCCTCCCGACGGAATTGCCGCGTTCGAGGGCTCCTCACACCGCCCGAACAACCCGCACCCTCTTAGCTTACTTGCCCTATCTCCTGTGCACTCTACCTCTTTCTTTTCCTCTCTTTGTCCGGTACATGCTTCTTTTTTTCCGAAACGTGCGGTTTTTGAATTTTCTATCCGATCTTGAAGATCTCGGCCACCTGCACCCAATCTCCACTTCCGGCCAGTTGCCCCGGCGTATTCCCCGCCGTACCTTTCTCCTTGAAGCCTGAATTGTTGAAGCGACACCGACGCACATGAGATTGCACCCAACTCGAACGAATCTCGCACCGAGCGCGCCCGGTCGCCAACCCAGCACCTGTGCTTTAGATTCTTCCCGTTCCCTTCCCTTCATCGCCCCGTTGAGGCCTCGTTGGAGCCCCGTTGTTTTACAACGGAAAATGCCCTCTATCTCTTTTCTCTTCTTGCCGTTACGGAACTCTTTCCTTCACAACGAAGGGGGGTACACTCCCACCCTCCTCTGTTTCGGTGCGTCCGCAACCTCCTCCGCGTCTTCCAATTTCCTTAACTCTTTTACTTTGTTATTCTTGCGCACTCTTTTGCGCTGCGATTTTCTGCAACCGCTTTCGTTTCAACTGCTTCCACACTCTTTCGCAAAAACCACCGGGGGTACGTACCCCTATCCCTCTGGAAAAAATCTCAACTTGAGGACGACCATGAACCACCAATCTACTGACTCTCCCCGCTCCAACGACTCCACTCGTTGCCGCCATCGCACTTTCGAGGGCCGTCGCTGCCGCCTCAACGCCTCCGACCCCGCCATCGGCCTCTGCAACAAACACCTCGCCGCTCGCGATCAGCGCATCGAGGACGCAGACATCGTTCTCTCCCTCACCGGAGAGCTCGCCTGCTTCAGCGACCCCAAGCGAATCAATGTATTTCTCTCCCGTTTGTTGCTTTTGCTTGCACAGGGACGCATTTCGCCGCGCCAGGCGGGCGTCATGGCCTACATCAGCAGTTTGCATCTGCGCACTCTGGAAGCCATCGAGCGCGACAACATCCGCGACGCCAATTCCGAGCCGCGCATCATCCTCGACGGCCCTCGCCCCCAACGCGACTAACAGGAGATTGCGCAACCTGGGTGCACAAAGCCAGGGAGCTGTCGAAGGAGAGATTCAAAGGAGCGGTCGAGCATCACCTCACGGGAAGGAAACGGAACCATGGGAGATTATCTATTTCAAGGTTTACAAGAGTCAGTTGCCGGTGGTTGAGCAAGCCCTGGAAACGGCTGCCTTGATGCTGGGGACCGACAAATCGCGTGGGTACTGTCTCGAGATGATCTGTGCCGATTTTCTTGCTGGCGTAAATGTTGAGGAGAATGCAGCCAAATAATCGGAGAACCTCGCAAGGTGCAACGAACAACATAAGCCGCCAGCCATGTAAGCTCGTATCCTACGGACGACAAGAGGACCCTCGCGTCGATCATGCAGCGAAAACAACCACGGCTACGACTTGAAAGAGAAGCGTACAAACTGCTTCGCACAGAGGTTCTAGAGCGCGATGGTTGGCGCTGCCTGAGCTGCGGTGCAAGTAGCAACCTACAGGTCCATCACAAGAAGTCGCGCGGCCACCTCGGACATGATCAAGCAGACAACCTGATGACGCTTTACCACCGATGCCATGGAGATCTACATCAAAATCTCAAAGACCACGTTCAGATAAATATTTCCAAGTAAATGTTTCCCGCGACGGAAAAATACCTCTACTGAAAGACTACCGCTCAGAGGAGGCATCTGAATTCGGTATGTTCAGGGCCCCCCCAAGAGAAGGTGGGCTGGGCGAAACTCGAACTTGCAACCCGCTTGCGTTTACAGGCTACCGAAGACCTACTCTGCAACTGAACCACTGGCTATCGTCGGTAGGCCCCGGGATTTCAGGTGGGAATTGAATGCGGGCACATCGATCTGCCTGATTTTTTTCAGGGCTGCGAGTGCTTGGTCAATCTGAGCCGACAGATCCTCGAACACCCTATAGTCTTGATCCGTAGGCGCATCATCGCCCGCCAAGTATTCCTGCAGTGCCGCGAGCCGGTTGTTGAGTTGCAACGGAAAGATTAGCGTTTGATCGTCAAATCCCGTGAAGCGAGGCTCCACCAGCTTGTGGAGGACGATGTTGAGGGCGTCATTAAGTTTTCCACCAATTTCGGTGATGGAGCTGTCCGCCTTGACTGAATGTAAAGCACTGTCCACATTTTTCTGAATGCGACGGATTTCATTGATTGCTTGGTGCGTTGCCGTAAGCTTGTCGCGTACCGCAAGGGACAGTTCAAATTGACGTTGATAATCGTCATCCGTGGTCCGCAGGCGGGGATCCTTCCGAATCTCAAAGTTTTGTGTGTACGATTCACCGTCCACAGTAAGCTTTACAGTGTAGTTGCCAAGCGTTGCTGCGGGACCTTGAAGGGTGCCGCCGAGAAAATAGGTTCCACCATCGATGCCGATTGCGTCAGGGTAGCGCATGCCCCAAACAAAGCGATTGAGACCGCTGTCGGTCCTGACTCTATTCACTGTCCCTCGCGTCGATGAGGCACTGCTAAATTCTTCTATCGTCTTGCCGCTTTTGTCCTGGAATGCCAGGGAGACGGCCTGCGCAGGGGGCTGCGCCAGATAGTAGTAAACGATCACTCCAGATGGAGGATTTTGACCGATACCAGGGCGTGACCTCGAAAACTCTCTATGCCTCACCCGGTATGCAGCTCGCGGGGGGAACAGGTAAGCTTTTGAAGCTGCCACTTGAGTGGTGATTTGTTGCAACGGCGTAACATCGTCCAAAATCCAGAACGACCTGCCTTGTGTCGATGCGACCAGGTCATTTTCCTTCAAGGTGAGATCCGTGATTGGCACAACCGGTAGGTTCAGTTGAAGGCTTTGCCAGTGCGCTCCATCATCGAAGGACACATAGACGCCGGTCTCGGTGCCCGCGTACAGAAGATCTGCCCGGACGCGGTCCTGGCGAACTGAGCGCGCGAAAGCGTCCTCCGGAATCCCGGTCGTTACAAGCGTCCAGGTTTTTCCGAAGTCGTGCGTTCGATATATGTATGGCCTGAAATCGTCGAGTTGGTATCGGTTCGCGGCCACGTATGCGGTCCGCACATCGTGCGGCGAGGCTTCGATGATGTTAATTCTCGTCCAGGGTTGGATGGAAGGTGGCGTGACGTTCGTCCAGGTCTTTCCACCATCTTTGGTCAAATGGACTAGGCCGTCATCCGACCCTGTCCAGATTACGCCCTTGTCCAACGGGGATGGCGCTAGGGCAAATATTGTCGAATAAATGTCTTCCAAACGCCCCTCGCTCTCACGCGCCTTGTCGTTCCGCGTGAGGTCAGGGCTGATCTCCTCCCAACTCTGGCCACGATTGACTGACCGGAAGAGCACGTTGGCACCGGCGTAGACAGTGCCGGGATCCGCCGGTGAAATGGCGATGGGGTACGTCCACTGGAACCGGTATTTCATTTGGGCCGCCGTTCGTCCTCCAGGTAGGTCAGGCCAAATAGAGATATTGCGCAGGGCTCGCGTCCGATGATCGTATCGCGTCAGGAGACCCCAAAAAGCTCCCGCGTAGACGAAGTTGGGGTCCTGAGGGTCCGGCACCACGTACCCACTCTCCCCCCCGCCTACCTCGTACCAGTCGGTGACCTCGATTCCAGAGCCACCGGTTCTGCTGGCGATGGCGACCGTGGTGTTATCTTGCTGTGCGCCGTAGACGTGATACGGAAAATCATTGTCTGCACTCACTGTGTAGAATTGGGCCGTCGCCTGGTTCATCTCCGAACTCCAGCTTTTGCCCCCATCGAAGCTAATGTCCGCTCCTCCATCGTCACCGTCAATCATGCGCTGATTGTCGTGCGGATCGATCCAGAGATCATGATAATCGCCGTGAGGGGTTTCGACTGATTTGTAAGTCTTGCCACCATCGATCGATTTCAGAAAGCTCTTGGAGGAGAACGTGTAAACGGTGTCTGCTTGGAGAGGGTCGGCGAAGATATGACCGTAATAATATTGGCGGGCGCGCACCTCGAACCGGTCGTTCAAGAGACTCCAGCTCGCGCCAGCATCGTCGGAGCGATAAATGCCGCCATCTTCGGCTTCGATGGTGGCCCAGATTCGGTTCGTGTTCACAGGTGACACGGTAACACCTATTCTTCCCTTATCACCTTTCGGGAGCCCGCCCTTGAGTTGTGTCCAGGTGTCGCCGCCGTCAGTCGTTTTGTAAATGCCGGACCCCGGGCCGCTGCTGTTGATGCCCCAAGGTGTGCGAAGAACTTGCCAGGTGGTGGCGTAGATCGTACGGGGATTGCGAGGGTCCAGAGCCAGGTCGACGGCACCGGTCTTATCATTAATGTAGAGGACCTTTTGCCAAGATTTTCCGCCATCGCGTGAACGGAATATGCCGCGCTCTTCATTCGACCCGTAAGGGTGACCCACCGCGGCTACATACACTACATCGGGGTTCCCAGGGTCGACGCGAACTTTGCCAATTTGCTGCGTATCGCGAAGTCCGACATTTACCCAGCTCTTACCGGCGTCCATCGATTTGTAAACGCCGTCACCATGAGAGATATTGGCGCGCAGGCAAGCCTCTCCCATACCGACGTAGATGATATTAGGATTGGAATCGGCGACGGCGATGGCGCCGACCGATCCGGTCTTGAAATAGCGGTCCGAAACTGGTGTCCACGAAATTCCGCCATCTACAGTTTTCCACACTCCTCCGCCGGTTGCTCCCATGTAATACACGAACCGGTCGTTGGCCACGCCTGCGACTGCGGTAACCCGGCCACCACGAAACGGACCGATACCGCGCCATTCCAGAGCGCTATATAGATTGGGATTCGTCTGAGCTTCAAGCGGGCAGGCGCCAAGCGACTGACCAATGCCAAGAAACACGAGCAGCGTCCCGTGACCGCACAACCTTGTCAGGTGTCTCGGAGAGAGCATGATTCCTCCTCTAGCTAGAGTTCGCTCGAAAGAATCGCCGATTCACACGCGATCCGCTCTCGTTGTGCTAATGCGCGCTGGGCTTCTCGTTCCCGGTGCTGCTTCCGCGTAGGTAACGCTTCCACCAATCCAGTGTGCGCTCATGAAGATCGATGAAGCGGAAGCGCGAGCCTCGAACGATGCTGTGTTCCGCGTCGCGATAGATGAGGAAGTCCGCGGTCCGGTGAAGCGCGCGGAGTGCGGAAAACATCATTAAGCCCTGCTGAAACGGAACGGTGAAATCCGCTTTCCCGTGAACGATGAGCACGGGAGTGTGAACGCGGTCGGCTTGGAAGAACGGGGAGTTCTCGATGTACGTGTCGCGATGATCCCAAGGAGTTCCGCCGGCACGACCCTGACCGGTTTCTATGGTCCAGATGTCGCGATCACGACCGTCCGCCCAGGTGCTGAAAAAATCGCTAGGCGGCGCGCGCAGGACTGCGGCGGCGAAGATGTCTGACCGGGCGATCAAGGAGAGTCCGGCAATGCCCCCAAGGCTCCCGCCAGTGATGCCAAACCTGCCTGTGGTGAGGTTCATGGCGCGAACCGCATTCACGGCGGGGATGACCGACGTGACATACGCCTCACTGAGGAAGCCGGGTCGAACGAGCACGTCCGGCATAAGATATCCGTATCCTTGAGCTACGTGCCACTGGGCATCGGGCTCAAACCGGTTTTTGAATTGGCTCAGCTTTTCATACACATAGGTGACCACTGGTACCTGGCGATTGGCATCCGTACCGGGCGGCAGGTAAAGCATCCCTTGCAGAGGATCGCCATGGGCGGAATAGAAACGGAACATCCTCGGGGCCTGAAAAGTGAACCTAGCGAGTTGCGGATTCAGATCCGTCACGCGGCTGGGTTCCGATTTCCCCGGTTCGAGCAAGTAGCCATCGTCGGGGGCAGTGGCACTCATCGCGGTGAATATCAGGAGGGAGCTATCGTGCGAAGGGGCCAAGGCGTGGATTGACCGATCCGCGGAATAGACACTTCGATCCTCGCCGCCCTGCCAGCGGTGGAGGGTTTCGCGGTAGGTATTCTCATCTACCGAGCGATAAAAAAGTGCGCGACCATCGCCACTCCACACCAGATCACTGTTCTGAAATCCCTTCTCCGATTCCGTCAACGCATGGACAGCGCCTTGCCCCAGTTGTACGAGCACAACATCCCAGGTGGGTTCGATTATCGAGTACATTTTTTCGTCAGGTGCGCCGGTCCCTGGACGAGCCGCTAAGACGCCGAGCATACCGCTTGAGCTAACGCGAGGGTTCTTGGTTTTCTTAGGAAATTTGTCGCCAACGACTTTCTCATTGCCGCCGGATACTTCTATCGAGCGCAGCGTCTCTTTTTCTGGGAAGAGAAGCTCGTGGCTGTTCGGGGAGAACACCACCCACGCCGGGGAGCGACCGTCGAGGACAGCTTGGGGCGGCTGGCTACCATCGGTAGGCACTACCCAATCTCGCGATTGCTCGTGTCGGAATAAGGCTAGCGTCTCCGGAGTAATCGCACGAAAAAGCACGCGGCTCCCATCCGGGGCGATCGCAAACCTCGTCAGGGAAACGGGTTGTGGAACGAGAGCATGGGTTTTGTTCGTATTCACATCGACGCTGACAAGAGTCCACTTCCGCATGTCTAGAAATGGCGCGTCCCCGGGCATCGTTGCGTCCGTGCTATGGACTAGCTGCCATTCCGAATCAGGTTGCGGAGGCGCAGGCGTCAGAACTGGATAGACGATAACGGTGCCGCCTGATGTCCATTCTGGCGCGAGTTCCTCGGAAGGCCACAAGCTGTCGTCTTTTGGAAACGATTCACCAAGCTCCTGCACCTTGCCCGTGGCTGCGGTCCAGACGCACAACTGGCTTTGGCCTTTCCGAGCGCGGAAAAATGCGAGTTTGCTCCCATCAGGTGACCAAACAGGAGTATCCGCGTAATCGCCGGGTGCAAGCCGAACAGGAGCCGTGGCAGGTTTCTTTACCAAGAGAAAACCGTTTGGATGAACGGCCAAGATGTTGGACTCGAGGGCGGGGTCCGTCATGGCGTAGGCTATCCAGGCTCCATCTGGAGAGGGGCTCGGTTCGCTGCCAGGAACGAATTCGATGATGTCCAGCATGTCTTGAGCTGAGAATGGCGGCTGCGCAGATTGCGCAAGCAGTAGCCCGGGAAACAGCAGCGCTCCGCTAATGAAGACAGCAAGCGTTCGCAGGGTTTTCAATGTACGCCTCCTCAACGTGCAGCGATCTTTGAAGCAAGACAGAGTAGCCCGTTTTGTGTCAAAGCCGATTTGAGCCCGAGAGTAGCAGCCTCGATAGCCGATCCCGAATATCACAATTCGAGAATTCAGCTACCGTGGCTGCATCGGGTAGGCGAGAAGCTAGAACTTGTATGTAACCGAGAATTGGAACTCGCGTCCGTTTGCAACTTGTACCGCCTGACCGAATCCCGGTGCAGGATTCGCCGGGTCGAATCCGATGATGTTATTCGCCCCTTGGACATTCACCTTGTTGAAGGAATTAAAAAGATCCATGCGGGTTTCCAGTTGGTGTCTCTCGTGCAGTTTCACGGTCTTACTGAGACTGCTGTCCAGGTTGATCGTGCGTGGCATCGCGAAGGTATTCCTGCCAAGGAGCCCCGGCCTTTCCACCGAGCCCGCATCACTCCCGTAACCGCCGGCGTCGAAACCCACCAGACCCGCATAGGGAAGTCCTGAGAAGGCAGTGAAGACACCGCTGTACCGGATACCCCACGGAAGTTCCCAAACTCCATAAAGGTCGAAATTGTGAGGAACGTTTTGGTCAGCATTGCCACGATCGAGCCGGAAATTCGTAGGATCGAGGTGCAATGCGGCGTTAGTGCGGAAATTATCCGAGTCGCTGATCGCATGCGAGTAGACGTAGTTGGCCTGCAGGCTGAAGTGCCTGCTGAACTTCTTCGTGACCGTAATTTGTAACGCGTCGTAGAAGCTCTGGTCGCCAGACTCCTGCAGGAAAAGTTCACGATATCCGCCAAAGTTGACCCCTAAAGGTCCAGGCACCACCGAAGGCACGCCAAAAGGGCGAAGGGCGTCGGCTTGAGCAAGGGTGCGGGTATTGGCCGCAGACGGTCCTATGAAGAAAAACGGAGGCGCATTGAGATCCTCGGTGCGAAGCAGCTTCAGTCCGTGCACATGGATATAGTCGACGCCAACCGACAGGTCCTTCCCCACTTGGTGTTGAACGCCAAGATCAAACTGTTCCGTATATGGATTGACGCGTAGACCTCCGAATTTATCCCCAACAGAATCCGGAAAATCTGTTGAGCTTAACCCACGCACGATGGGAATAAAGACGCTATCCTTGATGAAATTCCCACCATTGGGAGGCGCGGAGAAACGGTTTGGAAAAGTTGGGAACAGGGGATCGCCCTGATTCAGAAAAAGAAATGCAATGCCCTGGGGACCAAAGTTTGATTCGCGGTTAATCAACGACGATTCGATAGTGGCGTAAAAGATACCGAACGCAGCTCGAACCACAGTTTTTCCGTTGTGAAACGGATCCCATGCGATTCCGATCCGAGGTGCGAAATTGTTGCTGTCGTGCATCAAGGTCTCGTAATCGTAGCGGACGCCGAGGTTCAGCGTCAGGTTTTTCCGCAGGTTGAAATCATCTTGTCCGTAAAAGCCCAGCAACTTTTCGTTGAAGTTAAGGCCCGACCTTCCAAATCCCTGGCTGAAACTCACAGGGAAGGTCGCCGGGTTTGCGGGATCAAACGGCAGGGGCGCACCCGGAGCAAAGGTGTAGGTACCGTTGAAATTATTAAAGAAAGTAACGAATCGTCGGTAGTACTGAACATCCGCGCCATATTTCAAATTATGGCGGCCGATTGTCTGCGAGAGTTTATCGGTCCACTGAAAACCATTTTCGCGAAGATTTTGCGGCAAGCTGCTATCCGGACCGGTTATCCCCAGCCCCGGCCGGATCACTTCGGGAGGAACATTCGCGAAGTTTGGATTGGTCGAGCAAGGAAAGAACTCAGAGCATATATCAACTACATCGTAGGTCCACGCGAAACGGGCTTCATTAACCAGCCGAGGAGACAGGGTCGATGTAACCCCGCCAGTGATGCCCTGGACATTGTCAACGGCCAGATCGGCTTGGTCCGTCGTATTCAAGCCGCCCACATTAAAGTTGTCCACGCGGCTTCTTAGAATGTTGTACCTGACATCGAGACGATTGTTTTTGGAAAGTTGGTCGTCCACTTTGCCAAACAAGTTGATCGACTTGAACGGCTGAGTCGTCAATTGGTTGGCGTTCACTTGCAGTGGAGAGGTGATCCCGGCATTGTTCTGTGTCTGGTGCTCTTGTTCGTAGCTGAACAAGAAGTGCATCTTGTCCTTGATGATGGGTCCGCTCACTAGGCCACCCCATTGTTCGCGGTTGAAGTCGGGATTTTGCCCCGTCAGCGCATTGGTCGCATCCCAGGAACCGGGCCGGCCGTAGAAAAATGCAGTTCCATGCAGGTCGTTGGTGCCCGTCTTGGTGATGACGTTGACGATGCCAGCTGGGGAACGGCCAAACTCTGCAGAGAAATTGTTCGTAATGACCTGCACGTTCTCCACTGTGGCCAGCGAAAAGGTGCCGTTCGCTCCGGAGATATCGCCTGGAAGTGTTCGAATCTCGCGCAACTGGTTGGTCATGCCGTCGGCAAGGATCGTTAACTGCCGTTCCCCTTGTCCGTTAAACGTAACGCCGCCAGTGCCGCCGCCAACGTTAACCGATCCCGGGGCCAGCGAGACGAACGAAAAGAAGTTCCGGCCGTTTGTGGGCAGGTCGTCCACCGCTTTTTGATCGATTACCTGGTCGAGCTCTGTCTTCGTGGTTTCCACCAGCGGAGCTTCGCCCGCAACAGTGATCTGCTCCGCTAGGCTGCCAGGTTTGAGGGTGAAGTTCAGCACCGGCGCGGCGTTTGCCACAAACGAAAGATCCGTCATCCTTTGAGGAGCGAATCCCTGGGCCTCCACGGAGACCGTGTAAGTGCCAGTCGGAGGTAGTGCAGCGAAGATATAGTGGCCATTGCTGTCGGTTGTTTGGCTACGGACGACCCCCAAGCTTACGTCCTTTACCGAAACTGCGGCCCCAGAAAGAACTCCACCTGATGAATCCTGAACGGTGCCCTGGAGCACGAAACTAGTTCCTGTTTGCGCTTGAGCGAAGGGAAGAACAATCAGAAGAACGAGGAAGAGTCCGAGAAAACCAACGATTAGCCGGCGCGTAACATACGGATCTTGCGAATCCATCTATGTGCCCTCCAGTATACCGTCGGAAGGGGCGCGGCTGGGGGGGTCGCCTTGTCGGGTTCTCCGGCGGTTTACGGTTAGGCTTATATAGGAGCAATTCTTGCGCGTCAAGAATAATGTGTATACAGCTGGTCGACACATCATATCTATGCTCGTATATTATCTCAGTCGCTACCCGGAAAACCCCAAGGGTCCCGAAGCAGCAACTTCGGGAAGTAGGCTGGAGCAAGGCCGTCGAACTGGTCAAAGTAGCGCGGCGGGACGGAGAAGACTTTGACTGTGCAACCTGGTTGCACAAAGCCAGGGAGCTGCCAAAAG